>Ga0209148_1000665_pt1 | contig 29493 bp, 24 predicted proteins | sample AraplaCol_mMF_r2_2_FD_184288 | JGI IMG/M metagenome (GOLD analysis project Ga0209148, IMG submission 184288) | Arabidopsis root microbial communities from North Carolina, USA - plate scrape CL_Col_mMF_r2 (SPAdes) (version 2) | ecosystem: Host-associated > Plants > Roots > Endosphere | place... | reverse complement strand
CCAAGGCTCGGGCGACATAGCGCATTTTCGGCACAATTGCTGATTTTACGAAAAATTCGCCTTGAGGCGTCGGGCAAAACAGTGGTATGGTGGCATCATCGGGCGTTGCGCCTGAACTCTCGCCAAGCTCTCACGTGCGTGCCGGCCGATTATTCGATCCGCTCAGGCAACCGCGCTGTCGTTGATCTCACGAATCGTGCTGACGAGGCGAACGACCTTGGCTTCGTCGAACAGATGTTCCGGCCCCGTCGGCGCAATCCCAGTGAAAGGAGGCTCGTACAGCAGCGACGGATCCATCATGCCTTGATCGGTCAAATGCTCGATCACCATGTTGATGAACTCGATTTGTGCCGCGGTCGCGGTGCCCGCGGCGATGAACCCGCCGAATGCCTCGCTGACGGCGGCGCGATCGAGCCCGACGAGGGAACGCACGAACCGCCCGAAACCGTGGCTCGTCTCCCGCGCGCGCTCGATATCGCCGGCCTCGCCGACGCCAGCATCGAGCAGCATCCTCTCCAGTTCGTTCAGGTCAGACGGCGTCAGAGGTTTTCCCTGTCGCAGCTTGTGCAGGACGATGTTATCTTGATGCGCACGCAGGAAATGCCGCGCCTTGGTCTTGAAGCGGGCGAAGTCGGCCTCGCCGACTTGCGGTAATTGCAGCTCGACGCCCTCTCCGATTTCATCCGCGAAATTCGAATAGACCAGCGCCTTCTTGCCCTTCTCGATGTGCTGGACGAGGTCGCGGAGGCGTAGGCGCACCAATTCCAGGAGCGGCACGGTGACGCCTTCCCACCACTGGTCGGTCTGGATGTCATCGATCAGCTCGGCATGCTGCGCGATGGCGGGGATGGCGGTTTGTTCTTCCAAAGCGGAAGCGATCTCGAGCAGGTGCTTGCGCAGCGTGTCGAAGCGCTTCGAGCCCTTGAGCAGCGCCAGCTCGAGCTGGAACATCAGAAGATCGAAGCGTTTGGCATCCTCGGTGCCCAGCATATGGCTCGACGGCAGCGGCGCGACCTCGTCGACCAGCTCCTTGCGCTTCTCGTCGTCGATCTTCTCCCAAGCATTCGGCTCGCGGAACTTTTCCACGGAGCGGCGATGCTGACGCACGATGAAATTATCTTCGTTCATTCCGCCGACGATGTCTTGCAGCGTCCTGGCGGCAGACGCACGAATGTCCGGCTCGCTGGGCGGCGGGTCGTCGCCCATCCCATAGGAGGCCTGTTCGCCGGCGGCAAAGCCGCCTGCTTTGGCGTGCTTCTCGTCCAGCGCTCGCACCAGATCGACCCGGCCGGCGAAAAGGCGCTCGGAGAGCGAGCGCGCTGCGCTCGCCTCCTTCAACTCGGGATTGGCACCGAAGAACTCGATGTTCTGGCAATAGTCGAAGACGCGGAAGAACTCCTTGTCCTGTCCGGGACCGAACAGATCGGGGCAAAGCCGCGTGCCACGGCCGATCATCTGCCAGAATTTTGTCTTCGACCGCACCGGCTTGAAGAAGACGAGATTGACGACCTCGGGCACGTCGATGCCGGTGTCGAGCATATCGACAGAGATCGCGATGTGCGGGGCCTTTGCCTTGATCGAGAAATCATCGATCAGGGTCTGGGTGTAGGCGCCGGTCTGATGCGTGATGACGCGGGCGAAATGGCCGGCCAGCGCTGGATAGGCCACATTGAAACGGTCATTGATGAATTTCGCGTGCGCTTCGTTCTTGGCGAAGATAATTGTCTTACCGAGACGGTCGCCGCCCTCGACCTTGAGACCGTTCTGCATCAGGTGGGCGATGACGAGATCAACCGTCTCCTCGTTGAAGAGGCGCTTGTTCACCTCGGCGGCTTCGACGGTATCAGGAACATCGTCCTCGCCCCATTCCAGCATATCCCACTGGTCTTTTTCCTCCGGGGACAGATCGTCATAGCGGAGGCCGGTACGAACGATCTTCAACGGCACCGAGATCGTCTTGGGCGGCACGAGGTGCCCCTCGGCCACGGCCTCTTCCAGCGAATAGGCATCGGTCGGAATACCGTCTTCGAGGTCGAACAGCGAATAGGTGTTGCGATCGATCTCGTCCTTCGGCGTCGCCGTGAGGCCGACGAGGAAGGAATCGAAATATTCGAAGATGGCGCGGTAGCGCTGATAGACCGAGCGGTGCGCCTCGTCGATGACGATGAGATCGAAATGGCCGGGACCGAACTTCGCCTTGCCCTCCTGCTTGCCGTCGATCAGGCCCATCATGGTCGGATAAGTCGAGATGAAGACGCGGCCTTCGCTGGTCCGCTCGGTCACGAGATTGACCGGGGCCGAGTCAGGCAAATGCGCCTTGAAGGCACCGGCCGCCTGGTTCACCAGCGCGACGCGATCGGCCAGGAACAGCACACGCTTGACCCAGCCGGCGCGCATCAGAAGGTCGACCAGCGCGATCACGGTGCGCGTCTTGCCGGAGCCGGTGGCCATGACCAGAAGCGCCTTGCGCTCCCCGTCTTCCTCGAAATGTTTGGCGATGGAGCGGATGGCGCGGTGCTGGTAGGGCCGCTCGACGATCCTGCGGTTGACCGCCTCTGTCGCGAGCGTTTTGCGGCTGGCGCGGCGCTGGATCAGAAGCTCCAGCTCGTCACGCTTGTAGAAACCGCCGATCTGCCGCGGCGGATAACGGGTGTCGTCCCAGATCCAGTGCTCGTAGCCGTTGGAGTAGAAGATCACCGGCCGCTGGCCGAACTGCGCCTCCAGACAGTCGCCATAGAGTTTTGCCTGCTGCTGGCCGGCGCGGGCATCCTTGCGGGTCCGCTTGGCCTCGACCAGACCCAGCGGCTTGCCGTCCGCGCCCCAGAGCACGTAGTCGACGAAGCCGATGCCCTCGTTGTTCGGCATGCCCTCGACGCGAAACTCAGTGTCATCGGGTTTGTCGAGCGCCCAGCCGGCCTCGCGCAGCAGGAGGTCGATGTAGCGATCCCGCGTCTCGGCCTCGTTGTAGTCGTGGCGATCGGGCTTTGCTTCCGCCGCCTTGCGGGCTGCGGCCACCTCGGCGCGGACTTTCTTCAGTTCTTCATCGACGTTCTGCTTGTCGAGCAGCAGTTTCGTCAGTTCGCCGTTCTTCGCATCGAGCTCGGCCTGCTGGGTCTTGAGCTGGACGAACGCCTTCTTCAGCACGTCGTCGCGGCGCGACAGCACGGAGGGATCAAACGCGAGACCATCCGCCGGCTTGGCCTTGGCGTAGGTCCGCGCAAACCAGAAGCAGACGTGGAACAGCTCCTTCACCGCGCCCGTAGCATCGCCCGAGCTGATGCGACGCTCTTCGTGGACGGCACGGTTGCGGAGCGTGTTGATGTACTTCGCCTTGGCGAAGACGGCCTCTCCTGCCGCGCGGCGGAAGCTCGGCTCATGCAGAAGTGCGGCGATATTGTCCTGATAGGGCAGCTTGAGGCCGGGATCGTTGCGGAACGCCCATTTCACGGCGACCTCGACCGTCTTGCCGGCAAAGAACGCCGCGGCGGTCGGCGAAACCGCCGCCTGACGCTCGGCCTCCATCGCGGCCTCATGGACCGCAGGGAATTCAGCCGCGAGGAAGGCGAAGTTCGACATCGGCAGGCTCAGGCGGCACTTGCCGGTGCAAGAGACTGAACAATCCGACGAGGCGTTTGGAGCAATTCAGTTTCCCCCTGCATCCGCCTGCCCTTCCCGGCAGGTCCCGATCGCAGGGATCGTCCCATCTGGGAGACCCTGATGCAACCCCTACGGGTTGCTGACTTGCCTGCCCGCGTCAGGACGGGCGGGCGGCCGCTATTTGGCGGCGTCGATCCGCTCGATATCCTCCTTCAGGAGAGTGTTCACAAGGTCATTCAGCGAGGTGCCCTGGGTCTCGGCGAGGCCTGAGAGGTAGGCCAGAACCTCGGGCTCCAGATGAACGGGCGGCACGAGGCGCGCACCGGCCTTGAAGAACTTGCCGCGCTGGGCAGTCGAAAAGTCGTATTCGTCCTTCATGGGATTACCGATCACCCTCTTCATAGAACTTGATCTCGCGGCGGGTCGGGTGGCGCGCCGAGATGATGCGGATAGCGGCCCGGTCCGCGGATAGCTCCACATAGGTATGCACGACGAGAAGCAGGTTGCCAGCCGGGTTCCGGCCCATGGTAACCCATCGTTCCTCCCCTTCGCCAGACTCTTTGTCGAGCAGCGACAGCGCCAGCGGATCGCCGAAAACGCCCATCGCCGCCTCAAAAGCGACCCCATGCTTGCGCCGATTGCTCTCCGCCTTGACCGGGTCCCAATCGAACTCGAACTGCATGGTCAGAGCTGCCCGGAAAAGGCACGGTGTTGGAGGGAGGAGAATAACAACTCCAACTCGGTCGACGCTTTTCGCAATCGAGTTCGCGCATCTTCGAGAGCTGAGATCGATTGGGCAAATGCGGCCTGGGCGTCGAGGGGCGGCAGCGGAAACGATAACGACTTTATGATCCCCATGTTCAGGCCTGGCATGACGGCCCCCTTCGCCTGAATCCCGAGCTGCTTGAGGACCACGGGATGTTGAAGGAAGACCGCCTTGAGAAATTCCGGCAGGCACTTGGTCCTATCCAGAGTGATGCAGCAAAGATGCTTCGTATTGATCGCAGTGGGAATGTCCTCTGGCACCACGGCACAACGTCCACAAGTACCCATGATCGTTATGATCACATCACCCGGCAAAACAGTATAGCGGTTGAGTTCGGCGTACTTTTTCTCGGAAATGAACCTTCGTTGTGCCCAACGAAACTCATTTTCGACAGCATTGTCGATGCCCAAAACTGCTATTCCAGTATCCACAAATTCAGAATGAAGAAGCTGGCTTCCAAACGGTCCTGTTCGGACATTAAGCGCCACCTCCGCAACTGTAGTGCTTGGCCAGCTTCCCTTGTCACCTTCAACGAATGTTTTTCGAAATAGGCCAGCCGACAGCTCGTCGATTAGTTCAAGCATGCTCTTGCGCTTGCGGCGCAGCTCGTCCGCCTTGTCCAGGATCGCGGCAATCCGCCGCTGTTCGTCGAGCGGAAGAAGTAGGATAGGTGACGCCTTGACGATACGATCACTGATGGCGGGATAGCTTGCGCCGGTCGCCTGCCTGACCATTGCATCGACAAACTGTGGTGAGCGCACCCAATGAAACAGATATCTGCTCGACAGTTTTTCGCTGCGTGGCCGCAAGACACAAAATCCGGTGGATGCCGTAGCTCCGTTGAACTCTTCGGTTACGGCTGCGACTCCGTTCAGATTTGGGCGAACAGTTGAAACGAGTATGTCGCCATACTTAATCAACTGGCGAGCGCGGCTCGGCGCTTCGGAGCCCCGAACTGAGGCAGAAGATATAATATTCTTATCGGTTTGGTCGACTGCACTCAGGTCAACATAACTAAACGTGTCCGCCGGCTTGGTGGCGGGATTCCAAGTGGCAACAGGTTCGACGAAGTCGCCGATTGTGGCAAGACGGACGTTCACAACAGCGCCTCCAATTCGGCGAGCCCATCCGCAATCTCCTTCTCCAGCGCCTTCAACTCCGTCATGATCTCCTTCGGCGGCCGATGCTCGGCTGTTTCGTGCAAGACTTGCTTGTAACGGTTGATGGAGAGGTCGTAGCCAGCCGCTGCGATCTCGGATTTAGGCACGCAAAAGCTCTGCGCGGTGCGCGAACGTTCGCGCTCAGCGCCGCCGCGCTGTGACCAGCGCATAGCGATGTCAGGCAGATTGCTCCTGAGGTGCTCTTCATAATCAAGTACAGCCCTCGGGCCAATCTTCTCCGCAGGCAGCAAGGCGTTGCGCTTGTCATCCAGCGAAAAGCCGTCGGCCTGACAGTCGTAGAACCAAACATGATCCGTGCCGCCAGAATTGGTCTTGGTGAACAGCACGATCGCAGTAGAAACACCAGCGTAGGGCCGAAACACGCCGGGCGGCAGCTTCACGATACCATCGAGCTTGTGGTCTTCGACCACCATCCTGCGGATCGCCTTGTGCGCGGTGGAGGAACCGAACAGCACGCCGTCCGGCACGATCACCGCAGCGCGCCCGCCGGGTTTCAGCAGCTTGAGGAACAGAGCCATGAACAGCAGCTCGGTCTTCTTCGTCTTGACCAGCGCCAGAAGGTCCTTCGCCGTCGTCTCATAGTCGAGCGAACCGGCAAACGGCGGATTGGCGAGCACGAGGCTGTAGCGATCCGCATCGTCCGCGTGGTCCTGCGACAGAGAATCCTTGTAGCGGATATCGGGGTCCTCGACGCCGTGCAGCGTCATGTTCATCGAGCCGATGCGCAGCATCGTGCCGTCGAAATCGAAACCGTGGAACATCTCCTCGTTGAAATGATCGCGGCTTGCCTTGTCGTGGAACAGCTTTGGATGGTTGTCGCGAAGATATTCGCCAGCTTGAACCAGAAAACCGCAGGTGCCGCAGGCGGGATCGCAGATCACGTCCTTCGGCGTCGGCGCAGTCATCTCGACCATCAGCGCGATGATGTGGCGCGGGGTGCGGAACTGGCCGTTCTGGCCTGATGTCGCGATCTTGCCGAGCATGTATTCGTAGAGGTCGCCCTTGGTGTCGCGATCCTCCATCGGGATATCGGCGAGCAGGTCGACGACCTTGGCGAGCAACGCCGGCGTCGGAATGGTGAAGCGCGCGCCCTCCATGTGGGTCGCGTGCGCGGTGCCTTCCTCCGCCATGCTGCGCAGGAACGGGAACACGTGCTCGGAGACGATGGCGAACATCGTCGCCGGGTCTTTGTTCTTCAGGCGTGACCAGCGCATCTCCTCGTAGGCGATGCCGCCGCCCTTGCCGATACCGTCCTTCCCCTTGGGGAAGATGTCACGTTCCATGGGTTTGCCGAGGCGGTTGGCCCTGTTCTCCTCGCGGGTATGCGCCTCGTCGAGGCCGCGGATGAAGAGAAGATAGGTGATTTGCTCGATCACCTCGATCGGATTGGCTATGCCACCCGCCCAGAAGGCGTTCCAGACATTGTCGATCTTGGAACGGAGTTCGCCTGTGAGCATTCCCTGCCTCGATTTGCGATTGCTGGAGGTTGCATTAGCAAATGAGCCGGGCGAAGCGAAGCGCGGCTTTGGTGGGGACTGTGGAGGATTCGTGGAGGCCAGGCGGTGAGCCGGCTGATACCGCCTTCTCGGCTACCCCTCTCCCCCCGCCCTCCCCCACAAGGGGGGAGGGAGCGCAGCGGTGCGAGTCTCGCGATCGTCGTATGCTTCGCAAGGAGACCACGAACCACATCGCTGCTCAGCGCGACTAACCCAGGCCTCAACGACGAGGCGGGAATTCGGATGGAGACGGCCTGTGGCATTTGCCTCGCCTTCGCGCGCCTATGATCTGCAGATACAGGACCGTCCCGCCGAGCGTGCGCGCGACCATGGCTGGGTCTTTGGCCTGCCGCCGGGCATTGCGAGCGAGCAATGGCCGCTCGATCCCGTCACCGGCTACCCGCTGATGCACGGCTTCACGTTAAAACTGCCGGACGATTATCGCGTGCATGGCGAGGACATCGTCGCGGTGTCATTCTTTGCGACCGCGCCCGACCACAATGACGGTGGCGCGCCTGATGACCCTGAAATCCGCGAGGCGGTGGCGGCGCACTGCGCGCATCCGCGGCTGTCGCGCATGACCGACATTCTCGATTACGAATATGCAGCGATCCTTCTCACCAAGGCCGAATATGACGGCGCCTTCGCAACGCCGCCGACGCCGCTCGCACTTGCGACTGCGGAGCGGCCGCGCTGGCTCGATGTCGGCGGCGCCAGCGCATTCCACGAATCCGCGCCTAATTACGCGAAAAAGCTGCTGCCGACGACGCCGCGCGCCGATCTCGCCGAGAACCGCGCCATCGTGCTGACGGCCCGCGCTGAGGATCCCAATGCCGGCAAGGCCCCTCGGGACACGCATGGGAAGCAGGAGTCGCCGACCGGGTATCAGCCCTATTATTACTACGTCGACGGTGCCGTGAGCCGCGACAATTTCCGCCTGCACGATTGGAGCAAGGACCACGCGCCCAACCATCTCGGCGGCACCATGCGGCCGTGCCAGGCCGTGCCCGAGATGAGCCCGTTCTACATCGAGTTCGAGGAATATTTCGGCGGCTACAATTTTGGCGGCGGCAACGCGCAGCTTGATTTCAAAGACATGAAGTTCGATTGGTCCTGCGGATAATCACATCGCCCGCTTCGGCCCCATCGCCTCGAAGCCGGCCTTCTGCTCGTCGCTTAAGTCCGCTTCGAAATCGTCGAGCGCATCCGTGACACCACCCACCGCCTGCTGCATCGTCTGCAGCCGTATCTTCACGGCGGCGAGGCGGGCCTGCGGTGTCGCTTCCGCCTTCATCGGGCAAGCGCTCAGCGTCTGCATGGCGCGCAGGGCGGTGTCCTGGAGCACGTCGAGCCGGGCGCTGCCGGTGTCATCGAGCTTCAGCGTGGACACGATGTCGGCGGCGGGCCATTGCTGCTGCACGAGCTGCTGGTACTGGCGCTGGGCTTGCACATCATAGCGGGGATCATAGTTGGGATCGCAGGCTTTGGATGCCTGCGGCGCCTGGGCCGCCTGTGCATCCCGGTGCTGGGCCGAGGCAAGCGCGGCGCGGCGTTCGTTCGCCAGGGATTCAAGCTTTGCCTTCTGGCCGTCATCGAGGAGGCCGACGAATTTCTCCAGCGGCGGTGCCAGCGCATCCGTTGCCTTGATCATCGCATCCAGTCGCGCCTGCATCACGCCGAGGCGTTCCGCGGCTGATATCGGCGCCTGCGCCGGGCACGATGCGCGGATGGTGTCGCGCGCTCCAGCCCAGGCGGCTGCGAGCTCATCGAGCGCGGTGCGCTGCATCTCGTTTGGCTGCACGGCGGCCGCGATGCGATCGACAGGCAAGCCGCCGGTGTCGCTGCTGTCGCAGACGGCCTCGACCGTCGGCACTCGCCGCGCGCGGCGGCCTTGCGGCGCGGTGTAGGCGGCGAGCTCCGGCGCCGCATAGGGCGCGAAGATCGCGGCATAGATATCGCCATAGCCATAAAGCGAGAGGCTGGTCGTGTCGCCGAAGACGATTGCGGTGGTGAGATCGTCATGCGCGAACGGCCAGAACACCGGCCCGATCCAGCCATAGCTGCCGTCAGGATGACGCCACCAGCCCTGCGGACGGCGGCCGCCGTGCCAGCCCGACAGCGCAGCCTGCGCCGTGAGCGCGGCGCGCAAGACGTAGGGGTTGGCGGGCTGGCCGCGCTCGCTGCCCCGCGGATCCTGCGGACTCATGGCAGCGGAGCGATAGCGGCTGCCTCGCACCGCCATGCGCGAATGGCGCAGCCGCGACAAACCGATGACATGGCCGACGGCGAAGCGGGCAACGTCGAGCGGACCGCCGCGCAATCCGAACTGCGCGTTGGCCGCATCAGGCAGTAGCACTGTCAGAATCGCAAGGACCGCGCCGGCCAGCGCCAGTCGAAAGCGTGATGACATCACCGCTGAGCTGACCACCGCGTTGACCTCCCAAACACGCATCGCGTCTTAGGGAGAAGACGCGCCGGGGAACCAAATGTTCCGCGACGAGACGGTCTTACCTCACCCCCACAAGCAGCAGGGCAATCGCAAATGGATTTCAAGGAGAAAGTCTGCGGGTTTGCTCCGCCTCTCCCCCAAGCGGGAGAGCGAGCCCAGTGCCGATGCCGCAGCATCGAGCGATCATATGCGATAGCCCTGCCCGCACGCGGGAGAGGCGAAAAACGCCTCACTGCGCCTTTTGCGGCACCACGACGGTCTGGCCGGGATAGATCAGATTCGGATTGCGGATCTTTTCGCGGTTGGCATTGAAGATCACCGCGTAGCGGGCGCCGTCGCCATAGGCGAGGCGGCTCAGGGCCCAGAGGCTGTCGCCGCGGGAAACCACCCGGCTGCCGCTGGCCTCCGCTGGTGCCGTGCTGAGCACGTCCGCGGGCGAAGCCGCTGCGACAGTCGCCGATGCCGCCGGCACCCGCGCCATCGACTTCGGCATGGAATTGGGCTTGGCCGTGCCCATCATGCGCGGCCGAACCGCTGATCGTTCCGGCGTCGAGGCCAGATGCGGCGCCGGCAGTGAGGCGACAACATCCGACTTGTCGTCAGGCTTTGCGTCTTGAGATTTTGTCTCTTGCGGCTTTGCCTCGGGCTTCGCCGCCGCAACGACACGCGCAGGCGGCGGTGCGGCTTCGGCGATCGTCACCGGCATGGTGCGACTGGATTGCGTGACGCTGCCGTCGGGCGCCTTGGCGCGCAGCGCCAGCTCATAGCTGCCGGCGGGAAGCTTTGGCGGGGTCATCACGAACTGGCCGGACGCGTCGGCCACCACGCTGTCGATTGGCTGGCCGTCACGCAACAGCTCGACCTTGGCGCCCGGTGCGGCCTGGCCCGCGATCACGGCGGCCTCGCCATGATCGTCGACGCGGGCGACATCGAAGCGGGGGCCGGTGTCCGCAACAGAGGGCTGCGGCTTGGCCGGTGCGATCCCGGCCAGCGCTGCGACCTGCTTCTGGGTCTCGGCCAGCGCACCCGGCTTCGGCGCATCGGCTGGTGCGGCGGAGGGCGCAGGTGCGACCGCGGCGAGCTTCGGCTCTTCAGCCTTCGGCTGCGGTTTGGGTTCGAGCTTGGGTTCGGCCTTCACCTCCGCCTTGCTCTCGGGTTTGGCGTCAGCCTTCGCTTCGGGCTTTGCGACCGCGGCCATTTGGGTTTTCGCGACGCCCGGCAGCATCTGGCGCAGCTCGGTCGGGCCGATCACCAGCACGGTGCCGGCGACAGCAAGCAGACAGAACGCGATGAAGGCCTTGGATGCGGTGATCATCAGTCCTCAAACCTTGATCGAAAATCTCTGGATCGCAAATCAGCCCCGGCAAATTGCGCTGTTTTGGCTGCCGCAGCAAGACGGTCGATGGGATGAACCGAGCCGGCCCTCTCCGCGTCAAAACCAGCGAGGCCGCATCAAGCCCATTTTTTGGCGGCCATTTTCCTGGGAATTTCACCATGACCGCATTTTGCCGCGCCGCGCCATGGCTGGCGCTTGCCCTGACCCTCGCCGCCGCTCCGGCGCTTGCCGCCTCAGGCCCGCCGCCGGGTTTTGTTCTCACCGACGATGCCGACCTCGCCTTCACCTCACCCGACGGTGCCACCAAGCTCGAGCAGTACGTGAAGGACGCCGGCGATTTTGACGTCAAATGGCAGGTCTGGGCCCGTCACGGCGACCAGATGACCGAGCTGAAGCCGGAGCAGGGCTATGGCGCCGGCTTCCGCTTCACCGCGGACTCGCAATGGCTGGTGCGAATGCAGAAGACCGGTTCAGGCGAGCAGGACCTGTTTCTCTATCATGCCGAGAACGGCACCTTTGTCAGCGCAACAAAGAAATCACTCAGCGATCTTGCCTGGGCCTATTTCTACGGCCGGCCGGAAACCAAGACATTTCCCAAGCTCGACTTCCACATCTCGGCCAATCTGTTGAAGGGGACCGAGGAGGCCTATCGCTGGCTCGGCGTGGATTGGCCCAACAACCGCTATCTCGTGATCAGCCTTGGCGGCGAGTTCGACAAGCACCCGAAGAACACCGTGATGAAGGGGCTGGGCGGCTGGCAAGTCCGCTACGATCTGAAGACCGGGACATTCGACGTGCCGCCGATGTTCGCCAAGGAGAATGCAAAAGCGCTGAAATGGGAAGTGAAGCGGCAGTGATGGCAGCCGAGGAACCGCATGACGCACCTGCAGTTCCCGGAAGCCCGCGCCAACTCCCTGATTTTGTTCCAGTTCATACTTCACTAACCCTCAATGGTAACGGGGTCTTGGCGGTTTTGGTGCATCTTGCGTCCAGGGGAGGGCTAGATGGGCGCATCAATCCGTTGGACCGCGCGACTGCGCGTGCTGCTTCGCCAGTGGCGCGGCGCGCCGCTGACCTGGCTGATCATCGGTGGTTTCGTGCTGATGGCCGCGACCGCTGTCGGCACCGGGCTCACCGTCGACCGCTTCCGGCAAAACGCCATCGAGAGCGGCCGCGACAACCTGGAAAGCTCCGTCCGCCTGCTGGCCCGTCATTTCGACCGCGAGTTCGCTGACTTCGCGGTCCTCCAGAAGAGCATCATCGCGGAACTGGAAAGCCATGGCATCGAGTCCCCCGAGATGTTCCGCAGCGAGATGGGGACGCTCGCCATGCACGAGGTGCTGCGCACCAAGGCGAGCGGCTGGTCCGACATTGCCGGCGCCAACGTGTTCGATGCGAGCGGCGTGCTGATCAACTCGTCGAAGCGCTGGCCGGTCGCCGATGTCTCCGTGTCCGATCGCAGCTATTTCAACAAGCTCAAAAACGATCCGGCCTTGCAGGAAGAGGTCGAGGTCGTGCCCGGCAGATTCGGCACTGGTCCGGCGATTGTGCTGGCGCGACGCGTGTCAGGTCCGCATGGTGAATTCCTCGGCATCGTCACGCGCGCGATCGCGCCGGAGCAGATCGAATCCTTCTTCGCCTCGACCGGGCTCGGCGAGGATTCCTCGGTCGCGATGTACCACCAGAGCGGCCAGTTGCTCGCGCGCATTCCGCATGTCGATGCGATGATCGGGCAAAATTATCGCGTCGGCTCGGCGGAGCAGAAGGCCGTATTCGAGCGCACCGCCGTCGCGACGAAGCTCACCAGCCCGATCGACGGCAAGGACCGCATTGTCGCCTCGCGCCTGCTGAGCGGCGAGCCGCTCGTGATCATCGCAACCAAATCGCTGGACGCAGCGCTCGCCACCTGGCGCACGCAAACCAAGTTCTTCGTCACCGTGGCCGTGCTGTCGATCGGCCTGCTCGTGCTCACATTGTTCCTGATCTTCCGCCAGGTGACCAACCGCGTCTCGCTCGAGAAGCAGCGGCTCGACACCGCCATGAACACGATGACGCAGGGCTTGCTCATGTTCGACCAGGACGAGCGGCTCATCGTCTGTAACCGCCGCTACATCGACATGTACGGGCTCTCGACCGCGGTGGTGAAACCCGGCGTCGATTTCCGCGACGTGATCCAGCATCGCGCCGACACCGGCTCGTTCGACGGCGACGTCGACGCCTATTGCGACGGCATCCTGGCCAGCGTCGGACAGACGCACAGCACGATCGTGGAAACCTCCGACGGCCGCCTGATCGAGATCAAGAACCAGCCCAGCGCGGCCGGCGGCTGGCTCGCCACCCATGACGACGTCACCGAGCGCATCCGCGCCGACGAGCGCATCGCGCATATGGCGCATTACGATGCACTCACCGACCTGCCCAACCGCGTGCTGATGCGCGGCCATCTGGAGCGCCGCGTCGCGGAGCTCAACCACGGCAAGCCGTTCGCGATCCTCTATATCGACGTCGACGAGTTCAAGGGCGTCAACGATTCGCTGGGGCACGAGGTCGGCGACGAATTGCTGCGCCAGGTCGCAAGCCGTCTGCGCGCCTGCGTCAGCGGCAACGATCTGGTGGCGCGGTTAGGGGGCGACGAGTTCGCCATCATCAAGGCCGGCACCTGCGATCAGGCCGAGTTGTCTGCGCTGGCCGAACAGATCCTGGCCTCGCTGCGCATGCCTGTCGACTGCAAGGGCCAGGAGATCACGACCGATGCCAGCATCGGCATCGCCATTGCGCCCGACCACGGCGACGTCATCGACGATTTGCTCAAGCGCGCCGATCTGGCAATGTATGCGGCGAAGAGCGAGGGGCGCGGCACCTTCCGCATCTTCGTGGGCGAATACGACGCCAAGGCGCGGCAGCGCCGCCAGCTCGAGCTCGATTTGCGCCAGGCGCTGGCCCGCCGCGAGTTCGAGGTGCATTACCAGCCGCTGGTCGACCTCTCCGCCAATGTCGTCACCGGCTGCGAGGCGCTGCTCCGCTGGCACCATCCGGAGCGCGGCATGGTCTCGCCTGCGGATTTCATTCCGGTCGCCGAGGACACCGGCCTGATCGGCGAGATCGGCGAATGGGTCTTGCGGCAGGCTTGTACCGAGGCGGCAAGCTGGCCCGGCGACATCCACATCGCGGTCAACGTCTCGCCGGTGCAATTCCGCTCCAAGACGCTGGCACTGAAGGTCGCGGCTGCGCTCGCCGAGTCGGGCCTTTCGCCTGAAAGGCTCGAGCTCGAGATCACCGAGACCGTGCTGATCCGCGACGACGAGGAGGCGCTGACCATCCTGCAGCAGCTGCGCGAGCTCGGCGTGCGCATCGCGCTCGACGATTTCGGCACCGGCTATTCGTCGCTGAGCTATCTGCACCGCTTCCCCTTCGACAAGATCAAGATCGACCGCAGCTTCATCAGCGATATCGGCCAGTCCGAAGATTCCTCGCCGATCGTCCAGGCCGTGGTGCACATGGCCGCCGCCCGCCACATGGCGACGACGGCCGAAGGCGTCGAGACCGAAGCCCAGCGCGAGGTGCTGCGCCAGCTCGGCTGCAGCCAGATGCAGGGCTGGCTGTTCAGCCCGGCCGTGCCGGCGGCGAAGCTGAAGCTGTTGCTGTCGAAGCAGGCGGCCGCGGCTTAAGCCGCGGTCAGCCGCATATCGATCTCCTGACGAAGCAGGCCGAAATCGATCGGCTTGGTGAGCAAGCCAGCCGCGCCGAGTTCGGTCGCTTTCCGTTTCGTGCCGTCATCACCATAAGCGGTGATCATGATGACAGGCACGTTGGGCCGCGCCGTCTTCACCTGGGCCAGCATCTCCAATCCACTCATGCCGGGCATGTTGATATCCGACAGGATCAGGATCAGCGACGGATCGGCGATGGCCTTGACCTGTTCGAGCGCCGCCAGCGCCGAATTGGCAAATTCCATCACGAACCGGCTGGCACGCAGATCGCGCCGGAAATGTTGACGAAACATGCTTTCGACATCCGGCTCGTCGTCGACCACGAGAATGTAAGTGCTCACCTTGCCTCTCCGGGTAGCTTTTGCGCCGCGCTCTTGCGCCGCAGGGTGACGATGAATTCGGTGAATTCGCCCGGCTCGGTTTCGACCGCGATCGAGCCGCCGTGTTGCTTCACGATGATGTCGTGGCTCATCGACAATCCCAATCCGGTGCCTTCGCCGGCGGGCTTGGTCGTGAAGAAGGGATTGAAGATCTTCTCCCTGGCCTCGGGCGGAATGCCGGTGCCGTTGTCGCGGATACGGATTTCGACTTGGTCGGCATACGCCCTGGTCGTCGCCGTCAACAGGGGTTCAAAATCCGCAGCGCCTACCGCCGCCTTGCGCTCGCTGACGGCATAGAATCCATTGGAAATTAAGTTCAGCAGCACGCGCGTGATTTCCTGCGGGAAGACCTCGACCATGCCTGCGACGGGGTCGAAGTCGCGACGCAGCGTCACCGCGAATGCTGCGTTCTCCGCTCGCGCGCCGTGATAGGCGAGATTGAGGCTCTCATCGACCAGCGCGTTGATGTCGGCCGGGCGGTGCTCCCCAGAACCTTCCCGCGAATGCAGCAGCATGTTCTTCACGATGGAATCGGCGCGCTTGCCGTGCGCGACGATCTTGGACAGATTGTCCTTCAACAGCTCGGTCAGCTCGTCGATATCCTTGCGAAGCTGCTCGGCCAGTTCCGCCTGCGCGAGAATGTCATTGAGCTCGCCCGTGAGATCGAGCGAGAGCGCCGCAAAATTATTCACGAAATTGAGCGGGTTCTTGATCTCGTGCGCGATGCCCGCGGTGAGCTGGCCGAGCGAAGCCAGCTTCTCGGTCTGGACCAGGCGGTCCTGCGCGGTTCGGAGATCTTCGAGCGATCGCTCGAGCTCGCGCGTCTTGGCCTGCACTTCCTCGAACAGGCGGACATTGCCGAGCGCGATCACGGCCTGATCGGCAAAGGTTTTTAGCAGGGCGATCTGCTTGCCGCTGAATGGATGCACTTGGGTGCGACGCAGAACGATTGTTCCGATGCTCTCGTCCTTGCGTAATAGAGGCACACTCAACATGGTACGAACGCCGATACGACGAGCCGCGAGTTGTCCTGCCGGAACCTGCTCGCCCTCTTTGGATAAGACGTCGTGGATGTGCAGGGGCTCCCGATCCACGAAGGCCCGCCCCGCGGCCGAAGCCCGGTCTATGGGCCACTTTTCCACGTTGAACTCAAGTGGTCCATGATGGGCGCTGAAACGAAGATATTGCCCATCACTTAGATAGACGATCGCATCATCTGCTTCGCAGAGCTCGCAGGCGTTCTCGACGATTGCCTTCAGTACCGGCGCGACGTCGGTCGGCGACGAGGCGATGACGTTCAGGATATTGGCGCTGCCGGTCTGGTAGGTCAGCGCCTCCGAGAGATCGCGTGTCTTGGCCTGGATCTCGTCGAGCAGCCGGGCGTTCTCGATGGCGATCACCGCCTGGTCGGCAAAGGTCTGGACCAGATCGATCTGGCGATCCGTGAACGGTCCTGGAACCTGGCGCGTCAGCGTCATCACGCCCTCGACCTTGCCGTCGCGAAGCAGCGGCACGCTGAGCGCCGCGCGGATGCCGGCGAGCGGCGTCGCCGGAAGGTCCACTTCGGGATCGGCCAGCACGTCGGCAACAGCGGCGACCTTGCCGGTTGCGATCGCCCGGGCCGTCGCGGTGTTCCGACCTGCTCGCTGGGGATGATCTTCCAGCCACTTCAGCCATACGGGATTTGAATCGCCGCGGGACGAGGCGCGATAGCGGAAGACGTCGCCGTCACGCAGGAAGATGGCGCCGTTCGAGGTGCCGCTCAACTCGACCGCGGAATGCGTCAGTGTCTCGAGCACCGTCTGGAGATCGAAGGCGGAGCGGCTGATGACCTTGAGCACGTCGGCGGTCGCGGTCTGCTGTTGCAGCGCCTCCGCCAGATCGGCCGCCTTGGACTGCACCTCGTCGAACAGGCGTACGTTCTCGATCGCGATTAGGGCCTGATCGCGGAACGATTCGGCGAGCGCGATCTCGCTTTCGCCAAACAGGTTCGCCCGCGTCCCGGCGACCGACAGCAGGCCGATACATTCGTCGTCACGCAGGAGCGGCATGAACAGTGCCGTTTGAATCCCCAATCTGTCCTGGATCATACGTTCGTGGGCTGGCAACTCGATCAGCGACCAATCAGGCAGATGCACTGTCTTTTTCTGAACAATCGCCCTCGAGGGGAAATTTGCTGCAGGGTCGATCTTGACGCGCGGCATGTTGACGAGCGGAAGCCGGCCCTCCGCGCCCCACCAGGTCACGGTCCAGAAGCTCTTGTCATCGCAGCGCTGAATGAAGGCGCGGTTGCACCCGAGCAGCCGGATGGCCGTCTGGGCGATCACATCGAAGACGGGCTGCGCATCGGCGGGAGATTGGCTGATGACGCGCAGGATCTCCGAGGTCGCCGTCTGCCGGGCCAGCGCGTCCGTCTTTTCGTTGAACAGCCGCGCGTTCTCGATCGCGATCACGGCCTGGTCGGCCACGCTCTGCAGCAGCGCAAGCTCCTCGTCGGTGAAGGGCAGGAGCTGATCGCGAAAGACGATGAGCGCGCCGATCGCTCTGCCCTGGCGTCGCAGCGGCGTGCCGCACACGACGCGGGCGCCACCGGCCCGGGCATGGGGCAGGCCCGGGAAGTCGGCCATCGAGGGATCGAGATGATCGAGGTCCGGAATGTGGATTTGCTCGTTCTCGGCAACCACGGTGCCGGGCAGATTTCGTCCGCCGACCTTGATGTTGGAGCGCGGATAGGCCGAGCCGATACGCCGCGCGATCGAGCCGACGCGATATTCCTGCGTGAATTCGCGGCCTTCGGCAAGTTGCACCGACACGCTTGGTGCCGCGAACAGCCGTGCCATGGTCTCGGCAATCTGTTGCAAGGGACGCGCGACGTCGCCGCCGGCTTCGGCGATCGCGCGCAGGATCTCGGCGCTGGCCTGTTGCTGCAGCCGGGCAGTCTCCAGCTGATGCTTCAGCCGCGCGTTCTCGGCCTGGTGCGAGGGCGTCCGCTTACGTGGCGCGGCCTTGGTGTTTGGCGCAGCCTTCTGACTTGACGCGGCCTTCTGCGTGGCCGGCTTCCGCGGCCGTCCTTGACCCGACTTGCCGCCGCGTTGTCTCGCTTTTCTTCCGGTCTTCACCATTCGCGCCGCCCGCTTCATCGATGGCTCCGGCTACTCGATCACGCCGCAGGTAAGGCCGGTTGCCTTTCCGCCCGGCCGCGCGATGCTCGCGATCAGGGCATCCAGTGGATCGCAGACCACGATCGGGATCGTGTCGGTGGCGTCCTTGGCGGCACGCAGCCCCCGATCGGCACCGGCAAAGATGGCATTGGGATGCAGATCGACCAGTTCGCGCGCGAGCGCGGGAAGCCTCTCGAGCTGGCCCTGCGCCGATCGCACGATCATTTCGATGTTCTTGCCCTCGACATAACCAAGCCCATGCATCCCATCCAGGAAATCGCGATAGATCGGAAATGAGGAGGGCGCGGCTTGCAGCCAGCCGAGCCGATACATTTTCGGCGCCTGCTGCGCATCTGCCGCAAACGGCACCAGGCGACAGGCAAATGCCAAGACTGCCGATATGTGCAATGAAACTCGCACGGCAATTTCCGTAACCAAAATGGCGGCCCCGCATTCGGCGCCTCAACGAAAGGCGCGGAGCCTACCGTCCGCGGGGCCGTTTGTGAACAGCCCGGTGTGGCCAGGATTGGCAATGTTTGCGCATTTCAAAAGCCGCGCCGCCTGGAAAATAGGATCGAACCGGACAGTTTGCTGTTATAGCGCTGCTGCAGCATGACGTGAGGCCTTCAGCGCATCTTGTATTCGCGCGGCGCTCCCATATCTCATCGGCATGATGAAGCTCACACGCATTCAGGACCAGGCCATTCAGGCGCTGATGGCAGGCATTGTCGGCGCCGAGGCGTTCGACAACGTCTTCGCGGGCATCCGCTTCGACGAGGTCGAGGGCACGATGCTCTATGCTTTCGCCAGGAACGAGGACGTCGCCTCTGACATCGAGGACAGCTACTCGCCCCTCATCGCCGCTGTCGCGTCGCGGGTGCTGAACAAGCAGGTCGATGTCGTCGTCGTGATGCCCAAGGTCCTGCAGTAGGCCGACTCCAGGACCTTGCTCAATCGATGAACGAGGCCAGTTCCTCGGAAGTCCCTGCGGGGAATGCCGCCTTGAGACAATCCAGAAACGCCGATACGCGCGCGCTCAACAATCGGCGCGATGGATAGAGCGTCCAGAGACTGATCTCGGGTCCATCGACGTCACCCCAATGGACAAGCTTGCCGGCCGCGAGATCGTGACTGACCATTGACACCGGCAGTCGCGCAGCGCCAACGCCGGCCCGCACCGCATCACGAACCATGATGAGCGACGACAAGCGGAGCACGGGTTCGATCGTGATCTGTGAGCTTTCGCCTGGCGCAATCACAACCCAGACCGAGCTCAAATCGCTCCCGCCGCGTACCACGGCCGGCACGGTGCGTTCGCGCGTCGGACGATGCAGGCTGGGACTCGCCACGACCACCAGCCGATCGCGCAGGAAGATTCGTCCGACCAGACTTTCGTCCGGATCGGGATTGACGCGGATCACCAGATCATAGCCCTCCTCGATCATGTCGACCGGGCGATCTTCCGTCGTGACCTCGAGCCGGACCTCGGGAAATTTCAGCGCGAACATTGCGGCAAGCTTCCCCATCGCGGTCTGCGAGAACAACAGCGGCGCGCTGATCCGCAACCTCCCGCGCGGCCTGTCTCCGCCGGAGGCGATCGCGGCGGCGGTCTCGTCGAGCTCGGCCAGCAACGTCCCCGTACGCTCGTAGAGGGCCCGCCCCTCCTCGGTGAGTTTCAGCGCGCGCGTTCCGCGTTCGAACAGGCGCAGATCGAGGCTGCTCTCCAGCTCCGAAACCCGACGGGACAGCGTCGCCTTCGGACGACCGGAGGCCCGTGCGGCGCGGCCGAACCCGCCGTGCCGGGCAACCAGATTGAAGTCGGCGAGTGCAAGCAGATCCATCTGTTCCACCAATGAGACACTTGGTCTAGATTTAACGCCTATCGGACCAAATGTGGATCACTAATTTGCGGGTGTCTTCTAACCCCATCAAGGAGTGACCCCCATGACCATCCTCGTTACCGGCGCCACCGGCCGTGTCGGCCGCCACGTTGTCGAACAACTCGTGAAGCGCGGCGCCAAGGTGCGCGTTCTGACCCGTGACCCCGCGAAGGCCAAATTCCCCTCCGGCGTCGAAGTCGCCAAGGGCGACCTTCTCGACATCGAGGCGCTGCGCGCGGCGTTCGACGGCGTGACAACGCTGTTCCTGCTGAACGCCGTGACCGGCGACGAATTCACGCAGGCGATCATCACGCTGAACATCGCCCGCGAGGCCGGTGTCGAGCGGGTCGTCTATCAATCGGTGTTCGACGCCGACGGGGCCGTGAACGTGCCGCACTTCGCCGTGAAATCGGGCGCCGAGCGCATGCTCGCGCGGATGGGCTTCAGTGCCACCATCCTGCGCCCGAGCTACTTCATCGACAACGAACTGATGATCAAGGACGTGATCCTCAATCACGGCGTCTATCCGATGCCGATCGGCAGCAAGGGCGTCGCCATGGTCGACGCGCGAGATATCGCCGAGGTCGCCACGATCGAACTGATCCGTCGCAACCTGGCCTCGGAAAAGCTTCCCGTCGAGACCATCAACCTGGTCGGCCCCGACACGCTGACCGGTCCTGAAGTGGCGAAGATCTGGTCGGAGCTGCTCGGCCGCCCGGTCGTCTATGGCGGCGACGATCCCAGCGCCTTCGAGCAGAACATGGCGAGCTTCTTGCCGAAATGGACCGCCTATGAGATGCGCCTGATGGCCGAGCGCTATGTCACCGACGGCATGATCCCCGAAGCCGGCGACGTCGAACGGCTCACCAGGATACTTGGTCGTCCGCTGCACTCTTACCGCGATTTCGCGGCCCAGATCGCAGCTACGGCGAAGCCGGCCTGACCGCAGCGGGCGCCACAACACGACGAACCTTCTTGAACGGGCTCGGACGTCGTCACGCTGTGACGTCCGGGCCCTTCAATTGATCGCGCGCGATCGCCTGAGTCATGTCGACGTTGCAGATCACCAGCAGCTTGCGACGGCGTGACCTCGCGATGAAACCACGCTACCCTCCTCTGACAAGAACAAGAGGAAACGCCAATCGTGTACGACTACATTATCGTGGGCGGCGGCTCGGCTGGGTCCGTGCTGGCCCACCGGCTCTCCGCCAGGAGCGCCAACAAGGTCCTGCTGTGCGAAGCCGGACAGGACACGCCACCCGGCAACGAACCGGCCGAGATCAGGGACAGCTATCCAGGCACGGCCTATTTCGATCCGCGCTTTCACTGGACCGAGCTCAAGGTCACGACCCAGGTCGTCAGCCACAACAATCCGAACGAGGCGCGTCCGCCCTTGCGCAAATACGAGCAGGCGCGCGTGCTCGGCGGCGGCTCGTCGATCAACGGCCAGATGGCCAACCGCGGCGCACCGACCGATTATGACGAGTGGCAGGCGCGTGGCGCCGAGGGCTGGGCGTGGGCCGACGTGCTGCCCTTCTTCAAGAAGGTCGAACGCGACCTCGATTTCGACGGGCCCTATCACGGCAAGGATGGAAGGATTCCAGTGCGCCGCATTCCCAGGGAGCACTGGACGAAGCATTCGCAAGCGTTCGCCGACGCCTTCGATCAAGCCGGCCATCCCTACGTGGCCGACCAGAACGGCGAGTTCGTCGACGGCTATTTCGCGGTGACGCATTCCAACCAGGCCGAGCAGCGCGTCTCGGCCGCGATGGGCTATCTCGACCGCGACACCCGCACGCGCGCCAATCTCACGATCTCCACCAACACGCAGGTGAGAGAGTTGATCTTCGAAGGCACGCAATGCGTCGGTGTGAAGGCAGTGATCGACGGCCGCGCGCAGGAATTCCGGGGGCGCGAGATCATTCTCTCCTCGGGTGCGATCCACTCGCCGGCGCATCTCCTGCGCGCCGGCATCGGCCCGGTCGGCCATCTCAAGGACATGGGCATTCCGGTGCTGATGGGGCTCGCCGGCGTCGGCCAGCGCCTGATGGACCATCCCTCGATCTCGCTGTCGTCCTTCGTTCGCCGTGGCGCACGCATGAACGAGCACACCAGGCGGCACATGCAGCTCGGCCTGCGCTACTCGTCAGGGCTTGAAGGCGTGCCGAAGGGCGACATGTTCGTCGTCGTGCTCTCCAAATCGGCCTGGCACGCCGTCGGCGCGCAGATCGGCTCGCTGCTCACCTTCGTCAACAAGACCTATTCCGAGACCGGGCAGGTGAAGCTCGCCTCGCGCGAGCCCACGACCGAGCCGATCGTCGAGTTCAATCTCCTGTCCGACCGGCGTGACCTCGACCGCCTGATGAGCGGCTTCCGCAAGATGGCGGCGATTCAGATGAGCGACATCGTCAAGAAGGTGACGGACAAGCCGTTCCCGGCGGCCTATACCGACAAGGTACGCAAGATCGGCGTGGTCAACACCCAAAACAAGATCCTGACCAGGATCGCCGCGACCCTGATGGATGGGCCGGCGGCGCTGCGTCACTATCTGATCGACAATTTCGTGGTCGAGGGCTTTACCTTCGATGACGTGATCAACAACGACGAGGCGCTGGAAGCCTTCGTGCGCAAGGCGACCATCGGCGTATGGCACGCCTCCTGCTCATGCCGCATGGGCCGGGCCGACGATCCGATGGCCGTCGTCGACACCCAGGGCCGCGTCAAGGGCATTCAGGGCCTGCGCGTCGTCGACGCCTCGATCTTCCCGGTGGTGCCGTGCGCCAACACCAATTTCCCGGTGCTGATGTCGGCGGAGAAGATCGCGGCTGCGATGATGCAGTGATCCGCAGCAGCGAAACGAATTACTGCGCCTCGGCGATCTTCGGTCCAGGCGACGGCGATGCCGGGTCCGACGATCGGACAGCGGCGTCGGGTCGGCGGGCGGCGCCCGCCGGCAGCACGATCACTTTCGCTCCGACCTTCACCCGCTCATAGAGGTCCACGACGTCGTCATTGGTCAACCGGATACAGCCGGACGAGACCCGTTTGCCGATCGTATCGGGCTTGTTGGTGCCGTGGATTCTGAATTCCGTCTCGCCGAGATACATCGCCCGCGCGCCGAGCGGGTTGCCGGGACCGCCTGCCATGAACCGCGGCAGATAAGGCTGACGCACCAGCATCTCCGTGGGCGGACGCCAATCCGGCCATTCCGTCTTGCGGGCCACGGTCTGTTCGCCGGACCATGTAAAGCCTTCGCGGCCGACACCGATGCCGTAGCGCAGGGCCTGCGTGTCGTTCAGAACGAAATAGAGGAACGTGTTCTTGGTATCGACGATCACAGTGCCCGGCGTCTGATGGCTGGCGTAGTCAACCACCTGCCGGACCAATGCGCCGGGACCCTCAGCGGCTTTCGGTGGTTCGACCAGGGGCGCCGGGGCCGGAATCGGCGCCGGAGCTGGCGCCGTGACATGAGCTGGTGTTGCCACGTAGACCGGCGACGACGACGCCTGGGCCTGGTGCGGGGGCAGCTTCTGCGTCGATTGCACACCCGCCGGGTGAGACAGCAAACTGTACCCTGCGATGGCGACGGCTACGCCGCCTATGGCAACTCTCGCGGCCATGGGCAGTGCGAGCGTCTGCGTCTTTCCACGTTTGGCTCGCTTACCCATGTCTTTCCCCGGATCACGCTGTCAGGGAGAGGTACGCAGCAAAATTTAAGAAAGTTCAAAGCGAATTTCGCCGAGGACTGGAACCGTTAACGGTGGTTAACGACGAACCTACGCCGCCCGGAGATCGCCGACAAAGCGGTCGACGTCGCGCTTGAGATCATCAGACAGGCGCGCCAGCATCTTGGCGGAGTCAAGCACTTCGCCGGCTGCGGCACCGGTCTGGCCTGCCGCCTGCGACACGCCCGAGATGTGCCGCGAGACGTCGTTGGTGCCTTGCGAAGCCTGCTGCACGTTGCGCGCGATCTCGCGCGTCGCGGCGCCCTGCTCCTCGACGGCTGCGGCGATCGCGGCTGCGATCTCGTTGACGCGCTGGATGGTGGTGCCGATCGACTGGATCGCGGTTACCGACAATTTGGTGGCGCCCTGGATCGCGGCGACCTGGCCGGTGATTTCTTCGGTCGCCTTCGCGGTCTGCGTGGCCAGGTTCTTCACCTCTGAAGCGACCACCGCAAAGCCGCGACCGGCTTCGCCGGCGCGCGCGGCCTCGATGGTGGCATTGAGCGCAAGCAGGTTGGTCTGCTCGGCAATGCCAGTGATCAGCGCGACGACATCGCCGATGCGCTGGGCGGCATCGGCAAGCGCCTGCACCTCGGTGTTGGTGCGGTCGGCTTCGCTGGCTGCGGCGCCGGCGATGCTGGAGGATTCCGCGACCTGGCGGCTGATCTCGCTGATCGAGGCCGACAGCTCTTCCGTCGCCGCCGCCACCGTCTGCACATTGGAGGAGGCATCGCCTGACAGGCTCGCGACCGAGGCCGCCTGCGACGAGCCTTGCTCGGCGGTCGAGGACATCGACTGCGCAGTCGCGTTCAGCTCGCCCGAGGCCGAGGCCAGCGTGTGCAGCGATTCCGTGACTGATTTCTCGAACTGCTCGATCAGCCGGTCGACGGCGAGCTGCCGCCGCTCCTTCTTGGCCTGTTCGGCGGCCTTTTCTTCGCCGAGCCGATCGCCCGTGATCATGTTCTCCCTGAACACCGACACGGCACGCGACATTTCGCCGATCTCGTCGCCGCGCTCGATGCCTGCGAGCTCGATCGCATAGTCGCGCTCGGCGAGCTTCTGCATCGCCTGCGTCAGCTTGCGGATCGGCGTGCTGACGCGGCGGCTCACCAGGATGAAGCCGAACACCGTGATGGCGAGCGCGACCAGCATCATCGCGCCGTTGAAGATGAGGCTCCATATCGCAGCCGTCTTCTGCTGACCGGCACGGGCGACCATCTCGGCCAGCGCCGCCTGACCGGCCTCGACATAGAAATTGAGGATGGCGGTGTTGAGCTTGGCAAGCTCGACACCCTTGATCTCAATGGTCTGGTTGTTGCTCAGCGCCTTGATGAGACCCTGCTGGCGCTCGATCATGGCGACGGCGTCGCCCGCCTTCGAACGCGCGATCACGTCGGTCAGGCTCGCCGGGGCGTCACTGCGGCTTGCGGCATCCTGCACCTGGCTCCAGGCCTGCTTGGCACGGCCGCCGTCCTCGGCCGCCCCGACGATGTCAGCAGCGGTCCAGGGCTTTGCGGCAGCACCCGCGGCCTCGAGACGAATCGCGATGAGGCCGCCGAAATTGCGCGCGGCCCAAGCCGACTGCTTCACGCCGAGAAGATGATCAACCACGGGATCGGTGAGCTTCAGCGCATTCTCCAGCTCGATGGTGAGCGCGAGGATGGAGTCGAGATAATCCTGCGCCGTCTTCCGGAACTCGTCGGCCGCCTTGGCGTCGCGTGCGGCCTTGGGCTGATGGATCAGGCCTTCGGCCTTGGTCCGCAGCGGCATCAAGGCATCATGGAGTGCAACGAACTTGCCCAGGGGGCCGGCAAGGCGGGAATCGGACACGCCGTCGAGGCGTTCGAGCACGATCTTGTAGGCCGCTTCCGACGACTGCCGGTTGCTGGCGATCCGATCGTCGGCCGCGGCATTGGCCGGCTCTTCCGCGACCAGTGCCGACAGGAAGGTGCCGCGCTCGATCCGGAAGCCGAGGAGCGCCGTGAAGAGCTGCTGGTCAGTGCCGGCGTAGCGCTCGACCTTCTGCGCGGCGCTGTTGCGCTCGACGGCGCCGAACAGCCCGGTCGAGAGCTGCCCCACCAGGAACAGGCCGAGGACGCCGATGATGGCGCCGAGAACAGAACGAATGGAGGGATTGCCGAACAATGCCATAGGGAGCGCCGGGTCTCTGAATCGGAAAACGATGCAGAAAAATACCGCGCCGCCCCTAAGATTTGGTTCACCAAGGGCTCCGCGCGCGGGGCGAGTTGAATGGCACCCGCGCAGATGGATGTTTCAGGCTGTATTCAGGCTATCGCGCCTGGGGTCAGTGTCGTCCCGCCCGGATCTCGGCGAACTCGGCGTCCGGGTGGGTCACGATCGTGGTGAACATGATACCGCTGATGATCAGCGACCAGGCGGTGTCCCAATAGATCCAAAACACTTTCCAGCCTCCCTTTTGCCGGCCCCCGCTGTGGTGTCCTCCCGCGGGACCGAGGTAACGGCGCGACGGGGCTGCCGTTCCCTGACGATCACGTGGCCGGGGCCGGGCGCTGCGAATGAGCAGGCGAAGCGCAGCACCATTGGCAGTTTGTCGGCGAGACCTTGCCATCGGTTTAACCGGTGTGGCGCTTTGCCACGACGGCGACGCTCGTTCGCAACTGCGTGAGCGCAGTCCCGGCTGTGAACGACTTCATACGGCAGCCTCCTTTTGCAGCGCAGAATCCCTGCGCGCGAGTTTGGCGCAGTCATTTTCAAACAGACGGATATTGACCATGGATATTGCAGAACGTGCACATGCCCATGTGCTGTCGCCCCGATCGGCCGTCCGTAATCACGACGGCTGGATCATTGCAGGCTATCTCGCTTTTGCCGTCGTCGCCTGCGTCGCGATCTATTTCGCCGGCGCAGGACCCGGCATGAGCGACGGCGATCTCGCCGTCATGGCCGGGATGCCGCTGCCATGAGGCCCAGACGTCTCGTCGCCTGGACCATCCTGACCTCCACGCTGGTGGCGGTTGCGGTTTGGACCGTGCTCGGACCGCCCGAACATTCGGGCGGCCCGCGCCCGCCCTCACGCCACCTGACGGCATCGATGCACTAAAGCGCGATGAGATTGGGTTGAATCATCGTCGTGCTTTAGCTCTTTGTTTGAGCATGATCTCCGCGCAAGCGCGTTCCGCGTTTGTCGCGAGGGAAAACCGCTTCTCACTTTTCCGGATCATGCGCTAGCGGCGACCAGACGAACCGATACAATTTCGGCATCGATCAATCCCATCTGGATTTTGGTGCCGCGACGCGCGAGCCGCTATCCTCTGCCGCAAAACGACAACGCCACATCGGCAGGAGGACGCCCTTGAACAAACCGGCACGCCAAATCACGTCGCGATCGCCGCGCGCTGCGATCGCCACCACACTTTTCACCACTCTTGCCCTTGCCTTGGGAGCCCGTGCCGGCATGGCCGATACCTTCGCCTATGTCGGCAATGCCGACAGCAACGACATCAGCGTGTTCAAGATCGCCGAAAACGGCGAGATGACGCTGGTGCAGACCGCCGCCTTCACCGGCATCGAAAAGCCCGGCGCCTCGACGCCGCTTGCGATCACGCCCGACCACCGCGTGCTGATCGCCGGCGTCCGCTCACAGCCGTTCACGGCGGTGAGCTTTGCGATCGACCAGAAGACCGGCCAGCTCAGCCATATCGGCAACGGGCCGCTCGCCGATAGCATGGCCAACATCGCCACCGACCGCGGCGGCAAGGTGCTGTTCAGCGCCTCCTATGGTGGCAACAAGGTCGCACTGAATCCGCTTGGCGCGAACGGCGTCGTCGGCGAGCCCAGGCAGGTGATCCCGACGGGGCTGAACGCACACGCCTTCCTGCCCTCGCCCGACAACCGTTTTGTGTTCGCGACCAATCTCGGCTCCGACCAGGTGCTGAGCTTTGCGTTCGATGCGAGCGCCGGCACAACGACGCCGAGCGATCCGCCTGTGGTCAAGACGCCGGAGAAATCCGGGCCGCGGCACTTCGTGTTCCACCCGGGTGGCAAGTTCGTCTACCTCATTCACGAGCTGAACGGCGACGTCGCAGCGTACAGCTATGAAGCCAAGAGCGGCGCCTGGAGCGAGATCCAGCGCACCACGGCGCTGCCCGAGGGCTTCAACGGAAGGCCCTGGGCAGCCGACATCCACGTTACCCCTGACGGCCGCTTCCTCTACGCCTCCGAGCGCACCACCAACACCCTCACCGCCTACAAGGTCGATGCGTCATCAGGCAAGCTGACCACTGTTGGCAGCGTGCCGACCGAGAAGCAGCCGCGCGGCTTCAACATCGATCCGACCGGCCACTATCTCGCCGCGGTCGGCGAGCTCTCCGACGGCATGACGGTCTATGCGATCGACCAGAGCAGCGGCGCGCTCAGCAAGCTGAAATCCTACCCCACCGGCAAGAAGCCGAACTGGGTAGAATTTTTGACGTTGCAGTGAGGGGCTCACTTACCCTCCCCTGGAGGGCAGGGGAGGGTAAGAGCAGCGAACCTTACCTCCGGTCCAATAGACCAATCCAACAGGCGGCATCGCGCCGCCTGCGCTGCGGCATTTCTCATCCGGTCAGCCCATGGCCCCGTGCTGCCGCTTCTGCTATCGATGGAAGCCTTCTTGCGGCCAACCGGAATGACCGATGCGTTCATTGCCTGCGCGTTCCCTGTCCCAGACTTTCGCTGCCCTTGCCGGACTGATGCTGGTCTCTGCCCAGCCCGTGCGCGCGGCCGATGACGATGCGCCCAAGGGGCCGGCGGTCACGGTGCTGAAGGCGGCCAAATCCTGCTTCTCCGATATCGTCGAGGCCACCGGCTCGATCATCGCGCGCGAGGAAACTTCGGTGCGGCCCGAACGTCCGGGGCTGAAGGTGACGGAGGTGCTCGCCGAAGCCGGCGACACCACGACGGCCGGCCAGGTGCTGGCGCGGCTGGCGCTGCCCGAGGGCGGCACGCTTCAGGTCACCGCGCCCGTCGCCGGCGTCATCGCCACCTCGACCGCGCAGATCGGCAACCTCGCCTCGGCCAAGGGTGAGGCGCTGTTCACGATCGTCGCGCGCAGCGAATATGATCTCGTCGCCCTGGTCGCGACCAGCGACGTGCGAAAGCTCGCGGTCAACCAGCCCGTCACCGTGCGCATCGCCGGTGCCGGCGATATCGACGGCAAGGTGCGCCGCATCGGTCCGACCGTCGAGCCGAACATCCAGCAGGGCATGGTCTATGTCGGCATCTCCTCGCCGCAGAAGCGGCTGCTGCTGAATGCGAGCGGGCGTGCGCTGATCAAGACCGGGCAGAGCTGCAACGTCGCGGTGCCGCTGACAGCGGTGCAATATTCATCCGCCGGCACCGTGGTGCAAGTGATCCGCCGCAACCGCGTCGAGACCAAGCGCGTCGAGATCGGATTGATGTCGGGTGGCAATATCGAAGTCCGCGATGGCCTCAACGAAGGCGACATCGTCGTCGCCCGCGCCGGCGCGCTGCTGCGCGAGGGCGATCCGGTGCGGCCGGTGATGGCCGCGGAGGCGGCGAAGTAGAAGACGCAACCGTCAGGTCTCGTAGTGTGGGCAAAGCAAAGCGTGCCCACGTCTTCTATCGATTTAAACCATGGAGAGATGGTGGGCACGGCGCTTTGCGCCTTTGCCCACCCTCATATGGGGCATTTTGAGTCAAGGTTCTTGTGTAGGTCGGGGTTAGGGGTTGACGTTGGGAGGGCGGCGCGCGGAGCCATGCGTAGCGCAGCGCGACGACCGGGCCCCGGGCGAGGATTGGCTTCCATTGATTGCAGCTGTTCACTGCATCA
>Ga0209148_1000663_pt1 | contig 29579 bp, 18 predicted proteins | sample AraplaCol_mMF_r2_2_FD_184288 | JGI IMG/M metagenome (GOLD analysis project Ga0209148, IMG submission 184288) | Arabidopsis root microbial communities from North Carolina, USA - plate scrape CL_Col_mMF_r2 (SPAdes) (version 2) | ecosystem: Host-associated > Plants > Roots > Endosphere | place... | reverse complement strand
TCGGTGACAACGTCTATCACACCGATCCCAAGACGGGAGCGTGGCTCCAGGAGAATTGCGTTCACAGCCAACCAAGCGGCGAGCAGGACCAGCCAAATACCCTGCACGACACCAGGACCGACCGGATTTTGATTTCAGAAGAGTTTTACTATTTCGGCGCGAGCGCACCTGAGGTACCGCCCAAGCTGCTCGAGCAGATCGGCTATCGCAACTGGCGAGGCCATCGGGTCTACCAGCAGGAGCAGTGCCAAAAGCTGCTGAATTGGATCGCGCGAGCCGCAGGGGGACGGACCAATCGCGTCCTCGGCGATCCTTTCCAATTCCGCATGAGCGACAAGCGATACTCTCGAACTCAGAACAAGCTGATCTAACCGCACGCCAGCGACCGGACGTTTTCTTCCGGGTTTCTCAAGTCGAATACTGTCGTCGCCACTGCAGAAGCGACATCGTTTCAGTTCGCGTCATGCGAACGGCTGAACAAGCAACGCGGGTTTTGCGCCATGCCAATTTACCGCAACATAAGCTTTGCTACCGCCGGCAGCGTGATCGACGTATTGGACCATGGCTCCGACGTTGTCGTCCGAGGCAAGGCGACACGCGAGCTGGTCGGCAGAACGACAACGCTCGATCAGCCGCTCGAGCGGTACCTCTTCTTGCCGAAGCGCCACAACGATGCCTTCGCGCAGTTTGCCGAGGCCATGTGGGTGCTGGCGGGGCGCGATGACATCGCTTGGCTGGCGCGATATCTGCCGAGAGCCCCCGATTTTTCTGATGACGGGCAGACATGGCATGGCGCGTATGGTCCACGCTTGCGTCGTTGGGCGGGTCATGTCGATCAACTCGACAGCGTGCGACGGCTGCTGAGCGAAGACCCCACAAGCCGGCGAGCCGTCATGGCCCTGTTTGATCCGGAACGGGATTTTGCCGTTTCCAACGACATCCCCTGCAACAACTGGCTCAGCTGGATCGCGCGGGAGGGTCGACTTCATCTGAGCGTCGCCATTCGCAGCAATGACGCCATGTGGGGCTTTTCGGGCGCCAATGCATTTGAATGGAGCATTCTCCAGGAGGTGATGGCTTACTGGCTGGGCCTGGGCGTTGGCAGAGTGAGATACTTCGCTCACTCCTTCCATCTCTATGATCAGCATTTCAACAGAGCCCGGCAGATCGACGAAGAGTTTCACGGCCTGACGCCTTACGACTTCGGCATTGGCCGCGCCGCGTTTCAAACCCCTTGGAGCGACTTCCAGGCGAAGCTTGATCTATGGTTTACGCTCGAGGAGCAGATTCGCGCGAAACCGGACGGCCCGCTCTTTGTTCATGGCCGCACCGAGGACCCACTGCTCGACAGCGGTCTCGCGTTGGTCCAGGTGTACTGGGCGCACGAGCAGTGGGGCCCTGACCGCCTGGTGACGGAGCTGGCGGCGCTGCCCGCCGACGACTACGTCGTCGCGATGTATGAGCAGCTCGCCCGACGTTATCCCGACCTTCTACAGAACGTCGCGCAGCCGGCGATCGCCCACTTCTTCGACGCTTGCCGCACCCGGACCTCCAACCTGCCCAATGCGTTCAAGTCGGCGGTCAAACGCCTCCATGCACACAAGGATCGAGCCTACGGGAGCGCCTGGAAACGCCGCGGCGAGCTGGTAAGTATCCTTCCGAACATTGCGCGGAAGGTTGACCGGCTGGAGACCATCATCACGACGGGTGCGACGATGAGCGGGGAAACGATGCTGGACACCGCGGTCGACCTGCTTGTCTACGTCGACAAATACCGGCTCTTCCTCGCTGAAGAGCTGGACGAGGGAGCCCTGCTCGAACCCGGGTCTCCGAAGCCGCTGAGCAATCATGATGCGAACTTTGACGCGCTGGTTGATCGTCTCGATCTGAGCGTCGGCCCCCAGGGTAGCGACGAACTGATCCGCGAGATCGTCGCACGCTTCGAAACGTGTTGGCGCCAGGCTGAGGCAGGCGTCTCGCGTTCCGAGGGGCTGCACTTTGCTGGACTCTTGGCCGAGTCTGCTGGCCGGTTGGTTGTCAGGCTCGTGGCAGACGATAAGGCGTCCGTGGCGCGGTTTATTCAATCGGAGCTCACCTCATGAATGCTGACGATCTCGCCAAGCTGAAACTGAAGCTCCGCGAGGCGGTCGTTGCCCGGCCTCCTGGGGCAAAAGTCGCGATCGTCGGATGGACGCCGGCGGCAGTAGAGCTTGCTTCCGATCCGGTCTTCTCGACCGGAGCGGCCCTGCTCTCCGGGATCTTCGCCCCTGTCACACCTGTGGGACCGACGTCCATCAAACCCCTGGATGCAATTGCTCCTGAACAGCCCGACATCGTTGTCATCGCAGACGACGTCGGAAAAGAACCGCTGCTGGAAGCTGTGGCGGCCCTCCTTTCCGCTGAGACCAAGCTTTTGATCGGGGGGTTCTCGCATTTTGCGTTTCGAGACGAAATCTTTGACCGGGTCCGACAGGAACTCTTCATTCCATCATTCGCCAACGGCTACCAAAACTCCCTCGTGCACATCTACCAGTGCCTGCAGAACGCACACCGACAAGGACTGAAGGGAGTCGTTGCCGAATTTGGTATGTTCAAGGGCGGAACGACGATGCTCATGTCCAGGTTCATTGAGGAGCTCGGGGCTGACTGGAAGGTCTACGGGTTCGATACTTTTGATGGGTTTCCGCCCAAGCGGAACGCGCTCGACATGTACGCCCATCCCGATTGCGTCTTTCTCGACGCCGATCTGGTCAAAGCGGTGTTCGCGGGACGTAACGTCGAGGTGATCGAAGGGGACGTGGTTCAGACCGCCTCGCGGCTCCAGGATCAGGATCTGGTGCTATCTTTCGTGGATACTGACAATTTTTCGTCCGCAAGCGCCATTATTCGTGTCATAGCGGATCGTACGGTGGTCGGCGGCGCGGTCGTCTTTGATCACTGGACTGGCCATGACCGCCATCTTGACACGATTGGTGAAAGAATAGCCGCCAAACGACTTGCTACCGACGAGCGCTACTTCAACCTCCATGGCACTGGAGTGTTCTTGAGGCAACGATGACGAAATCTGCAGCCGTCCGCGTCCGCCGTGCGCCCCCAGAACCACGACGTGGCGTCTATGAACTCTACTGGACCTTTGCTTCGCGCCGCCAGGCGGCGTTCGAGGCCCGGTTGACCGGCAAGACGTGGCCGTGGACCGACGACCAGATCCTTCAGACCTTCAAATTCTGCAACGTGTTTCGCGCCGCCGATCGCGTATCTCAGTTTATGATCCGGGATGTGGCGTACGGACAGGATACAGAAAGCACGGCAAGGGATCGTGCCTTTCAGATCGTTGCATTCCGCACGTTCAGCAAGATCGAGACCTGGCTTGGCGTGACGGACGTGTTAGGCGGCGCGCCACGCATTGAGCATCTGCGCACCGGCGCATTCGAACGAGCTCTCGACCGTGTCAAGGCGACGACCGGAGGCCTTTACACCGGAGCTTTCATCCTCTGCGCCAACAAGGCATTCGGTTTCGACGAAAAGCATCGCAATCACGTCGGTCTCTTCAAGCATATGTTCCTAGAAAAGGCTTGCGCTGAACGGATACTCCAGGCGCCCTCGCTCGAGGACGTTGTAGCGCTCTTGCAGAGCTTTCCCCTCCTGGGCCCTTTCATGGCGTACCAGACCGCTATCGACCTCAACTATTCTGATCTCATCGATTTCAGCGAGAACGACTACACGCAGGCTGGTCCCGGCGCCTTGCGAGGCTTGAAGAAAGCGTTCACCACCTTGGGGGACTACACCCCGGCGGAGACCATCCTGTGGATGGTCGAGCGGCAGGACCAAGAATTCGCACGCCTGGGTTTGCCTTTCGGCGGACTGTTCGGCCGCAAGCTGCATGGCATTGATTGCCAAGGTCTGTTCTGCGAGCTCGATAAATATTGCCGCGAGGCTGTTCCTGAGCTCACCAGCGCCCGCAGCAGGATCAAGGCCAAATATGTCGCCACTCAAGGCCCTATCGAGCTTTTCTTCCCGCCCAAGTGGAGCTTGCCCAATGGTGGTGTTGTGAAGACGCCGGGCCTGCAACTCAAAGAGCCCGCCAGCGCGACCAGCCGCAGAGAAAGAGGGCGTCCTCGCAAATCGGATCGCGCGCAACTTGCTGTCGCAGATCTGTTTGGCTGAGAACGTTTACTCCGAGAGCCGGCCCCGCCTCGCCCGAACCAGCATCTTCAATGGCCACCATCGAGCCTACGTACCACGTCGCGCTCTCATTTGCGGACGAAGATCGAGATTTCGTAGAAAAGGTCGCGGCGCAGCTTCGGTCAGATGGCGTCGAGGTCTTTTATGACGCGTACGAAGAAGCCGATCTCTGGGGCAAGAACCTGTACGACCGTTTAAAGGACGTGTACCAGAACCAGGCCCTCTTCACGGTCATGTTCATATCCGAGCATTACAGGGACAAGCTTTGGACCAACCATGAACGCAAAGCCGCTCAACAACGGGCGCTCGCGGACGTTGGCAAGGAGTATATCCTTCCCGCTTACTTCGACACGACAATCACGCTTCCCGGCTTGGCGAAGGGGACCGGCAGCATTTCGCTCCCCAAGAAGACGCCTGAGCAGGTCGCCAATCTAATCGTCAAGAAGCTGGTTGCCGCCGGCGTGGAGCTGCCCAGAACGCTGTCATACTCCGACAACGCGAAGGCCGATATCGACTTCCCAATGCCAAAAGGCAAGGCGTTCACGAACCTCCTCACCGACTTGAAATCACATGATTGGTACACCCAAGAGCCAGCGATCGGCACCATATTCGAGCTCGATTGGTCGGCACTCACACCGGATCAAATCTTCGTCCTGGGTCGCAACATCTATCAGTGCGCCGACGGTGAAGAACGGAGCGCGAAAGAACTTTTGGCCAATCTGAGACGGGAATTGGCGAGGTTGCCGGAAGAAGCCGCGACGCACCTGCTCAACGGCATGTTCTTCGAGGTGTATTTTAACTCTGAAGGCGAATTTAGACCGCGCCCAAAAGGACGGTATCTCGAACGGCTCCTTGCGCTCCAAGAGGTCAAGAAGTTTGCATCGTCTATTTCGTTCATTCGTCGAGCTTTGGAACCTTACCAAGATCAGCTTCCATTTCTACCGAGCCTAACGCCGGAGCTCATCAGATTTAAGCTCGGTGTAAGAGAAACGGACCCGCCAACGGTCAAGAGCCTGAAGCTGGGCCGCCGCGAACTGGTGGTAAAGGCCGACGACACGCACGATCCCAGTGATCGGGTCTGGAAGCTTTCCCACATCACTTTTACCCTCGCGTCATTGAAGCAGAATCTCGCGGAGGCCTGGAACATTCCCGTCACGCGGATAGAGATTGCTTGCCACCCCAAACTCGAACCGTCCGCTAAACTTCGACTGCCCAAAGACCACGACATCCGCTGGCTTCGCCCTTAGCGGAAGCCTCGATCGCGCATTCGATATCCCGAACGCTCGGGCGTGAATTGAACTGCGACACACATATAGTGCGCACACCACACTCTTGCTTGACCGGACCGATGGTGAGATCCGCAATACCCACACGATCTAGGACTGGGAGTTGGCGGCAGAAACTCACATGTCCGCTCTTCAAACGATGGGACTTCGCACGAACGTTCTGTTTGGCTCACTCTCGAAGCGGCGGCAGGCAACTTGCCCTGTGGCCTTCGCGGCCGAACGTCAACCTAGCGACCGCACAACTCGACCATGTTCCTTGCGGTTAATTGCAATGGAGCATACAACTATTGCGCGATAGCTTAAAGGCTTTGAGGATGACCTCTAGTTTGTCTGCCTGTGTAGCGCTTGCAATTGTTTGAGAGGTCATCGAAACATCTCTTCTTCATATATCCGAACAGTTCACGAGGCCAATACCCACATTGCTCATGGCTGCCTTCTACGCGGGCTCATTCTTTTCCTTTCGCAAACGCTCAAGACAGTACCACTTGGGTTCGCTTACGCAATCTGGAGAGGGCTTAGCATTGTGCTCACCGCTCTCATCAACGTCTTCGACTTTCGTCCCGCACTGGACTTGGCCGCGATGATTAGAATTGGCACGATCGTTGGAGGCGTCATTGTCGTGAATAGATTTTACAGAACCGGAGCTGCCGAGTAACCGGCCCACAATTGGGCGAGACCCTTGGCACAGTGATCTGCTTCTGGCCGTCGAGGCTAGCACTGCCACGAAGGGAGGGTCCTTGTGAAACGGTTGCGCTATTGGCTAAGGCGTTTAATCGCTCGGCTAGCACTCGTGCGCGTGTCGGTCTTCCGGTGGGTCGATGGATGGTGGGGCTACGACGTGTTTATTGCGCACCGGCGGGCCGACGCCGCGCAGTACGCACAGGATCTGTACGACAAACTACGCGCAGAAGGGATCTCGTGTTTCATCGATCGGGTAGTCTACGGACCGGGCGACTCGTTGTTGCTGGCGACCCGCCAGCATGTCGCCAAATCGTCTTTGTTTCTGCTCGTTGGTTCACCAGAGCTTCTCAAACTGCGACGACCGGTGGACTGGGTCGAGGAAGAGATTAGAACCTATTTTCGCACCCACCGGCAAAACCCCAAAGTCATGCTGATCGACTTTGGCAAAATCATCACGGATGCGCTCGACCAAGAAGGTGGGGCTGCAGCAGCGTCGCATCCTATCCTCAGGCAACTCGCCCCGTTTCTATATATTGCGCAGGACGCGCAGTCGTTCACTGCTCCGCCTTCGGAAGTCGTCCTTGCTGCGATACGACGCAACCTGATGGGGCGCCGGCGCGATCGAACGCGCTTGATGTTCTTTCAAGGCGCCGCCGCCATCCTGGCAATGCTCCTCATCGCGGCCGTTGGTTTGGGCCTCATGGCGGACCAGCAGCGCAGGCAAGCAACCGCGGCGGCATACGGCAATGCCGCGTATTCATACTCGGCAAGCGATCCAACGCTTTCTCTTCGGCTGGGACAACTCGCTGCGGGATATGGATCGACTGCCACGGCTCAGGTCGCCACGCTCCGTGCTTTCAACTCGGGATCGTGGATATATAGCGAACGTCTGGATGACGGCTATGATGCGGCGCTGTCAGAGGACGGCAGCAAGATGGCGTGGGTGGATGCTGGCTCACGCCTACATGTTCGCGACCTTGGCTCAGGGAACGAGAAGAGTTGGACCATATCCCAAAGCGACTTTCAAATAGCCGGAACCGGAAACATTGCTTTCATTTCAGGCAATGGTCTTGTGACCTGGCGGTACCGCGACGGCAATGGTCCAGGCAGTGTAACGCTTTGGGGCGGCGATGGCGCAATGCTCCACGCCTTCAATGGAGCGTTCGGGCGCGTCACAGTCTGCGGCCCAAATATCATCGCTGCGAGAGAAATCGACGATAGTGCGGTTAAAATCCATGTGATGGATGTTCGGTCGAAATCCGACCAAATCATCACGGCAGATTCCTCGGGGATGAGTTCCGCGATCTTTTCCCCGCTCGGCTGCACCCCCGATGGAAGGCTCGTCGCATCTGCCAGTGATGTCGGGCTGGTTATCATTCGTGACGGAGCGGTCCACGAAATTGCAGCGTCCGGCCGGATTGAAGATATTCAGATCAGTGACGATGGTCAGCGTCTCGCCGCGTTTCTGCGAGGCAGGGCCGATGCCGTGGGAATTTTTGACCTTTCGACTGAACAATGGTCCGTCGTCATACCCCTTGAAGAAACCCCGGGCGAGGCTAGCGGGTTCATTCGTTTCCTGGACGCCAATCGCGTCATCGCGGCATCGACGCATGGATGGATCCGAATCGTGGACATAGGGACCAGAGTCGTCAAAGCGCTGCCAGACAAACACCGCGCAGTGGATCAAATTGCAGTCGATCGCGCGACAGAAACCTTCGCCGTGGCCCGTCGCTCCGGGACCGTAACAGTTTATGACAAGACCGCCTTCCCAATTGCTCGCTTGATAAGCACCGCATCATCTGATGCGTTGAACGAGAATTTCGACGCGGTCCGTTTCAGCTCAACCGGCAGTCTTCTATTGACCAGCGCGCGAAGTGGCGTACGGCTGTGGCGCCGGCCGGAGCCCGCTCTACTCGCTGGCCTGAACTCCCCCATCGAACAACCCTCCGAAGCAGTCAAGAAGACATTCGGCGCCGTCGGGCACGAGCACAGTGGCATCGAGCCCTGCTCCAAGTCTCAAAACATGGTCATCGACGATGCTGGGCTACTAAGCCTGTGCGTTCGAACTCACGGCCGCGATGAGCTTCTGCCGACAGGCCTAAGCACCGATGAGTTCAGTCCAGCCGTCGTTACGAGGATGCGCGAGAACCTCGATTTTGCAGTTTGGAGCAGTGACGACCATTCGCGCACCTTTGTTCTCAATGGCAGCCAGATCGGTGACTATCTCCGCTCCCAGAAGATCTGGTCACCCGATCAATCTCAGCTCTCGCTGCTGACAAAATAGCGGTCCCCAAGATTGGCCACACAGAACCCGCGCCATCGCAACCGCTACCTGGCGCGCCGCAACGCGGCATTTCGCTTTTGCTCGACAGCGCGGCAAATGCAGGATGCCGCGATGGGCCGACGGGCGCCCATTCGTAGCGCAAATTGAGGGGCTCACTGGCGGCACCCAACCAGGACACAAGGAGAATCACAGATTTTCTGAGCCTCGCGAGCGATTTCGCGTGTGTTTCTTGTTGCTCTCGCCCTGGCTGGGTTTTTACTATCCAGGCCGCGGGACGGTCTCGGCCGGAGAACGTCCTACTAGACGTGCACCTCGGGCTCGCATAACAGAATCATTTTCAGGTGGCCAATGCTGGACAACGATTTATCAAAATCAGTGCGGTCGATTATTGAAACTAAGATTTTCATCAGTCACAGCGACAAGGACGAAGCGTACTATCTTACTTTACGCATGGCGCTTGAGCACGCTGGATTTAATGTGTGGGACACCTCCGAAATTTCGCCAGGTCGGTCTTTGGCCGAAGAGTTGCGCAATGCGATATACGAATGTCGATTGTGCGTATTCCTTGCGACCACTAAATCGATCGGGTCTCAATGGTGTTCGGCGGAACTCGGAGCATTTTGGGGGGCCGGCAAGCCAGTTTTGATTTTTTTGGCTGACTCAGACCTCGAAGATTCAGCCATCCATCCACAATTTAGAGGCGCCTTTAAAGCGACCAGGCCGGCACAATTGATCGACGCAATCAAAACGCTTGAACTCACGGTGTTTGGCTCGGTCTGCAAGAAGATCGAGTTTCGACAGGATGTGTACAAGGCGTGCAGAGGACTACTAAAGTCGGCAACTACGATACGCGACACCACGTGGGGAAAAAGAGCGCGCCTGACCGCAAAAAATGAAACAGCTGCGCGCGCTCTCTATCGCGAAGCGATCGATGAGTTTGTACAAGAGGGCAAGGACTATCGAGAAATATTGGCAAGTGGAGTGGGCAGAGAAGAGCACATTCAGGAAGCCCGGAAAAAACGAGAAGCTCACCCAAATTATTTATGCCGCACGTTATCTGCTGATATTTCGACATTCCCTATGGTCGACATTATGATCGCAGATAATAATCGGGTTTTGTTTTCTTATCCCGCTTCAGACAACCCCCGTCATGTTCAATACCTTTATGCTGAGTCAGAACTACTGGCGGCGTTGTTTACGCAATACTGGTCCGACGTCTGGGAGTCATCCAAAGACGTGCTGGACAATTAGTTATGTGAGCATTCATCGTGGCACCGAGTAAGCGATAGACAACGCTGTTACCGTCAGTCGTGGAAAAGCTGGAATGCGCGCTGTCGCCGTCTATCCTGTTCGCATCACCGCCCGACGGCATATCTCATCGGCGGCAGCGGAACTGACCGCCGCTCCACGAGAGATCCCGTTCCAAGCTGCGCTGCAGCAACCACCCATCGCCCTATGTCCGACGTGGATTGCTGCTTTCGCGCGGAAAAAGTGACCACAGCCCCGCCCCACGCCGACCACAACCTTCGCCTGTACATCGGCGCCCCCTTCATCTAGGATCGACGATCAAGGTTTTAGCCGAAAACGTTACTGCCTAAATCATTAGCCGCCGGCGACCACTCGGCTGTAGAAATTTGCGAGGGCAAGATGTCCTTAGTTGAGGCTTCAGTCGCTCATGACGGGATAGAAGACTCGCCGATTCGAATATTCCTCAGTTATGCTCACGAGGACGACGAGATCGTAACTGTGTTTCAGCGCGCTTTTGACTTTCTGGAACGCGAGGTTGACGGCAACCTCCGCGTCTTCCGTGACCGCTCATCGATTCCACCAGGCGGATACATAAGCGAGCAAATCAAGGACGACCTCAGGCTTTCCGACTATCTGGTCGTTTTCTTCACGGGCATCACCAGAAAGAACGTATCTTGGAACGGCGTCGAGGTTGGCTTTTTCCAGGCGCTGATGGATGACGAGCGAAAGCGAACCGGAAAGACGACTCGTCGCATTGTCCCTATCTACTTTGACGAGCTGCCCCCAACACTGACGGACGTAAAGGGCATCTCGCTCCGGATTAGCTCTAACGATCTCAGTCGCCCCAAAGACGAGTACGTCGAAGGCCTTGCTACGAGGCAAGAAGACGAGGACGATCCTCTCTCAGAGTTCCTGCGGGAAGTAGCCAGGCGCGCCGAAAGCCGCTCAAGGCAGCGAGCGATGAATGAGAAGGACGCCGAGAAGAAGAAAAAACATCGGGACGAGACGATCGACAAGACAATAGTCCCACTGATCCTATCAGCGATGTACGACAGTTTGGGCGCGCGCATCGCCAAGCGATCAATCGAGCAGAGGCTCATCGAATTCCAGATCGAAGGCGGAGTTCTGACTAAGGGAGGCATCCCACCCGAAGCTCGCCTTGTTGAGCATGGAAAAGCGTTTTCACTTTTCAAGCTTCCGAATCGCGAAAGCGAAATCGAGTGGCAGCAATTTGCGATCGAGTTAACTGAGGCCGCCAAGGAAGACGCCCCTGTCATCATGCGGGCGATGGAACGCGTCTTCGACTCTGCGATCGACAACGTCAAGGCCATCGACAATGACCAACTCATCAGAGCGCCTGGCGATGGCGAACTATACCGAGTGCTGGTAACCACACATTTCGACTATTACAACGGTCGCAAGATCGTGCACATGTACTTCATCGAAAAGCTCAAGCGCAAGGAGTACGGATCAGAGGATACAACCATCGCACTCGCGTACTTGAACGTGGCGGCCCGCTATCGGTCGATTTTCCTGGAGCCGAAGAGCGAGCTTTCCGTGAGAGCCTTCAAAAACGAGAGCGAGAACAGCAAATTGCAGGATATGGTCATCCAGACCCAGCGCGAAATCGTCTTGATTGAGGATGAAGCCGAGCAGCTGAAGCTAGATAGTTTCGCGGCGAAGAGCGTCCTATGGGGCGCCCAGGCAGATCCCGAGGCGGCAAAAAAGGCCAAGTTGCAATGGCAGCAGGTCCGCTCGGAATTATTCGCCTCAGCAAACAGAGTGCTTGCCGCTAATCCCGAAGAGGCTGCTTTCGCGGAGGCAATAAAGAACTGGATGACGGTGTTGGAAAAATTTACGGCCGTCGCTGGGAAGATCAACGCGGATGTTGGCGGTCTCGCGTTGGCTAGATTGACGGAATTTTTCGCTCACTAGTTCAGGTGGCCAGCTTCATCTAGTGTCCATCTGAGCGCCGCAACGCCGGGGCTGTTGGCTGCCGCTCCCATGTGATATGATAACGGCGCGTGGGTGTCACCGCATCCAATTGAGATTTCAACTGCGCGAGGCTGAAATGATCGCGACGCTTCGCATTCAATTGTTGTTCCATTGGGAGTCAGATCAGGCGCGGCAGCTCGCAGGCCAGCTCTATCGGACGTTTTCAGCCCGTCCGATGGGCGATGGGCCACGCATCCCCGTGCGATACGGCCCGCGGCAAGTAGACGGGGGTCCGCCTCCGACGATTGACCTCGCTGCGGAGCGCGAGATCATCGTGATACTCGTCGACGAGAGAATGGCCCGTCGCGCACGCGAGAGCGACCGGGTTGTCGCCGACAAATGGGCTCAGATCGTCACCAACCTTCTTGGGCAGCACTCGCCGGCAGGCGCAAGCCCCCACCGAGTTTTGCCTGTAGCGCTCGACAGCGGCGCACTGCAGCTCGCACCGACGTTGGACTATGTAAGTTTCGTGCGGCTCGACGTACGTCAGGGAGACGAGAGAGAACGGCACCTTGTTTTGCATATCGCAGTTCGTGCCTTGCGGGCTCTGCAGGATCTGCCTCAAGCTGGCGGAAGACCTGCCGATGAGCTACCCGATATCCCAATCCGGCTATTCATAAGTCACGCTAAGAAGGATTTGCCTGCGGATCCAGCGGCGATAGCCGAGGGGCCCGTCAGAGCGATCCTAGCCACGTTGACCCAGTTGCCAGTCCAGGGCTGGTACGATAGCGCGGACATTCCGCCCGGCGGCCGCTTCCCGGATGAGATCCAGAAGGGCGTCCTTAATTCGAGCGCGCTGGTCGCTGTTCTGACGGACAGTTGGTCAAGTCGAGAATGGTGCCGACGCGAGCTGCTCGAGGCAAAGCTTGCCGCTCGACCGCTGGTGCTCGTGGATGCGATCGAGGCGCGGGTCATTCGGTTGTTTCCCTACCTCGGCAACGCGGTGACGCTGCGGTGGCGCGCTGCGATTGCAGCCTCCGAACCCATGGACGCCGCGTGGATTGAACGGAAGAAGAGCTGGGAAGCGGACGATGCCGCATTCGTGATCGAAGCGGCGCTGCTGGAAGCACTGCGTTATCAGCATGAACATCGTCGCTTGCTTCGCTCGATTGCCCCAAACGAAGTCGCACTTGGTACACCACCCGAGGCGCTGACGTTGGCCCATCTTCCCGCGGGTACGACACGAGTATGGTATCCCGACCCGCCGCTCGGCCGCGAAGAATTGGACCGCCTGCAGCCGACCAGCGCAACCAAAATCGACCTGACTACACCGCTCAGCGAACTTGCCCGCTGGAAGCGCCCCGCAGGAATTCAAACAGTTGCCGTCTCATTGTCGACCGCGCCGGATACGGACCTCTATGGCGGGAGTCCCGAGCACTTGGCAACGTTTGCCGACGATTTGGTGCTCTATCTGCTGATTGCCGGGCTTCGCGTCGCATACGGCGGCGTACTGGGCCACGACGGCTTGCAACAAGGCGCTATTGTGGGCGACGATATCAACTATGTGGAACGGCTGCTGGCGATGGTTCGCAGTCATTCGCTTCTGCTCAGCGGCGTCGCTGGAAAGCCGCCCGTTCCAATTGAGAATTGGGTCGCCTGGCCGATCCATTGCAAGTTTGGCGATGCCGAATTTCGTAACTACGGCCAGGAAGCCACGCTCAAGGACCTACCGGCGCCGCCGGGCCTCGACGTCACGGCGCAAGAGCTGAACGCGAACTCAAACGGTTTTGTGCCGCCCGATACGCCGGCTCGACGCTACGCTTGGGCACGATCATTGACCTACATGCGAACCTGCATGCAGGGAGGAACCTCGGCGCGGATTGCAATGGGCGGCCGGCTCAAGGGCTATCAGGGCCTTTGGCCGGGTGTTTTGGAAGAAGGCGTCATCGCACTTCAGGCTGGCCAGCCTCTCTACTTGCTGGGCCTCTTTGGGGGCGCCGCACGGTTGCTGATCGACGCGCTGCGCGGAGAACCGCGCGAGGAGCTCACTAGCGCTTGGTTGTCTGCTCTCCCCGGCTCGGATGAGCTACGCCACGAATACGGACGTCGTAACCACAAGGTTCAAACGCCCGAGGATCTGGCGATCGAATTGAAGCAAAGAGGGACAGCTGGCCTGTCGGCAGTCCTCAACAATGGTCTTACAGAGGACGAGAATTCCGAGCTTGTCAGCTCGGACGATCCACAACGGATTGTAGCGCTAATTCTCAGTGGCTTGCGCAACAAGCTTGCCCCGTAGAAGGCTGCGCTTAGGTCCATTGGGATGTCGAGGCGAAAATTCTGACAGTATCCATCGGTTAAACGTATTGCCCCTTGTCCTCGGCGAACCCGCTTAGGTAGTGTCTTGTCATGACGTCACCTGATCGATCGAGGCACACGAAGAATCGTCTATCCTTGACACTGTGACGGTCGGCCGTAGAGCCTATTTTTAGCACCAGGGGGATTTTGTGACGCCAGACCAACTCGCCGCACACGATTTACTTTCTGAATTGCGTACCCGCATTGCGACCCAACGCCTGCCCTACCAGCATGGACTGGAGGCCAGTGCTCTCAAAAGCTTGCGGGATATATTCGACCACGCCCGAAAAGCGATGAAAGATCATCCCGGGTGTTCAAGGTTCGCGCAAGTCGCGACAAACATGCTGAACGTCGATCTTCGGCCATTCACCGCGAAATGGCATCGCGCACAAGCAGCAGGGCTGCTGGACTCGCGCGATGGAGCCAACGAGTTTAGGTATGAGCTCGATCGGGTCAGAGAGCGCCTGGTGATTTTCGCAGAAGAACTACAAGTCATGGCATATGGCGCGGTGACGCCCGACGCTGAAACACCGGATGCTCTATCCGAGAAAGAGATCGAGGAATGCTTTGAGCCTCTAAAGTTCGGCGTAGAAGCAAACTCTACCGTTGCGCAGTCGATCTTTGACGATGAGGCCAAGGAAATCGCAGCACGCCGGCATAACCGCGATCTACCCGCGAATACGGGCGCGGATGCAGTGGGTCTCGCACTTTCTGGAGGAGGCATTCGCTCGGCGACGTTTTGTCTGGGTGTAATTCAGGTGCTCGCCCAACGAGGACTGATGAAGTACGTCGACTATCTCTCGACGGTGTCAGGAGGCGGTTACACAGGCGCGTTTGTGACATCATTGATCGGAAGCGGTCAGGACTTCGACCAGCTCGCAAATCCGTACGGGCCCGATACCGATCCAGTGCGGCACGTAAGGCAAAACGCGAAGTATTTGAGCATTGTTGATTTGAAGAGCCGATGGACCATGGTCGTCGGTACGATTGCCGGCCTAATCTTAAACTGGTCGGCCCCTCTCGCTTTACTCTCTGGCCTGGCGATATTTACTTCCCTCTTATCCCTCCAGGTCGCATTTTGGGCGAACGCAAGTCTGGCGTTTGGCGGCCTTACCATTCTTGCCGTCATAATTTACGGAATCTCGCTCAAGTTCGGTCTGGCCAAATGGCCTAGGATGGCGATCGCCCTGGTCAGCGCAATCGCGCTGTGTCTCGTTGCAATTGCGATTTCCGAACTTGGATTCGCTCAATTCGAATCGATGCCCTACGCAATACCGATCGCTCTTACCGCAACTTTCTCTGTAGTCGCGACGCCGGTCGCAATCCGCTTTCTGCCAATCTTCCGAACGGAAGCCTATCGTCGCGTACTCTTTGGAGCCACCCTGTATGCCGCGGGCATTATCGTGCCAGTCCTTGCGCTCTTGAGCTTCTACGCCCTGCGACATCTAGCTGGTCAACCTACGGACGCTCATGCGCCATGGTGGACCTTGCTACATTATACTGATGGGTTTCTTGTACTTTTAACTGTTACTGCCGTCGCCGGCTTGTTTTCGGTATTTGTCCTCGACGTAAATCTCACGGGGCCGCACAAGCTTTACCGAGACCAGCTCGCACAGACCTTCATTTGGCCCTCGGGAACGACAGAGCTGGCACTCTCGGACATGAATCCGAACCAGCGCGCCCCTTACCACCTAATCAATGCAACCGTAAATCTGCCGTCGAGCCAAGAGCTCGTGCTTCGCGATAGAAAGGGTGATTTTTTCCTGTTTTCGAAGCACTGGGCAGGATCGACAGCGGTCAAATACAAGCGTTCGTCATGTTGGCAGGCAACGCGTAGTCCAATGGATCTGGCCACCGCAATGGCCATCTCCGGTGCTGCCGCATCGCCACAGATGGGCCTGGGGTCTGCACCTTCACTTTCGGCGCTAATGACCCTTCTAAACATCCGCCTCGGCTTCTGGATCGCAAATCCCCAAAAATTTTCCCCGATAACGCCGCCGGGATTTTCCTGCATCTTGAAGGAAATGACCGGATGGAGCATGTCGGAGAAACAAGCCTGGCTCAATGTTTCTGACGGCGGCCACATCGAAAATATGGGCTTGTACGAGCTCCTGCGTCGCCGTTGCAAATTCATCATTTGCGTCGACGGTGAGGCTGATCCCGATAGCACATTTCACGGGCAGTTGACCCTCGTAAGACACGCACAGATCGACCTAGGTGTTCGAATCGAACCCCACCTCGACGAAATGCGCCCCGATCCGAAATCCAGATACAGCAAGACGCACGCACAACTCTTCCGGATAAAGTACCCCGAGCGCAGCAAGGATATGCCGGCGGGCATGGGCTTGTTGCTTTACTTGAAGCTCTCCCTGACGGGAGATGAAGCCGAGCTACTGAAGCGTTATCGTTTGGTTCATCCAGACTTTCCGCATCAATCGACAATCGATCAGTTCTACGATGAGGAACAGTTCGAGGCTTACCGGCAACTCGGCGTTCATGTGGCAGAAGGCACGTTCGCGCCGGCGCTGGTGCCCCCCAAACCGACGCCACCCGACGTCCGGGAGTGGTTTCAACACCTAGCAGCCAACATGCTGGAACCATCAAGACGCTAAACAGGGCATCGAGATCGACGCCCTGGTCGATCTTTCCGTGCGCTTGCCCATCAAAACGTTTGGTCGCCCTGCAATACGCAGGACGACCTAAGAAATGCGACATCACACTGTACGTCGTCGGTCCATCTAGAACTGAACGAATTGCACTTCATGCTTCAGACGGCACGCGAAAGTCGCAGCAATTGACTAAACGCTACCATACGAGAGCGCATTTACCCTCATCGAGCGGAAGGAATGCGCCCCTCTTTGATACTTACGTAGTCGCAGCTTATTTGACCTGGTCATCAACATGCCCATTCCATTGAGAACACTTCGGCAAGCGGCTCTCGCATCGGCGCCAGTGAGAAAGTCCCTACGAGGAGCCAGAGCGCAGAAAGAGCGCACTGCCTTCTTATGTCACAGCACCAAGGACAACGATCTCGCGCGAGGTCTTGTGAACCTTTTGCAAGATTCCGAATGGCAAGTGTACGTTGACTATGAAGATGCGGCTCTCCCGGAGAGACCAGACCGCGAGACAGCTCGAAAGCTCCGGGATGCAATTCATGCGTCAAACTACTTCATATTCCTTGCGACCCCGAATTCAGTCAGATCACGATGGTGTCCGTGGGAGATTGGTTTCGCAGACGGTTGCAAGAACGAACGGTTGCAAGAACGAAAGCGAAATCTGGGTTGCGCAAACCATCGAGAACGGAACGGTATACGGAAGCGAATATCTGGACCTATATCGAAACTTGGACATTTCCAAAGCCGGCGCCCTAGCCGTCTGGGAACCCCACAAGACCGAAGGACGTTTGGTCAAGGGCCTATAACACCGCTCGGCTGACGGACTGCTCTGATGAAAGAAGGCGGACAGGCCCTTCGCGTGTTGCCAACTCACTCTACCTCACTTTCCATCGACAGTTGCCTTCGCTGCGTATAACATCCTTGGCGTTTTGCCAGGAGGAGCGGATGGCGCACATCTCTTCCCTTCCCGACTGGATGGCCGACGTCGGTCTGGACGGGCTTGAGATCACTGGCGATATACCGATACTTCGCGACGCCGCGCGATGCCTGAAGTATTCTCGGGCCCGTGCGTACGAATACGACGACATTGCGTTCGTTTTCGGATCCGCCCATTGCCAAGGGGGCCCGGTGCCCTTTGCCACCGTCCCTAGCGCGAAATTAGCGCATGCTATTGCACTGGACCACGATGGCAACTCAGCTGGTCCCGACCAACGTCGCCTGCTAGCGCACCGAGCGCTCGATCTTCCCGACGGGCATTTTCGATATGAATTCTTAGCCGGCGACAATCTTCTTCGCGTCTACCTTCCAGACGATCCAGCTGGAGCGGATTGGATTTACTCGTTGTCGGCCCCACCAGAATCGCTAGCGAAAGACTCTGAAGCACGCGACGCTAGCCGGAATCTAAGCTCAAGTATTTCCGCCGATTTGCCCAAGGTCGCATGGATAAGGCTGCCCGAAATCCTTGCAGGCGCCGGATTTGTTCGAGGCGGTCCCGCGCTCTTTGATAAGAGCTCAAGGGTCCTTAATGATGGATTCTATGTCTTTGTCTCCCACCGATGGCGGAACCCGCATCATCCCGATCCTGACGGTATGCAGGCGCGCCTCTTGTGCTGCCAGCTATTCGCAACTCTCATCGAGGCAATCGGGGTCGCGAATCTTCGTGGGCTCAAAGAACCGAGGCGTTTTTCTACGCTCCTTGGACGCCCGATAGGTCCGCAAGGATCAGAGTTAGCCGAGCGCATGATCGTGAACTTGCTTCGGCCGAATACGGAAGCGTCGCAGCTAGATCAATTGGCGACAGAATGCGCTGATCTTGCTGAGTTCGCACTTCTCGGCGGCACAGCGGCGGCGAAATCAGACGCCGCGCTCTCCGAAATCGCTCATTTGCTCTCGACACGGCCAGCGCTGAAGGGGTTAATCGAACGCATCCATGTTTGGTACGATTACAGCTGCATTCCGCAGGAGGCCTTAGAGCAGCCTGACGTCATCGATTCCGCTCTCGAAAGTCTTGCCGGTCTCCAGCTTCTCGGCTGTACAGTCGTCATGCTCGACGATCCTTTCGACTATCTCTCGCGCGCTTGGTGCACTCTCGAAATTGGGAATGCTGACGCATTTGGCAGCAATTATCATCTGCTGACCGGCTCTCACCGAGCTACCGCCAGCAGGGGGTTGAACGAACACCATTTCGAAATGCTGATGGAGGATCGGGTGCATCTGATATGGCGCGGCCTCCTCGACACCGTCGTCTTTAGAAGTCAGGACGCCGCGGAGTGCATGCGGCGCCTCGGTCTCGCCGTCACGAAGCCGACCGACCTGGTCAAACTCTTCGATCGACTTTCCCTTCTTCCGGCTCCAAGTAAGATACACGTGGATCGCTCCGAGCTGCTCACCGGCACGATGCCGTATCCCGCACTTTTCGGGGTTACGTCTCTGTCTAAGGCTTGGGGTAAGTCGATGGATATGCACCATTGGATAGCCGACTCTCAAGCTTACGATCTCGACCTTACCGAAGCGATGACCATTCGATCTTGGGGCAACGCCCTGCGGTCATCCTGGCGCGACTATCCATCTTTCGAGTCATCTGACCGTCCTCCGGTCGAGCGAGGCTGCCATTTGGCGATCGTCGGGAGTTGCGAAGGCGAAGCGATACTTTGGGCTGCTGAATTTTCTCGACGAAGGACTGAAATTGAGGCAACGACCGGAATGCTCGTCACGTCCGTCTCATGGCTAGCGACTGATATTGCGCCAGTGGGGACACTTGCAGACGCTTGTCTTTCGTTCGCACCCGTATCTGCTGATCTTTGGATCGTGGCGTCTTTGTCTACTCGCTTCGAACAATGCGACATAACAAATCGCATCGTACGCGCGGCGCTCGCAGCCGGTCACGAGATATACTTGCTCATGATCGACCGGCAGCGGGAAAATCTAAGACGAATTCCATCGCAAGTCGCGAAGCCCCGTAAGGGACAACCCCGCGAACTGCCGGCTTTTGCCGGCGGAGTGTTCAGCGCGGAGCTACGCAGCGTCGTCGAAAGTGTTGCGAGTTAGGGTCATGGTCAAGCTTTTCAAATGGCTCTCGAGCCTATTGAGGAAGAACACACTTGATCCCACGCAGCTTCGTACAGCATTGTTCGGGGCGGTCCTCACCAAGAACGTCGACCACTTGGAGCGCCTGTCGGCAGCATACTCTCGTGAGATCATAGCAAACTTCTCGGCTTGGCAGTCAGTGCCCGTCGAGCTGCGCGACAGTGAAGTCGCAATGCAGAACTGGGGTCGATGCCTTCTGGCCGTTGCCGAGACACTCGAAGGGCAAGGCCATTCCGAAGCCATGCAAATGCTAATCGGCGACGACGACCATCAAGAGGGATGGAAGGTACTCGAGCGGGGGATCTCGCGAGCAGACGCGCTTCATACGACAGGCCAATTTCGCGAAGAGCTCTCGGTTCTTACGGAGCTTGTGGCGTCCTTTTCTGGCGCAAGCGGCTCCTGGAACGGACGAACTCGCGCAAAGCTGTTTGCCTCCATTGCCACAGCACATCTCAAGCTCGGCGAATTGGACGACGCCTACAGATCGATGCAGCGCGCGCTAGACGAATGCGTCGGTTCTGGTGACGCTGAAGGAACTGAGGTCTACCGAAAGAACCTCGAATTCATCGACAGCAAACGACTTGTCGCCGGCCATGATCCTGAGTTTGCGAGACGTCTTATCGAGGCGCAACGACTAAGTGACTCCGGACAGTTCGCTGTGAGCAACGAACGGCTACAAGAGCTCCTTCATGAAGCGACGGAAGATCCCGACCACACCCGCTTCCTCGGCAAGATTTGGGGGTTGATGGGGTTCAACTTGTTCAAATCTCGCGATACGCTCGGCGCCCGCGCGTTTACGGCGAAAGCACTGGACGCTTGTCGTTCATCGAATGACGCGCATGGCATAACAATCTACGAATTCAACCTTGCCTTCATCGACAAGAACATCGGAACAGGTCAAAAGCGACCATGATCGCTTCGGAAGGCCGACAGGAGTAGCAAGGGCGACTAACTGATGTCACTGCCAACAAGCTCGATTGGCACTCGGCCTAGATTGCCTGTAGGGCGGCCTTCACTCGGATCCGGTGCAAACGATAGCGACTGGTTTCAGCACGGGGCAATCCGAAATCTCGTAGCTGAGAAAGATATCAAGGGCTATGCAAGACGTTCCCTCGGGGATCGACTATCAACTTTAGGGTTTGCGCACATCTCTTACATTTTACGTTACATTCGTTTTTGGTGCTTGGAAACTCATTAAACGAGCCGCCCCCACTGGGCCGGTCGATCCGACAACACAATGCCGCATGGGCTAAAAGTGTGATCTAGATCCTTGCCCGCGCTGCAATCCGGTGCTCTGCTATCGACAAACTCGACCTCGGGTTGCGATTGCAATGGTGCTAACCACCTCCTCCAGTGAACCCGCCAAGGCTGAACGTCTGATGACGCGGCTGGTCGATCGTGTGTTCGGCTACGATTTCTTTCTCTCCTATAGCCGAGCCGACGGCATGCACCTTCCACAACGGCTCAAGGAGCGGCTCGAGCAGGCCGGCTTCCGCGTGTTTCTCGATCAAACCGAATATGTCGCCGGCGCTGACCTGCGGCGCGAGACGCGGCGACAGGTGCTGAAGAGCCGGAAGATTGTCGTCATAGGTCGCCCCGGCGCATTCCGCTCAGAATGGGTCAGGCGCGAGATTGATGTTGCCGAGAACAGCGAAGTCATTCCGGTGGTACTCAACCTCAACGGCGCGCTCGAGGCCGCGCCCGCGGACGCGCCGCTCGCAGTGATCGTGCGGAAGCACGACTGGTTGCGGCTGGTCGAGACACTTGACGACCCCGACGGCGAGCCGTCCGATCGGATCGTCCTAGAGTTGGTGCGCAGCTTCAATCACACCCGCCAGGAAACCAGGCGTCAGCGCGTTTTCGGCGCGGCTGCGTTGGTTCTGTTGATTACTGCCGGTGTCGCGAGTTGGCAGGCCGTGGCGGCCTATCAGGCACGGGACGAGGCATATCGAGCAAAGGACGAGGCCGAGCAGGCGAAGGACCGGGCCGAATCCGAAAAGGCACGCGCCGAGCGCGCCCTGCAACAGGTTGTCGGAACAGCCAATCGCAGCGTCCAGGCGATGGCGCTGCGGACCAGAAAGACTCGAGAGACTTCGGCCGCAGCGCCCGATGTACCGCCATGCGATCCCGCGCATTTTAAGGCTTACGATGATATCGCCGCAGCCGCACTGAAGGTCGGGGATTCGGACGCGGCCCTCGGCGCTCTGACGAATTGTCTCGTGGTCGTGCAGGCGCATGCCACCGCGGAGCCTGCCGCTTCAGATTGGCAGCAGGGTCTCGCCATTCTGCATCAGCGGATTGGTGAGCTCTCCCCGGCCTCCGCAAAGCAGCAACATTTCCAGCAATCAATCCTGCTGTGGCGAGCGCTTGCAGCCGAACCCGCGCAGCAGCCGCAGGCCGAGGAACAGCTTGGAACAGCGCTGATGCAACTCGGTGATTTCGAACTCTCAAACGGCGGTTCCGACGCCGCACTTGTGCTTGCCCAGGAAGGAGCCGCCCTGTTCGATCGGCTCGCCTCAGCCGCGCCGACGCGTCGCGATCTGCGCGGCGCACGGGCGGTCGAATACCAGCAGATCGCGGACGCCCTGCTGAAAGCCGGTAAGGCCGAGGATGCATTGGTTTGGGCAGACAGGGATCTGGCCACCTACGGTGATCTTTCCTTCGTCGCCTATGCCGATCCTGGCAAGCAGCGCGACGTGGCGTCGAGCTATGACCGCCGCGCGCAAGCGCTGGTGCTACTCGGCAGGGACAAAGACGCCCTCGATCTCTTTGAAACGGGAACGAAATTGCTGGAATCGGCAATCGCCGCGAACACGGTTCAACCCGAGTGGAAACGGGATGCCGCGGCGATACACGAGCGCATGGGAAAGCTGCTCGGGAAACTGGGCGAACCAGACCGGGCAATAGATTCCTTCTGGCGGGCGCTTGCCATTCGCGAGGGAATGGCGATCTCAGTGGAAGATCCAAGCTGGCTCGCAGAAGTGACGGAAGCTTACCGACGTTCCAGCGAGCTCATGCTGCATATCGACAGAGTCGCTGAGGCGCTCGAAATGGCCGAGCAGTATCTGCTCGCGGCCAGCATCAATGCGGACGCCGACAAGGACAAGGCAACGCGGATGCGTCGCGCGCTGGGTACGGTGTGCTGGTCAGCGACCAATGGAGCGGGCGATCGCAGGAATCTCGATCGCGCGGTACGGGTCGGCAAATGGGCGGTCGATCTCTCGCCGCGACTCGACTGGGTGAGTCTCAACTATGCGCATGCCCTGATGCTCTCCGGCGCGCACGACGCTGCGAGGGACATCTATCACCAGATCGACAAGGCATCGGTTGAGGAGGCGAAGAGTTTGAAGGAGCAGGTTGTCCGGGATTTCGACGCTCTGAAGCGGCGGGGATATGGTGACGCCATGATGGCGGAAATCCAGGCTGGATGGGGAATGTGAGGCCAGGACGATCGACGAACGAAGTCAGGCGAAGGAGGAAGCGATGAAGGTGCATCAGGCTGTGCTCTGCGCGGCGATTGGACTCGTTGCAATTCCAATACCCTCGTACGAGGTCGCGGCACAGGAATCCAAACTGGCGCTGATCCGCATGGCGCCCGCCGAACTCGCTGCCCATGGGATCTCAGTGCGAGAGCTGCGCACGCCGCCCTTCCCCAACTCCTGTCAAGTCGCCGGCAATCCTAGGCTTTCGGTTTCGAACGAATTCCTTGCGCATTTCAAGGCACGTGGCTTTTCACTGGAAAGCCTCTGCCTCGGCATCAGTTCGCATATTCATTTCGATCCGGAAACAGGCAGGCAACTGCCGCTGGTGCACCTACCTGAGCTCGCCCGCAGCCGGAGCGCGAACATTCCGCTGAACCTGCCTGATTGCTTCCGAAACGCGGTGCCGTATCTAGAATGCAACGTCAAATATGACACTTGGGAATTCTATCGACTAAAGCCTGACGAAATCGATCGACAGTCCGCGATCAAGCTCGACGCATTGGTACGCAAGTTTATCGAAAGCAGGCAGTTTTCGGGAGTCTTCCAGATCCAGGCGCTCGGACAGGGGATCTTTGACAGCCGTTACGAATGGCTGCTGGCATCGCCTGCGTTGCAACACGGCTACGGATATGCGCTGCATGGCCCAGAAGGCGATGACCCCGAGTCGGAGGAGGTCGATCTAAGCACCTACCGAAAGAAGGTCGACGTCGGATTACCCTGGAACGTCAGTCGCTGAAGCGCGGCAGAGTTAGAGCAAACCTGCAGCACTGCGATGACGGGCGCTTGCGTAGGTTTAGGCTTCGGGCGCTGAAGCACCAGCAAACGAGGACGTTGGAGAGGAAGAGACTCTCATCCTCGACAATCGATGCTATCGGCGGCCAATATGGGCGAGCTATTGGGAAGCCGATGATTGATCGCTTGATGCGCTCCCACCGTCTCCCACTCAGAGGGTCTCCCCTCTCGATTGGCATTGGGCTTCGATTACCGATAGGGGCGTCTTTGAGAACAGCGTGGAACAAACCGGTCGTCAGGCATCAGCTCATGCCACTCGTCCCTGCCAAGATCACGGTTTGCTTTTGAGCACGCGAGCCCTATCCATCGAGCCAGATCGAGCGTCCAGGATTTGACAGACCCGTCGCCGCTAGAGGTGATTACGCGGCGACGCTTTTCATCGACATACAACGCACTGACCTCACTCGAGCCGGCGCTCAGTATGCCAGCAAAGCGGGAGTCTCGCCTGGACCAGGTCAAGACGCGACCGTCGTGATCTCCGACCGCGAGCAAATCAGCGCCCAGGGACATAGCAGAAACGCTACCTGCAGCTTGCCTTGCTTGCAGAACTCGCTGATCGGCAGGATTTCCAGCCCCGGTAAGTACGACCGTGCGGTCAGCACCTCCGCCGCCTGACCCGAACGACACGATTGTGTTGCCGTCTTGAGAGTAGGCAATGCCGGCGACTTCTGACGTGTGGGCATGGTGTGGCCTGCCTACTGTCGTCCAGACTTCGTTCGTCCGGCTATACTGGCTGAGCATGCCATCTTTCATTCCGATCGCGATCCGCTGACCATCTCGATCCAGAGCGATTGAACGTGCCGCCGCTGGCGGACGGATTTCCGCCTCCGCATCCTCCGGCGTGCCGACACGATAGATAGAGACCACTGTTCCATCCTCCCGGATAGCAGCCACAGTTCGGCCATCACCGCTGATCCCGAGTTCATCCGGAGCTGTACCGCCGCCAGGCCGAAGCACCGTCGTCGCGGCATTTGCACTGGCCACACTCGTCGTAAGGATCGCTCCGCCGGAAGTTGTCCAAGCGATCCGCGAGCCGTTATCGTCTAACGCGACCGATGGGATCGACGAAATAATTTCCTCGAACCCGGTGGCATCTGTTTCTGCGCGCTTAAATACCTTGCCGGAGCGGCCCGCAATTTCACTTTCGGAGACGAGATCCAACAACGTTGTCCAAGCGCTCCCCTCCAAGCGACGAAGTTGCGCTTGGCTCTGGTCCAGAGAGATAGCTATCACAGCACCATTCGAGTTCACCCGGATCGCACTCGGTGCAGGGTTCAGTTGGGGCATCTCTTCATATGGTCCCTCCCGGCCAACCAGATCCCAAAGCGCGGCCGTGCCGTTTGAGGATGCGGAGAGCAGTTGCTTGCCGCTCTTGCCGAACGAGATTGCTGTGACGGAATCGGAATGCCCGCGCAGGGGGGCATCGTCCGTTGCGTGCTGCGTGACCGCCTCAAATAGTCTTATGACTCCTGCCGAATCTCCGATGGCAATCTTTCCCGTCGACGGCTCGATGGCAGCCGCGGTAGCCAACGGCACCGTATCGCCACCTGATGGCTTCACCAGACTTCCATCCGACGCGTTGAAATAGAGTAAGTGTCCATAGCGACTAAGCACTATGAGCGAACCATCTTTTAGATATCCTAGTGCAAGTATGCCGCCCTCGACGTGCGGGTAAGGATCGACGACGGACAATGTGTCTGTGTCTACGGTCAAAACGATCCCTGCGCTCGTGCCAAACGCGAGGCGTCGGCGCGTCGGGTCGAACGAGATAGCTTCGATCCTTATGCCATCGCCCTCGTCTATTTCGTGTAACAACGTCCCATACCGGGCGTCGAGGATCGCGAGACGACCAGCCCCTGTTCCCACGGCCACCAATCGCTTCGACGGGTCGTAGGCAAGGACGCGAACCCGTCTTTCCCGCACGGTCGGTACCTTGGGGTCTGCCTTGAGCACCGGGTTGACGACTCCGCTGCGAAGCCGATCGACCCGCCCATCTTCGCGCCCTAGCCAAGTCCCCTCCTCACTCGTCGCGACGGAAGTGACGGTCTCACGAGAGACCGCCTCAACGGCGTCCGCCGAATTCTTTCCCGGAGAGAGAACGCGCAATCCCTCGTCTGTAGCCAAAACATAATCGCCCGACGAACTGAGGGCTACCGACTCGATATAGCTACCAGAATTAACGATGCGCTTGAGGAAGCGGAATTCCTGGAGTTGCTCGATCAGTGCTCCACGGGCCTCTGGAGTGTCGGCAACCAGCAGCGCGCGAGCGCCGATCGACAAGGCTCGGTCGGCCCCCGCTGCATCCCTCGCGATCATCGCCAGTTGCCGCGAAACCGACGCCTGGCGTCGCTGCTCAGCCACAAGATAGTTTGAGATAGCGATGGTTGCGGCGGCAAGCAAGACCGCTGCGGTTCCGACCGCCGCCATAGCCAGTCGGCGCCAGTAAACGCTCTGCCCTTCACGCGAGGAGCTGAGAAATTCGCTCACGCCAGCTACGTCCATGGCGTCGGGATTTTCCCGAACCATCGCCTCAGCTTCCGCAAGCTGCGCTCCGGAATACAGAATGCTCGAGTCCGATCGCCCTGATCGTTGCCAACGTTCGGCGTCTCGCCGGACTTGATAGGGCGTCAATCTCGCTGGACCGCGGTATCCTAGCGTCTTGCGTCCCGTGAGCGCCGCTTCCAACTTCTCAAGGCTGTCCTTATCGTCAGCGCCCTTGGTAAAGTCGGCCCAGTTGATCTCCTGAAAGAGCCTCCCCGAACCGAGCTTCGCGGACTCGATCAACGATAGGTCCGGAAGGGCAACCGGGATGATCCTGAATGATGGATCGCGACGGTAGCGCGCCATCGCAAGCTCCGCCTCCCAGAGATGGGTCGGCCCCCAACCATTGCCACCAAGGAAAATTGCGCAGACCGTGCAGCGCTCCATCGCTTTCTCGATCCAGGGGATGAAGGCTTCGCCGGTCGGAATTGCAAAGACATCGAGAAAAAAACTCGTTCCGAACTCAAGCTCCAGTACGTCGGCAAGCCGTCGGATAAAGGCCTTGTCGGCGTTGTTGTGACACAGAAACACCAAATCGCCGGGATCGCTGGATCCCTGCCGCTTGGCGCGGATCTGGAGTGCTTCCTGAGTCATGACGCCAAGTAGTTGCCCCCTCTAAGCGGAGATAGGCAATCTCCGACCACCCTAGAGATTCCCGCAAGGCGGATCTGTCCACCGCCGGCGTCTACACACCCATCAATGTCCCGCCGCGACAGCCGCCCCGTCAATCCAGGCGCCAATATTCTTTGCTCCCGAACCGCCAATGTAGTCGTAAACCGACGCATTCGCCGAAAGCGGCATGACCCAGCCGGGGGCAGGATCCGCAAGCCATCTCGGGCGGCTCACCGGTAGTGTATACTCGCCGTATCGGAGCCAATCGAAGACATATTGCAGGCCGTCCCAGCGTGTCTTCTTCTCAAAGAGATAGTAGGTCGGATTGGTCTGCAAACTCGATTGCACCTTGCCAACACCAAGCCAGTTCAACGGATTTTCGCCGAAGGGATGAGGAATGCGGAGTTGATGATGGTTCAGGCCATTCACGTGCACGGCGAGGAGACCACGCCCATCGATGATTGCGCGGGCAATCTCGTACCGCACCCAACGGCGAGCCCAAGTATCGGTGCCAACCAGAACGCAGACGGCCGAACTGTTTTTTACCCCGTCGCGGAGCAGGTCCTTGATTGCATCATCGCCGTACCGCTTTTTGCTCTCCCATAGGCTGTTGTCGTAGAAGCCTTCGATCTCACGACCTGAGTCAGACGCGGACTTAACAAACTCGCCGGAGAGCCGAACATTATTAACGCGCATGATATCGGCATGATGGAATGAGAAGAAAACGCGCCGCCGCTTTGCCTGAGGGATGCCCAGGATGGATCCGAGTGGCAGACCAGACGGCTTCGGCGGTTTGATTGATCCCGCAAGCGTATCCTGCGACCTCAAGGCCCCACCCATGATCGCTCGAATCAGCGCATTCCGGTCATCAAACAAGCTACTCACCTAGCGTTTCCTTTCCAATAAACCACATAATCTACAACCACAGCAAGATTCGCGCGAATCGCCCCCGATCGAGATTGCCTCAGCCAGCAAATGGGAAGGACCTGCGAGATGATCAAGATAACCGGCTTCGACGGACTTTCCCGCACACTTGAGGAGGCGTCGACGGCATTGAAAGACTTAGACGGCCAAATCGGTACCGTAAGCTTTGACCCCCACGATCCAGCGAGCATTGAAGCGGCGATCACGGAGATTTCCCGGCTCGTGGATGAAAAGATGGGCGACGCCGCATCGAATCCCTTTGTGGCGCAGCTGACCGACGGGATGAAGGAAAGCTACCGACAGGGCATCCTTGACAAGGCCGCGGAGGCGCGCACGGAAAGCGACGATATATGATCGATCGTGGGAACGACCTATTCAAGCAGATCAATAATGCGGTACTCGACCTGCAGAATGCTCACCTGCAGTCATACCCAAGACCGCTCAAGAACCTGGCCCGCCTGTTAAACCATCCGGACCTTGCTAAGGCCAACGAAGCCCTGAAGCTCGATGTCGATCTCGACGCGTTTTTGGCCAAAAGTGAAGAGTCTCAAGGCGGCATGCTCGGAAGCGCAGAGCCCGCTTGGCCCGACGATTCATTGAAGGTGCTCGGTCTATCGCTGTTACTAATCGAAAAATTCGCCGCGACCCCTGAGGAAATGGCAGACTTCGGGCACGTCTACTTCCATTCCGGAAGCACGATTATGGCGGGCGTGCAACAGGTGACCCGCCAGGTCATCATTCCGTTCGTTCGTGACTATAAAACATACGTCTTAAACGGTGGATCCTCACCTGCGAAACTGATCTTGCCGCTATCGGAGAAGGTATTCATCGTCCATGGCCAGGAAACGGATCCCCGCGATGCCGTCGCCAGATTCCTGCAAGACATCGGATTGACGCCGGTAGTTCTGCATGAGCAGGTTAATCGCGGACTGACAGTCATCGAGAAAGTCGAAGCAAACAGCGATGTCGGCTTCGCGGTCGTGTTGCTCACGCCCGACGACATGGGCAGCCTTAGGGGCCAGACACCTGAACCGCGTCCCCGCCAGAATGTGGTTCTCGAGCTCGGATACTTTCTCGGTAAACTTGGACGTGCCAAGGTCTGCGCCCTTAAGCGCGGGAACATGGAAATTCCGAGCGAGCTTGCTGGCGTTGTGTGGGAGCCAATGGACGATCATGGTGGCTGGAAGCTGGCGCTTGCGCGAGAATTGAAGGCAGCAGGCCATCAGATCGATCTGAATAAACTAACCAGTTGAGCCTCAGGTGCTTCGCCAGAGAGTTGACGGGGCAGACCGAAATCCAGGGCAAAATCGGTGCTGGCATGTCGGCCGTTTAACACCTCATTCACCCCGGAGGCGTCGACCTTGTGTTTGCCTCGGCTCCACAAGGATTAGGTCGCCGTCGACCGATGGGTCCACTCGCCGATACAGATCCAGATATTCGTTCCCGTAGACGTGCCCATCCTCTTCCGTGCTTACAATCCAAATCGATGTCCTGGGCTTGGCACCATCAGCAAAGCCGATTTCCCAAGGACACCATCGCGAGATCACGGAGTTTG
>Ga0209148_1000662_pt1 | contig 29644 bp, 26 predicted proteins | sample AraplaCol_mMF_r2_2_FD_184288 | JGI IMG/M metagenome (GOLD analysis project Ga0209148, IMG submission 184288) | Arabidopsis root microbial communities from North Carolina, USA - plate scrape CL_Col_mMF_r2 (SPAdes) (version 2) | ecosystem: Host-associated > Plants > Roots > Endosphere | place... | reverse complement strand
TCACCCATCCGCTGGCGCGGATGACCGGGGCGATGCAGCGCCTCGCCGGAGGCGACACCGATATCGAATTGGAAGCAAGCGGCCGCAAGGACGAGATCGGCGCCATGACCGAGACTTTGCACGTGTTCCGTCGCAATGCCCAGGAAGCGCAGCAGGCGGCAGTCGATCGCGAGGCCTCGCAGCAGCGCCGCGAGAAGCGGGCGGCGACCATCAACGAGCTCTGCCACAACTTTGACTCCCAGGTCACCCAGGTCCTGGGCTCGGTCGCGGCCTCGCTGCAGGAAATGCAGAGCGCCGTGCAGTCGATGAGCCATCTCGCCGACCAGACCTCGAGCGAGGCGACCCATGCCACCTCGGCCTCCAGCGAGACCGCCAATCATGTCGGCTCGGTCGCCGCTGCAACCGAGGAATTGTCGAGCTCGATCACCGAGATCAGCCGCCAGGTGTCGAAATCGAGCGAAATCGCCACCCAGGCCGCCAATGAAGCGCGCAAGACCAATGGCGATATCGAGGGCCTGGCCAATGCGGCCGATCGGATCGGCGCCATCGTGCAGTTGATCAGTGACATCGCCAGCCAGACCAACCTGCTGGCGCTCAATGCCACGATCGAGGCGGCACGGGCTGGCGAAGCCGGTCGCGGCTTCGCCGTGGTCGCTTCCGAAGTGAAGAACCTGGCAACCCAGACCTCGAAAGCGACGGAAGACATTTCCGCCCAGATCGGCTCCATCCAGAGCGAGACCCAGAACGCCGTACAGGCGATCCGCGGCATCAGTTCGACCATCGACGACATCAACCATATCACCAACTCGGTCGCGGCCGCGGTGGAGGAACAGGGTGCGGCCACCCGGGAAATCGCCCGCAGCGTCGAACAGGCCGCCGACGGTGCCCGCACCGTCTCCAGCAGCATCGACACGGTTGCCGGGGCCGCCGGCAATTCGCGCTCGGCGGCGACCCGCCTGCGGGATGTCAGTACGGCTCTCGACCGGCAGACCGCCGATTTGCGCGGCAAAGTCGAACAGTTCCTCGGCGCCGTTCGCGCCATCTGATCCGATGAAACACCTCCGGCGGTCGCGCATGGCCGCCGGAGCAACGAAGCGAAAAAACAACCGCTCAGATAACGGAGACCAACGTGCGTTTGCGTATTGCCGGCAAGTTCTTCATCGTCGCCACCAGTCTGATCCTCGGCATGGTCGCCATCGAGGTAGCTACCTGGCAGAGCTCGAAAGCGGTGCAGAACAGCTCCAAAGCGGTGCTGAAGCAAACCGAGGCGAGCAGTGCCGCCACCGATCAGCTGACTGCCTTGTCAGAGGCGCGCGAATCGGCATTGGAGTTGGCACTCGCCGAAGTCTCGCTGATGGTGAAGAAGGATTCCGGCGAGGTGGATGAAGAGCATCGAGCCGCGCTGACCTCGCTTCCCTACAAGATCCAGATGAGCGTCATGAAGGCAGGCAAGAGCATGCCCGACGATGCCAAGAAGGCCCTGGAACCCTTGAACGATATTCTGGCATCGCTCGGCAAGGACAAGCAGGCCCTGATGGATGCGGTCGAAAACAAGGCCGATGCAAAGACATTCATCGATCTTGACGCCTCTATCGAAGACAAGACCAGCCAGATCCTCGATGCCATCAGTACGGCCGAGGATAGCGTCAGCAGTGCCCAGCAAGCATCGATGGATTCGCTGACCGAGGCAACCAATAAGAGCCTCGATATCTCGCTGCAGAGCCTCAAGACCTCGCTGATCGCATTCGCCATCGCGCTGGTCGTCGCCGGCATCATCACCTTCTTCATCGCCCGCAACGTCTCCCATGGCGTGCGCAAGACGGCCCAGGCGATCAGCGCTTTAGCCGAAGGCGATGCCAGCTTCCAGCATGGCTTGAGCCTGAAGCGGAGCGACGAAATCGGCGATATGTTGAGGGCGTTCTCGATCATGCGGCGCCATGTGCGCGAGGCTTTCAAGCTGCAGCGCGTGATCGAAGACATGCCGCTTCAGGTCGTGCTGGGCGATCCCCAGGCGGATTTCCGCATCACCTATCTCAACCGCTCCGGCAAGGCCAGCCTGGGTGAAATGCCGGCGGGCGATCTCAACCCGGCCCTGACCCAGCTCGCGCTGGAGGAGGCACCCGAGGTCTCGCTGCTGAGCTTCTTCAATGATGCCGAGGAAGCGCGCGCCATCCTCAGCGACCCGGAGCGCCTGCCCTATCGCGCCATGGTGGCCATGGGCCAGCAATATCTCGATGTGCAATGCGGCGCCCTGTTCGATGCTGATGGTGTCTATGTCTCGACCATGCTGAGCTGGCGGTCGGTGACGCGCGAAATGACCGCCGCCGCCAATTTCGAAAGCCATGTGAAGACGGTGGCCGACCTCGTGCTCAATGCCGCTACCGATGTCCATGCCATGGCGCAGAGCATGTCGCAGACGGCCGAGACCACGGTCGGCGAAGCGCAGAGCGTGTCCAGTGCCTCGGAACTGGCAGCAACCAATGTAAATGCCGTCGCCGCCGCCGCGGAACAGCTGGCGAGTTCGGTCACCGAGATCGGCCGCCAGACATCGCGTTCGTCGACCATCGCCGCCCAGGCCGCCGATCAGGCGCGCAATACCAACAACCAGGTCCAGGGGCTGGCAACGGCCGCGCAGCGCATTGGCGACGTGGTCAAGCTGATTACCGATATCGCCAACCAGACCAATCTGCTGGCGCTCAATGCGACGATCGAGGCGGCACGCGCCGGCGAGGCCGGCAAGGGCTTTGCCGTGGTCGCTTCCGAGGTGAAGAGCCTCGCCAACCAGACCGCCAAGGCAACCGACGAGATCTCGCAGCAGATCAGCGCCATCCAGTCGGAGACGACTTTGGCGGTGGATGCCATCCAGGCGATCGCCCGGACCATCGAAGAAATCAACCAGATCACCACCGCGGTCGCCGCCGCTGTCGAGGAGCAGGGCGCGGCGACGCAGGAGATCGGCCGCAATGTCGAGAACGCCGCCTCGGGCACCAGCGAGGTCGCCCGCAGCATCGACAATGTGCGGGTATCGGCCGATGAAACTGGTTCGGCGGCAATGAAGATGCTGACGGCGGCGGAGGACCTGACCCGCCAGTCTCAGGGCCTGCAGACCGAAGTGGACAATTTCCTGATGGATCTACGCGCCGGCTGAAGGGGGCGGCACGCTGCCAGCTACGCGCCGTTAGTCCTGGCGATAGCTGGCAGCGAGCTCGGCGTAGTGTTCCGCTGAATAGGCGAAATAAGCGATTTCCTTCTCGGTCAAGGCACGCATGAACTTGGCCGGGCTGCCGGCCCAGAGTTCCCCGCGCTTCACGCGCTTGCCCGGTGTCACCAGGGCGCCAGCCGCCACCATGGCGCCGCTTTCCACGACAACGCCATCCATGATGCAGGCCTTCATGCCGATGAAGCAGCCGTCTTCCAGCGTGCAGGCATGGAGGAGCGCCATATGGCCGACAGTGATGTCGTCACCGATCGTCGTCCGGGTGCCGGCCGCCCCTTCCCGCTCGTGATTGACGTGGATGATCGTGCCGTCCTGGATATTGGTACGGGCGCCGATGCGGATCACATTGCTGTCGCCGCGCAGCACGCAGCCATACCAGACCGAGCTGCGGGCACCGATCTCCACCTGGCCGATGACAGTCGCCGTCTCGGCGATGAAGGCATCGACGGCGATTTTCGGCATGATGCCGGCATAGCGCTTGATCAGACCTGCCATGACGGCCTCCTCAATAGCCGGCGAGGCCGGCCATCAGCTTGATGTTCTGCACGGCTGCACCCGAAGCACCCTTGCCGAGATTGTCGAGCCGCGCCACCAGCACGACATGGCCGTGCTTGTCGTTGGCATAGACGCGCAGTTCCAGCGCGTCGGAATTGTTCAGCGCTTCCGGCTCCAGCTTGCCGTCGCGCGTCGCATCCACCACCTGCACGAGGTCCGTGCCCTTGTAATAATGGTCGAGCATGTCGTGCAGATCGGCGCCGTCGACCTTCTTTGCCAGGGTGTCGAGATGCAGCGGAATCGAGACCAGCATGCCCTGGCGGAAATGCCCGACCGAGGGCACGAAGATCGGCCGCCGGGTGAGGTTGCCGTATTTCATCAGTTCCGGCACATGCTTGTGCTCGAGGCCAAGGCCGTAGAGCTCGAAAGCCGGGCCCCCGTCGCGCTCATGCGCTTCGATCATCGACTTGCCGCCGCCGGAATATCCGCTGACGGCATTGACGGTGATCGGATAGTCGTTGGGAATGATGCCGTGATCGACCAGCGGCCGCAGCAGCGCGATCGCGCCGGTCGGATAGCAGCCGGGATTGGAGACGTGCTGGGCGTGGCGGATCTGCTCCGCCTGCTCGACGACGAGCTCGGCAAAACCATAAGTCCAGCCTTCGGCGACCCGGTGCGCCGTGCTGGCATCGAGGATCTTCGGCGCCTTGGCGCCAAGCTCGGCCGCCAGCGCCACGGATTCCTTCGCCGCTTCGTCCGGCAGGCACAGCACCACGACATCGACCTCGGCCATCATCTCACGGCGCGCACCCGGATCCTTGCGCCGGTCGCCGGTCAAGCTCAGAAGCTCAACCCCCGCGACATCGACTAGGCGCTCGCGAATACCGAGACCGGTCGTGCCCGCTTCACCGTCGATGAATACCTTGGCCATCTTCAGCTCCATTCTTGGTGCCCAGCCACTAATCGCCGGCGCGTCCCGTTTCCTCTTATGGACAGCTAATCGATGCTGCCGTCCCTTTCAAACGAAAATACCGCGACACCGACGATCGCGACACTGCGAAACGGCGCAAAGAAAAAGGGCCGCGGAAGCCGCGGCCCTTTTCCAGTGTCTTTCGACCGAGGCGCTTAGCGCTTCGAGAACTGGAAGCTGCGGCGGGCTTTCGCGCGGCCGTACTTCTTACGCTCGACGGTACGGCTGTCGCGGGTCAGGAAGCCTTCATGCTTCAGGGCGCCGCGCAGCGTCGGTTCGAAATAGGTCAGCGCCTTGCTGATGCCGTGACGGACCGCACCGGCCTGGCCGGAGAGGCCGCCACCGACCACCGTCGCGACGACATCGAACTGGCCGACGCGGTTGACGATGCCGAAGGGCTGGTTGACGACCATGCGGAGCACCGGACGGGCGAAGTACTGGGCAACATCGCGGCCGTTGACGGTGATCTTGCCGCTGCCCGGCTTGATCCAGACGCGGGCGATGGCGTCCTTACGCTTGCCGGTGGCATAGGAACGGCCCTGGGCATCGACCTGGCGCTCATGCTTCGGAGCGGCGGCCGGCTGAGAGACCTGGGCGGCAGCCTTGGTGGCGGCGCCGAGATCCTTGAGATCGCTAATGCGTTGTTCGCTCATCTTAGGCGCTCCGCTTATTCTTCGGGTTCATGGCAGCGACGTCGAGGACGGCCGGCTGCTGGGCTTCATGCGGATGGCTGGTGCCGGCATAGACGCGCAGATTCTTCATCTGCTGGCGGCCGAGCGGACCACGCGGAACCATGCGCTCCACTGCCTTGATGATCAGGCGTTCCGGATGCGCACCGCCGAGGATCTTGCCCCACGGACGCTCCTTGATGCCGCCGGGATGGCCGGTGTGGTAGTAGAACACCTTGTCGGCCAGCTTATTACCGGTGACCTTCACCTTGGCAGCATTGATGACGATGATGTTGTCGCCGCAATCGACATGCGGCGTAAAGCTCGGCTTGTGCTTACCGCGCAGGTGGTTGGCGATGATCGACGCCAGACGGCCGAGAACGACGCCTTCGGCATCGACCACGACCCACTTCTTGACCACCTCGGACGGCTTAGCGGAATAGGTCTTCATTGTTCGCTCGCTTACTTTTCCGGGTTCGGCCGGCGCAGGAGGAGCCTTCCTCCGATACCCGGCTGATCGCGGGTGGGTATAAAGGAGGCAAAAGCACGCGTCAAACAAATAAGATCATTATAAATCAATAAGTTAATATACCTTACTATAATACCATATAGAGGTATATCAATACCGTAAAATAAATTCATTCTTGCCAATGAGTTAGCCAAAAATATGGCTTCCTAATAGCCGCCGCGCAATGAACCACAATCAACGGCTCTCGCCCAGGATGCCACGGCGCTGCGATTGTCCGGCCCGCTTACGGCTGGCAACACCCCACGCGGCGCCCTAGACTGACGCGAATGATCAGGCGGAATGACAGGGCATGTTGAGACTGGCGATACGGGCAAGACGGCTGTTTGCGCATCCGCTTCTTCTGGTCGCCACCACCAATGCCAACCGCCAGAGCCATCGCCGCTCACATTGGCAGCTTGCCGACAAATCCGAAACCGTCCCTGCCCTGCCCCGCTTCGACGGCACGACAGCCTTGATCGACCTGCCGCTGCTCGCCCTCGACACCGAGACCACCGGCCTCGATCCCGAGACCGACCGGATCATCTCGCTGGCCGCTGCACAATTGCTGCAGGGGCGGCTCTATCTGCATCAGGCGCGCAATTTCCTGATCGATCCGGGGCGGCCGATCCCCGCCCGCACCACCGCCATCCACGGCATCAGCGACCAGCAGGTAAACGGGCAGCCAAACTTCGCCAGCCGCGCCGCCGAGGTCACCTCGCTGCTGCAGGATCACGTGCTGCTTGGCCACAATGTCATCTTCGATGCCATGATGCTGAAGCAGGAAATGGCGCGGATCGAAACCGATTGGCAGGCCCCGCCGATCCTCGACACCATGCTGCTCTATGCCACCGTACAACCTAAGGCACGACATTTCGGTCTCGACCTCGCCGCCCGCAAGTTGCGTGTCTCGCTGGCCGGCCGGCATACCGCCTTGGGCGACGTGCTGATCGCCCTCGATCTCTTCTATCGCCTGCTGCCTCTGCTGGCCGATCGCGGCATCGTCACGCTGGGCCAGGCGCAGACGGCCAGTCGGGAAGCCCTGGCCTGGCTTCGTGATCGCCATCGTCGCAACGGGTGAGCGGGGATGCAGGACCGGCAGCCGACATCATCCTCAACACCGCCGGCAACGGCGCCGCATCCAATCGGCCAGGCGTCGTCGACCAACAGCACGACACCCGGCCGCATCGATCTCTATCCCTTCCAGCATCGCCTCAGCGATGTCATGAGCCCGGCCGCAACCGGCATCCAGCCCACCGACACCATCGCTGCGGCAATCGCGGAACTGGCGCGGCAGCATACGTCTTGCCTGATCGCCGTCGACCGCAACCAACGGCCGATCGGCATCATCACCGAGCATGACGTGATCGAGGCTCTTGCAGCCGACGGTCCTGCCGTCCTGGAAACCGCCGTCGAAGCCTTGATGACGGCACCGGTCGTTTCCATGCCGCCCGATGCCTTCCTGTTCGCGGCGATTGCCCGCATGTATCGCCTCGGCATCCGTCATCTCGCCATTACCGATCCGATCGACGGCAAACTGGTCGGCGTATTGCGGCTCGCAACTCTGTTGCGGCAGCGAGCGGAAGAGGCCCTGATGGCGCAGGGCGATATCGCCGCCGCGCAGTCGGTCGATGATCTCCGCATGATCCTGCAGCATGTGCCGAAACTGTCGACCACCTTGCGCCAGGAGGCCCTGCTGCCGCAGCAGATCGCCGGCGCCATCAGCACGGTCATCTGCGAGACCACCAAGCGGGCAGGTGAACTGGCACTCATGGAAATGGCGGCCGCCGGCAAGGGAGTCCCGCCGGCCAACTGGTCGCTGCTCATTCTCGGCTCGGCCGGACGCGGCGAGAGCCTGCTCGCTGCCGACCAGGACAATGCCCTCATCCATGACGGCGCGACCGATGATCTGCCCTGGTTCGCCGAATTTGGCAAACGCGTCGCCGATCTCCTCGATGGTGCCGGCATCCCCTATTGTCGCGGCGGCGTCATGGCAGCCAATCGCGAGCTGCGCCATAACCAGCGCGGCTGGCGCCGCTGCATCGCCGCCTGGCTGGAGGCAGCGACCCCCGAAGCATTGCTCAATGCCGATATCTTCTATGACTTCAAGCCAGTCGCCGGCGATATCGGCCTTGCCGCCAGCCTGCGGGCGGAAGCGACGACAAGTGCCCGCGGCCACCGCGTGTTCCATGCCTTGCTCGCGCGCGGCATCGGCACCAAGGGATCGGCGCTGGGGCTGCTCGGCCAGTTCAAAACCAAAGGCGGCCGGGTCGATCTGAAGGCCCATGGCCTGCATCCGTTGGTCTCCGGCGCCCGGGTCCTGGCGCTCGATCTCGGCATCCGTGAAACCGGCACGCTGGCGCGCTGGCGTGCAGCGCATGACGCACAGCTCGTTTCGGAAAACGACTTCCTGCGCATCGAAGATGCCTTCACCTTGCTGCTCGATCTCGTTCTCGAGCAGCAGCTCGCCGATATCGAGCGCGGCATCGCACCCAGCGCCAGGGTGGAAACCGGACGCCTGCAAGCGATCGAAAGACAACGACTGAAACAGGCCTTGCAGATGTGCGATCAGATCGACCTGCTGGTGCGGAACAGCCTCGGTCTCGTCTAGCCCGGGCTATGCCCGCCTGCTGGCTGCATGCTTTCCAGGGCCGCCTTGGCGATCGCCGCATCGCCGCCACCGCCACCCGCCACCGTCACCGTCGGGAAGGCGAAATTGATCTTATTTTCATCGAAGGCATGCTTGATCATGGCATAGGCTCGGCGGCGGATGACGAATTGCTCGCCGGGCTTGGTCATCATCTTCATGCGGATCTGGATGGCGAAATCGCCGAACTGCTCGACACCCTGCATCTTCAGGGTTTCCAGGATATGCGGCGCGAATTCCGGGTCGGCCTGAAGCTTCTTGCCGATATCCTTGATCACTTTCTTCACCAAATCGAGATCGGTGTCATAGGTGACGCTGACCGTCATCTTGTCGATCACCCAGTCGCGCGAATAGTTGGTGATCTTCTCGATCGAGCCGAAGGGAATCGTATGCAAGGCCCCGCGGTGATGGCGCAGCCGGATCGAGCGTAAGGAGAAGGACTCCACCGTGCCGCGGATGCTGCCGCTCTCGATATATTCGCCGACCCGGAAGGCGTCATCGATCAGGAAGAAGATGCCGGAGATGACATCCTTGACCAGGGTCTGGGCACCGAAACCCAAGGCGACACCGACCACACCGGCACCGGCGATCAGCGGCCCGATCTCCACCCCCAGCGCCGACAGGGCGATCATGCCTGCCAGCACGATGATGACGACAAAGAGCATGTTCTTGAGGATGGGAAAGAGCGTGCGGAGACGGGCATAGCGCCGTGCCTCCGGAGTATCGGCGACACCATGGGCATTGCCGGCATGGATGCTTGCCGTCGCCACTTGCTGATCGATCCAGCTGCGCAACAGATGCCAGCAGAAATCCGCCAGCAGGATGACGATGGCGGCATTGATGGCGCCCCGCAGGAACCGCATGGGCAAGGTGTCCTGGACGGTCAAAGCGCTGAGATCGATGCCAAGCAGCCAGGCGATCAGCCAGGCGCCGCCGATCAGGAAAGCGGCACGCAATCCACGTTCCAGGGAAACCGCGATGAGCGGCGATAACGGCTCCTCATCCACGACATCTGTCGCGGGCCGCAGCAGATTGCCCACGGCCCGATTGATGCCGCGGATGGCGATCGGCAGGATCAGCAGGACGACGCCGATATAGAAGGGCCTGATCGAGCCGGTGAACAGCAACAGCCAGACAACGAAGATGTAGATGGAGATGAGCCATGGCCCGATCCGATGCGTGCGGCTGACATGTTCCCCGGGTTTATCCGGGCTGGCCCAGACGGTGTAAATCGCCAGGCCATGCAGGACGAGACCGCAGGGGATGCCGATCAGCACCACGGCATGATGATCGACGCCGAGCTCATTCAAGATCCACAGGCTATGCTGGGCGAAGAAGAACCAGCCGGTGATCAGCGCTGACCAGACGAACCAGAAACGCGCGGCCTCGGTCGTCATCGATGCCAGGCGGAAGCGCTCGGCGCCCGGCGCCAGAAAGAAACGCCCCAGCACCAGCACGAAACGAATGATGAGAATGACCTGGAGATAAGAGAGGACGATATATTGCAGCAGCGGCTGCCAATCGAGCAGCAGGAAGGCACCGACGCTGCCCATGCCAAAGGCAACCACGATGCCGAGGCCGTAGATCAGGCGATGGCTGGCCGCCCGGAAACGATTGCGAGCCGAACTGAGATCGGTGGCGATCATGCGGTTGCGAAAACCGGTGGTCGCCCAGCGAAACAGCCGCTCGAAGCCGAAGCCGAGCGCGATAAACAGCGTCAAGGCGAGAACAGCGCCGATCAAACCTTGTTGCTCGAGATCGACCGACAGGACTTGCCACGCTTTGCTGAGCTCGCCCGGCAACCTCGGCGCCGAGGTGGCCAATTCGCGCAGGAAGTTGCGGGTGACGGCGATATTCGCGTCGATGCTCTGGGCGAGTTCGAAGCCCGACATGCCCATATTCGGCATGTTTGCCGACACCGCCGATGTCTTCGGCGCATTGGTGGCCGGTGCCGGCTGCGATCCGTTTGCCAGCCAGGCCTTGATCCCCGGATCGTTCAACAGGTCCACCAATTGCCGCAGCTTGGCGGGGTCGGGCTGCGCCGTTGCCGGTTGAGCGGCCGGCGTGCTCTGCTGGGCCGGCGCATGAGAGGACATGGCCGGCATCAAGGCCAAACCAATCAACAGAAGCAAAAGCAGTCTTCGCAGCAGGCGCATGGCGGTCCCCCGACACATCCCATCACCACGGCAAAACAAGCGCGGCAAGATCGCGAACGCGATTTGCCGCGGCGGCAAATCGGCATCCCTCGCCGCAATAATTGCACTACAAGTGGGGGTTAGCTACCGAGATATTTCATCGGATCCTGCGCCGACGTGCCCTTGCGGATCTCGAAATGCAATTGCGGTGCGGTGACATTGCCGGTCTGCCCGACCCGCGCAATGGTCTGGCCACGCTTCACGCTATCGCCCTTCTTCACCGCCAGGGAATCATTATGCGCATAGGCGGTGACCCAGCCATCGGCATGGCGGATCAGGATCATGTTGCCGAAGCCGCGCAATTCGTTGCCCGCATAGGCGACGACGCCATCGGCCGCCGCTACCACCGGCGCCCCGGTCGGCGCCGAGATGTTGATGCCGTCATTGCGCAGGCCATCGGCGGTGGCGCCGAATTTGGAGATCACCTTGCCCTGGACCGGCCAGCCGAACTGGCCGCTGCCGGCGGCGGCGATCGGCGCCTGGGTCACCGCCGCCACTTGTGTATTTGCCGCTGACGCAGCCTTGGCGGGCGCATCGGGGAAATCGGGGATCGAGACCGTCGGCTCGCCGCCTGACGCTGCCGAGCTTGCCTTGTTAGCGGCATTGGTCGCTGCCGTCGTCGCATTGGTGGCGGCGGTATTGGCAGCGGTCGTCGCGCTGCTTGTCGCCGTATTGACAGCCGTGGTGGCGCTCTGCGTTGCCGTGGTCGCGGCATTATTCGCCGCCGTCATCGATTGCGTGGTGATGGTCTTACCTTGCTGCGCCGCCGATTGCGCGGCTGGCTGCAGCACCTGTGGTGCCTGGCTGGCCATCGTTGTCGCCTGGGTCGTCGCTTGCGTGGCCGCCGCCTGGGTCACCGGCTGAGTCGTCGTCTTGGCATTCGGCAGCGGCGGCAGCGCCGCCTTGGTGACACCGCCGCTGGGCGCAACTGTCGGCGTTGCAGCACCGTTCGATGTTGCCTGCGGAATGACCATGCTCTGGCCGACGCCGACGGTATCGTTGCTGGCCATGCTGGCACCGGGCTGCAGCGCCAGGCGCTGACCGGATTTCAGGACATAAGGCGGCTGCAAATTGTTGAGGTCGATCAGGGTGCGCACCGGCGTGTGGGTGCGATCAGCGATGGCCCCGACCGTATCGCCGGCGGCCACAACATAAGTATTGCCCTGCTGCACACCCATGATCGGCGCCTGACCTTCGAAGGCCGGGCCAGCCGTCCCGTCGCTGACAGGCCGGCCGGATTCATTGCATCCGGCCAGGGTCAACAGGGCGATGAAACCCGTCGTCAATAAGGTCTTGCGTCGCATCATGTCTCTATCTCCCGCACTTCATGGTGACGGCACGCGATGCCGTCATCACAGCGCCTTTCAGCCGGTCGTCAGCGCCCGCCGGCGCCGGCGACCTTCACATCGTCTTCCGGCAAGGCCCCGGCCACCATGGGCACGAAACGGACATCCGCCAGATGATCGAATTCGACATTATCCTCGGTCTTGCGCAGCCGGATCAGCACCTGATCACCTTTGTCAGGTCCGACCGGCAGGACCATGATGCCGCCCACCGCCAGTTGATCGACCAGCACTTGAGGAATCTCATCGGCGGCGGCGGTGATGATGATGCGGTCGAAGGGTGCTTGTTCCGGCCAGCCCCTGGACCCATCCGCCACCTTGCTGGTGATGTTGTGGAGCCGCAGGTGATGAAAGCGCGTTTCGGCATCCTTCAGCAGCGATCGGAAGCGCTCGATCGTATAGACCCGCCGCGCCAGCTTGGCGAGCACCGCCGCCTGATAGCCTGAACCGGTGCCGATCTCCAGCACCTTATGGGTCTTCTTCAGCTGCAAGGCCTCCGTCATCATCGCCACGATATGCGGCTGGCTGATGGTCTGGCCCTGCGCGATCGGCAGGGCCTGATCTTCGTAAGCCTGATCATGGAAATGCGGCAGAACAAAGGCCTCGCGCGGAATGCGCTCCATCGCCGCCAGTACCGCGATATCGGTGATGCCGGCACGGCGCAGATTCATGATCAGCCGGATTTTGCGGGCGGCGAGACTCATGACGCGGGAACACGCTCCTGGTCGAGAGACGGCAAGGCGGTCATTACCGGCTGCCCCGCGGCGCCGACTTGCGCGCTTTCGGCAGGCGCAGAGGACCCGCGACCGCCGACAGCTTCTTTGCCGTGGCACGGTGCGTGAGATCGAAATGCAGCGGCGTCACCGCGATCTTGCCGGCAGCCGTCAAAGCGAGGTCGGTATCGTCACGATCGGTATCGTCATTGGGGAAATCGCCGATCCATAACACCGAGCGGCCGAACGGATCCTTGCCCGGCATCACCTGTAGATTGGAAATGCGCCGCCCCTGCCCGCCGATCTCGAGGCCCTTGACCTCTTCCGGTGCAACGGCGGGAAAATTGACATTCATGAGTACACCACGCGGCCAGTCGACGGTGACGAGGCGGCGGATCACCGTTTCGGCGTAAGCCGCGGCGGTCTGCCAGGGCACGTTGTCGCCATGGCGGATCTGGCTCATGGCGATGGCCGGAATGTCGAACATGGCAGCTTCCATGGCGACGGCAACCGTGCCGGAATAGATCACATCCTCGCCCTGATTGGCGCCGCGATTGACGCCGGAGAGGACGAGGTCCGGCTTGCGGTCGCTCATCAGGTGATTGATGCCGACCAGGGCGCAATCGGTGGGCGTGCCGGAAATCGCGAAGCGCTGGCCGCCGAGCTTATGCACCTGCAGCGGACGCCGCACGGTAAATGAATGCGAAGCACCACTATTGTCGCTCTCGGGCGCCACTACCCAGACATCGTCGCTGAGGGCACGGGCGACCTTTTCCAGGACCTTGAGGCCCGGAGCGTGAATGCCATCATCATTGCTGACGAGAATGCGGGCCTTTTTCAGATTAAGCGGGGCTTTAAGCACGGGTGATGACCTCGATCTTGCCCATATAGGGGCGCAATACTTCCGGCACGATGATCGAGCCATCTGCCTGCTGGTAATTTTCCAGGACCGCGACCAGGGTGCGGCCGACCGCGAGGCCGGAACCGTTCAAGGTGTGGACGAAGCGGGTGCCCTTCTCGCCGGCCTTGCGGCAGCGGGCCTTCATGCGCCGCGCCTGAAAGTCGCCGCAATTCGAGCAGCTGGAAATCTCGCGATAGGCATTCTGGCCCGGCAGCCAGACTTCGATGTCATAGGTCTTCTGCGCCGAGAAGCCCATATCGCCGGTCGACAGCGCCATTACCCGGTAGGGCAGGCCCAGACGCTTCAGCACCTCCTCGGCACAGGCGGTCATGCGCTGGTGCTCGGCCTCGGACTGATCCGGATGCGCGATCGACACCATCTCGACCTTGTGGAACTGGTGCTGGCGGATCATGCCGCGGGTATCCCGGCCGGCGGCACCGGCTTCCGAGCGGAAGCAGGGGGTGAGCGCGGTATAGCGATGTGGCAGCTCGGCCTCGTCAATGATCATGTCATTGGCGAGGTTGGTCAGCGGCACTTCCGAGGTCGGGATCAGCCACAGATCCTGTTTGGTGACGAAGAGGTCCTCGGCGAATTTCGGCAACTGGCCGGTGCCGTAGAGGGCGTTGTCGCGCACCAGGAAGGGCGGCGCCACCTCGGTATAGCCGTTCTCGCCGGTATGGAGATCCAGCATGAATTGGGCCAGTGCACGTTCCAGCCGGGCCAGCGCCCCTCGCAGCACGACGAAGCGGGCACCGGAGATCTTGGCCGCCGCCTCGAAATCCATCAGCCCCAAGGCCTCGCCCAGCTCAAAATGCTGCTTGGCGGCGAAACTGAAATTGCGCTGGGCGCCGACGGTGCGTTCGATCCGGTTGGCGGTCTCATCGGGGCCATCCGGCACATCGGCAGCCGGCAGGTTGGGCTGGCTCATCAAGAGGTCGTCGAGAGTGGCACCCAGCTTCTGTTCCTCGACCTCGACATCGGCCATGCGGTCCTTGAGGCTGGCAACCTCGGCCATCACCGCAGCCGCATCGCCGCCCTTGGCCTTCAGCTGGCCGATCTGCTTGGAGAGCTCATTGCGCTTGGCCTGCATTTCCTGCCAGGCGGTCTGCGCCATCCGGCGCTTGGCATCGAGCTCGATCACCTCGGCCGACAAGGGAGCGAGGCCGCGCCGGGCACGCCCCTGATCGAAAGCCGCCGGATTGTCACGAATCCATTTAACGTCAAACATTTACGTCTTTTCGCCCGCTGAGGAATCCACGATTCACTTATAGGGCGAAGGGCCGATTCCGTAAAGCAGAGCGAGGCATTTCCGGACGCGAAAATCGGCGTCCCGGGCAGCTTTGATTGCCCGGGGCCACGCGGCGACAGCCGACAGGAAGGATCAGGCCGGGGTAACCGCGCCGCCGCTGGTATCGCCCTCGTCACCGCCATCCAGGTCCGCCTTGTCCCGCTTCTTCTCGATCAAGACGGCAAGCCAGATGGAGACCTCATAGAGCAGGATCATCGGCACAGCGAGGCTCAGCATGCTGAGGGCATCAGGCGGGGTGAAAAGGGCCGCCACGACGCAGACGATGACAATCGCGTAGCGGCGCTTGTCCTTCAGGGTCTGGGCGCTGACAACGCCGACCTTGGCAAGCAGGCTGAGCAGCACCGGCAGCTCGAAACAGACGCCGAAGGCGATGATCAGGCGCATCAGGATCGAGATGTATTCGCTGATCTTGGCCTCGAGCTGGACCGACAGCGTGCCATCGCCGCCGGCGCGCTGGTAATGCAGGAAGAAGTGCAACGCCAGCGGCAGGATGACCTTGAACATGAAAGCCGCCCCGATCAAGAACATGATCGGCGTGGCGACCAGGAATGGCAGGAAGGCGTTCTTCTCATGTTTGTAGAGGCCGGGCGCCACGAACATCCAGATCTGGCTGGCGATCAGCGGAAAGGCGACGAAGGCAGCACCGAAGCAGGCCACCTTGACCTGAGTGAAGAAGACTTCCGTGACATCGGTATAGATGACGCGCAGCTGCTGCTCGGAGACCTTGTTGTCCTGCATGGCCTTAAGCAGCGGCGCCGACAGAAAATCAAAGATCGGCTGGGCGAAATAGAAGCAGATCAGGAAGGCGATCACGAAGCCAACCAGGCACCACAGCAGACGACCGCGCAGTTCGATCAGATGCTCCAACAGGGGCATCTTCTTGTCTTCTTCGGCGCCAGTCACGAGGTCTTACTCACTTCTTGCTCAGGCTTGATCTTCTTGATGGCCTCATCGCCCTCGGCAGCGAGGGTCGCGGCACTGGCGCGCCGCAGCTCTTCGTCATGGGTGACTTCAACCGGGGTGTCCCGTAGATCGCCATCGACCGCCGGCGCGACCTCGTCAATCTCCGGCAGGCGCGTCGCAGAACCGCCTGGCGCGAAGGCAGCCACAGCTGGATTGGCCTCGGTCTGATGACCAGCGCTCTCGGCAGTGGAGGTTTCGGCGGCAGGGGCCTCGGGGCCGGCGATTTCAGCTGCCGGCTTGTCGGTGGTCGAAGCCGGATTGGCCGGCTCATCGGTCGGCGTTTTCAACGCCGATTTGATCTCGCCATCGGCATCGATATGCTTCTCGATGGCGTCCGAAATCGAGCCCTTGTTCAGTTCCGCAATCGCCTTCTTGGCATCCTCAAGCTCGGCTTCGCGGATGATCTGATGCACGCCGTTCTGAAATTCCCCCGCCAGCTTGCGCGCCTGGCGCATCAGGCCGGTTACCGTGCGCAGGGCGTTCGGGAGTTCCTTGGGGCCAAGCACCACCAAGGCGACAACGGCGATGACCGCCATCTCGTCCCAGCCAAGATCGAACATCCTGTGATCCTTCTATCAGGCGGCGGCGCAGCCGAACCCCTCCGGCGGCCGCTTCCCGCAATCGTCGCTCAGGAGCGATCGATCATGCTCTGTTTGTCTTCGCTGTTCGCCGCCTGGCCATCTGCCGGCTTCTCGTCCTTGAGGCCCTTCTTGAAGGCCGTGACGCCCTGACCGAGGTCCTTCATCAGGCCGGGAATGCGTCCCTTGCCGCCGAAGAAAATCAGCACGATCGCAAGAACGATCAGCCAATGCCAAATGCTTAAACCACCCATTACGGGATACTCCCTGTGACTTATGTTCGTTAATCCGTTGCCGGACTATGGCAAAATCACTGCAACCCTGCAAATGAATCCGCAGTCCCCTCGGCCCCGACTGATCGGGTTGAACCCCGCCGGCGCGGTATCCTGCCACGACCTGAATCTGGTGACCCGCAGGGCCGCAGACAATGGGGTCTGCAACGGCTGCTTGGTTAATTTCGCCGGTCAAAACGGCGACTATTGCCAGCCCAAAAAGACCGGTAGGACGACCTGGACGGGCAATAGGGCATGGTCCTGCAGCTATCGCGCGGGACCCGCCGATCGACACCCTTGCCGGGTTACGACGCCTTGCCGGTCTCGTCCTCTTCGTCGTCGGCTTCTGACGCGTCCGACGGCGTTGCATCGTCGGGGGCATGGTCTGGCCGTTGGATATCCGAGCGCTCCGCTTCGGTCGGCTCCGCCGCATCCTCATAGGCCGCCGGATCGTCCAGCAACTCATCCGGCAGGACATCCGTCTCGATATCGGCGAGATCCGGTTCTTCCATCTCTTCGGCGAAATCCGCTTCGGCCTCGGCGCGGGCTGCTTCGTCGGCTTCCGGCAATTCCTCGCCGGTCAGGCCGTCATCCAGCGCCGCATCGCCTTCGGTATCGCCCGGCTGGACATCCTCTTCCGCTTCGGCGCCTTCCATCCGCGCCAGCACGCCGGCCTCATAGGCGTCATCAGCGAGACCGGCCGACCGTTCGTCATCGACCTCATCATCCGCTTCGTCATCCTCGTCGGCGGCTTCACCACCAGGCGGCAAGGTGCCCTGCACGCCGAGGGTCGCCGAATTGTTGCGCGTATCGAGCAGGCCCGCGGCCCGCAATTCCTCGACGCCCGGCAAGGCATCGCAGCTTTCCAGCCCGAAATGCTCGAGGAAGGCCTCTGTGGTCACCCAGGTGACGGGTCGGCCCGGCGTCTGGCGGCGCCCCTTCGGCTTGATCCAGCCGGCTTCGAGCAGGTTGTCGAGCGTGCCCTTGGAAATGACAACGCCGCGGATCTCTTCGATCTCGGCCCGCGTCACCGGTTGGTGATAGGCGATGATCGCCATGGTCTCGACGGCTGCACGGGTCAGCTTGCGCTCGACCTTCTGCTCGATATGGAACTTGGAAGTGAGATCGCCCGCGGTGCGGAAACACCAGCGCTCCTCGACCACCGAGAGATGCACGCCGCGATTGGCGTAATGGTCGCGCAATTCCTGCAGCAGGCCGGGAATATCGGCATCTTCCGGCATGCGCGCCTTCAGCGCATCAAGGCCGAGCGGCTCCGATGAAGCGAAGAGAATGGCCTCCAGGAGGCGCAGCAATTGAAAGCGATCGTCACTCATCACGCATGGTTGCCTTGATTGAAATCATGGTTCCGGCCGGCCTCGTCATCGACACCGAGATCATCATCGTGGCGCACATCGCGGTCATGCGCCGGGAGATCGACGGCACTGCCATCGCCCAAGCCGCCGCTCGCGCCGAAAGGATTACCGCCGGTATCGTTGTCATCCGTATTTGGGCCGTTGGAGCCGCCGCCGGCGCCATTATCCGATCCACCGCCAGCACTGCCTCCATCCGATCCCCCGGCATCTGACCCACTCGGCGCATCCCAATCGCGGGGAATGCCGGGCTTCAGATAGATCGGCCCGAAGGTGCCGTCCTGGCGCAGTTGCACGCGGCCCGAGCGGGCAAGCTCAAGCGAGGCGGCGAAAGTCGCTGCCAGGGCCGCGCGGCGCTGCAGCGGATTGTATTGCACATCCTGCGGCAGGAAATCGCGCAAGATGGTCCAGTCGAGCTTATGACCGATGAGATCGCCGATGCGGTGCAATGCGTCATCCATCGAGAAGAGACGCAGCGGCTCGATATGCAGGATGCCTTCGCGCTTGCGGCCCGGATGCGTGCCATAGGCCTTCAGCAGCTCATAGAGCGTCAGGTTATAGACCGGCACCTGGATCAGGCGGACCGGCTCCGGTTCGCCGCGGCGGAAGAAATCGCGGTTGAGTTGCGGCAGGGCGAGCAGCGCCTGCCCCGCCTTCTGCATTGCCGCCAGGCGCTGCAGCTGGAAGGCCAGCGCAGCGGCCATTTCCGCGCCAGAGGGTTCGCCATCCTTCGGCGGCTCCGGCAACAGCAGGCGCGACTTCAGGTAAGCGAGCCAAGCCGCCATGACGAGATAATCTGCAGCCAGTTCCAGGCGCAGGCGCCGCGCCTTGGCGACGAAAGCGAGATACTGATCAGCCAGTTCCAGGATCGAGATCTTCTTCAGATCGACCTTCTGGTCGCGAGCCAGGGTCAGGAGAACATCGATCGGCCCTTCATAGCCGTCGAGATCAAGAACGAGATCGCCGCCATCTTCGGCCGGTACCACGACCGGCGCGTCAAAGGCGGCATCGGTCGCGGCTGCTGCAACCGGCACAGCGGCAGCGTCGCCGGCTTCCGTCGGCACGGGCTGCGACTCGTCGGCAGCCGCTGCCGCTGAATTGTCGGTCGCTGCAGGAGCCGTCTCGTCAGCGGTATGGGAGGCCTCGCCGTTCGCCGGACGTGCGTCTTCACGCCCTTCGGCCGCAGACGCTCCGCCCGTCGCGCCCTGCGCGTTTTCCGCCGCGTCAGACCCGGTGGCACCGGATTCAGCCGGGGTCTCACCGATTTCGTCGTGATCATCCATAGCGGTCATACAGTCGGCTACTACCTGGCGATTGGAACAGACGCGGAACGCCCGTGACTAGAATCCGAGATAGGGCGCGATTCCGGTCAGATGGGCAATCCCCGTCAGCACATAGCTGGAAGCCGGACTGAGAATCCAGCCCAAAATGCTGAGCTGCGGTACTGCCATGCCGAGGAAAATAAGGCCGATCAGAATCAACATGCCATGGCGCTCCAGGCGTGCCAGGGGCATCGCCAGCGACCGCGGCAGGATGCCGACCGCTACCCGGCCGCCATCCAGCGGCGGAATCGGGATCAGGTTGAACAGCGCGAGCCAGACATTGAGCTGCATGGAATTCCACAAGGTCTGCCCGGCAAAGTCACGATAGGCGCCAGGCAGAAACACGGCGACATGGATCAGCAGCGCGGAAATGATGGCGATGATGAAATTGGCGCCCGGGCCCGCGGCGGCAACGAAAACGCTGTCGCGCCGCGGATGCCGCAGATTGCGATAATTGACCGGCACCGGCTTGGCGTAGCCAAACAGGAAACCGCCGCCAAACCACATCATGGCCGGCAGCAGGATGGTACCGAAAGGATCCACATGCTTCAGCGGATTGGCGGTCACGCGACCCAGCATATAGGCCGTACGGTCGCCGCATAAAAAAGCGATAAAACCGTGCGCCGCCTCATGCAAGGGAATGGCAAACAGGATCGGCAGCACCCAGGTCGTCGCCTGGTGGATCATGCTGGAAATATCGTGATCGCCCAAAATTCGCTCCTGTCAGGGTGCAGCGAGCGTCTCAGCCGATCAACCGCTCCAGCTCCGCACGCGTTTCAGCCGGATCGATAGCGGAACCAGCCACAGTACGCAACCGCGCCTGCCCTCGTTCATATCGGGCTTTTGCCGCCGCCGACAAGGGGCTGAGTCCGGCGGCCACCTGTCGCATTTCCGACATATCGCCATTGCAGTGCAACACCACATCGCAGCCCGCCGCCAGGGATCCGGCCGCCCGCTCGGTGAAACTGCCCTTCAGCGCCTTCATGCTGAGATCGTCAGTCAGCAGCAAACCGTCGAAACCGATCTCGCCGCGAATGACCTCGCCGATCACCTTCCTGGAGAGGGTGGCCGGGTGGTCAGGATCGATCGCTTCATAGACCAGATGCGCCGTCATGCCCCAAGGCAGGTCCTTGAGGGCGACGAAGGGCTGGAAATCACTGGCGGCAAGGGCGGCATGCTTTTCCGTCACCCGCGGCAGGTCGAGATGGCTGTCGACCATGGCGCGGCCGTGCCCCGGGATATGCTTGATGACCGGCATGACGCCGCCATCGAGCAAGGCATCGGCGGCGATGCGGCCGAGCTTGGCGATGAGCACCGGATCGCTGCCGAAGGAACGATCGCCGACCACGTCATGGGCGCCGGGAAAACGGATATCGAGCAATGGGGCACAATCGACGGTGATGCCGACATCCCTCAGTTCCGCTGCCATCAGCCGATGATTGAGCGCGACGGCACGCTCCGCTGCCGCCAGGTCACGCGCGGCCAGCGCACCGAAAATACCGGGTGCGGGAATCTCGCGCCAATGCGGCGGTCGCATCCGTCGCACCCGTCCGCCTTCCTGATCGATCAGGATCGGCGCATCGGGCTGATCGATCGAGGCACGCAAATCCGAGGTCAAGCGCCGGAGCTGCACCGGATCGACCACGTTGCGCGCAAAGAGAATGAAGCCCAGAGGCTGCATCTCGCGAAAGAAGGCAGCCTCTGCGGCATCAAGCTGCGGCCCGGCGCAGCCGAAGATGACGGCACTGGTCATCGACAATCAGTCACTGGCAATCAGGCGTCGCGATCAACGCGCCAGGATGCAGGCCTGGCCCTGCGCCGACAGCGCCGAGCAGACCGACTTCGCGGTGCTGGTGTCGCTGAAGGGCCCGGCCTGGACGCGGTAGAAGATGCCCGCAGCGCCCTTATCGACCTTCTCCACCATCAGCGAGAGATTGCCGAGCTGGGCCGGATGGGCCTTCTGCAGCTTCGCCCAGGTGGATTTGGCAGCGGCTTCGGTCTTCACCGCCGCCAATTGGATACGCAGCTTGCCGGCTGGCGCTGTCGTCGGTGTTGCCGTCGTCGTGGTCTTCGCCGCCGGCTCTGTGGTGGTGGCCGTGGTCGGCGTAGCACTCGGCGCCGCCGTGTTGCTGGCAGCCGAAGCGACCGTCGTCGCCGGCACTGCCGGCGTGCTGGTCATGGCGCTGGTATTCGCAGCCGGGACGGCTGGCACCGCCGGGACAGCCGGCGCCGTCGGCGTTGCCGTCGTGCCCGTGCTCGGCGAGGCCGGCACCGCCGGTGCCTGGACGCTCGGCACGGCAGGTGCGGCCGGCGCTGTCTGAGCCGCCTGTTGCGTTGTATCGGTCGCCGGTGCAGCCGGATTGGCGGCAGCGGTCTGGTCCGTCACGGCCGGCGGCGCCACCGGCTGTTCCGGTGGCGGCAGCACGGTTTCACCGGCCTGTGCCTTCGGCTGGCCGTTCATGTTTTCCAGCACCTGGACATTCTGGTTCGGCACTTGCAGGCCGCCCTGATCCGTCGGCTTGACCTTTTCCGGCGAGGTATCGGCGGCGATTTCAGGCACCTCGCCACGATGGCGGGTGGTGAACCAGAAGCCGACGATGACCACCGCGGCAACGACCGCTGCGATCCCCACCAGGCGGCGGTTGCGCTTGCGGCGCCCGTCATCCGCCTCGGCGCGCGGGTAATCGGCGCCCAGCGGCGGCGGGCCCATATCGACGCCGGCGAGCAGATCGGGCTGGCTGCCGGTAGCGGTGTTGCCGGTTGTGTTCCCGCCGACGTTTCCTGTGGTGTTCAGGGTGCCGAGATAGCTGGTGCCGCTGGCATTGTTGCCAAGACTGCCGGTGGCCGGGCCATTGGCGCCGCCGAGGCTCGCCAGCGATACCGGCGCCGGGTTACCGGCGGTCATCGGGGCGACCGTGGACGGATTCAAATTGGCCGGCGCCGGGCTGGCAGCTGCGCCACCCAGTGTCGGCTCCGCCCGCAAGGTCGAGGCCGTCGGCAAGGGTGTCGTGCCGATTTGGTCGGAAAGGCGCGGCGCCGCCTGGGAGGTGATCGGCGGCATCACATCGCCGCGCAGACGTCCGAGGGCAGTGGCGATCTTGGCCTGGGCCTGTTCGGGATTGGGATTATCGGATGACATGCAGCTTACCTTCCTTCGGCGAACTTAACCGGAAACCTCTCGAGTCGCCGGCAAGCATCGGGAAAATTTGAGAAATTTCCCTATCAGACCAAGAATCGCCCGAGTCGGTCAAGGCCAAGACCCGTTTTGATTCCGTTAACAGGCGGATTCGACAGGCTTTTTTAGGCAATTTTGTGACCGTGTGAAGACCCAGGGTGGGGCCACCGACCTGCTGTGCCGAGTTCGCGGGCTACATGCGCTCGTAGGGATCGAACAGCCGGCGGTGCATCTCGAGGGCATATTTGTCGGTCATGCCGGCGATGTAATCCGCCACCAGCCGGGCGGTCCGCGCCGTATTGGGCGCATCGACCTCCTGCTGCCATTCCGATGGCAGGCAGGTCGGCTGGGCCACCAGAAGGCCGTAAAGATCGACCACCACGCGCTTCGCCTTCTGGGTCATCTGCACGACCCGGTGGTGACGATACATGCGGCGGAACAAGAACTGGCGCAGGCCGAGATCATTGGCCCGCATCTCGGCGGAGAAGGCGACCACCGGCCGGTCGAGCCGGCGAATATCATCGAGGCTGCGGATCTTCGCCGCGGCGAGACGGCGCCGGGTTTCCGCCAGCACATCCGTCACCATCTGGTTGATCATGCGGCGAATGGATTCACCGATCAGGCGGCTCGGCTCCAGCCCCGGATATTCGTGCGACACGGCGGCGAAGATCGGCCCGGCCAGCGGCACGTCATGCAGGTCCTCGATGGTGAAGAGGCCGGCACGCAGACCGTCATCGATATCGTGATTGTTATAGGCGATGTCATCGCTGAGCGCCGCCACCTGCGCCTCGGCGCTGGCAAAGCCGGTCAGATCGAGATCGCGCTCCTCGTTATAAGCGGCGATCGTATAAGGCACTTTCTTCGCAAGCGCCTTCGCATCGGCATGCGGACCGGTCAGCGGGCCGTTATGCTTGACGATCCCCTCCAGCGTCTCCCAGCAGAGATTGAGCCCGTCAAATGCGGCGTAGCGGCGTTCGAGATGCGTCAGCACGCGAAAAGTCTGCTCATTGTGATCGAAGCCACCGTGATGCAGCAGGCAGTGATCAAGCGCATCCTCACCGGCATGTCCGAAAGGCGGATGGCCGAGATCATGCGCCAGCGCCACGGCTTCGGCGAGGTCCTCATTGAGGCCGAGCGCGCGCGCCAGTGAGCGGGCGATCTGCGCCACTTCGATGCTGTGGGTGAGGCGCGTACGGTAATGATCGCCTTCGTGATAGACGAAGACCTGGGTCTTGTGCTTCAGGCGACGGAAGGCAGCGCTGTGAATGATGCGGTCGCGGTCACGCTGAAACAGCGAGCGGCTGGGACTTTCCGGTTCGGCCACAAGGCGGCCGCGCGATTGTTCGGGATCACTGGCATAGGCTTCCATGCGGGGAGACTATCAGCTTGTCGCCGCCGCTGCATCGTCCGATTGCAGAGATATGCGAGCGCCACACGCAGGTTTGACTGTTGCCACATCTGCTGACACCAAGCGCCATTGCCACGTCATGGGATTGGACGGCAAAATAGCCGCATGACCGACACATCCAAGACACCCGAGGCGACCAGTTTCCCTCAGACCGGCCACTGCCTCTGCGGCCAGGTGCGCTATCGCCTGCTGGGTGCGCCGCGCTGGACCGGCTACTGCCATTGCGAGAGCTGCCGCCGGGCGACCGGCGCCGTCGGCGTCGCTTATGCCGGCTTCGTCCAGGACCTGGTCGAAATCACCGGCCCAGTGGCCGAATATGTTTCCTCGCCCGGCGTCACCCGTAGCTTCTGCCCGCGCTGTGGCACGACCATCGCCTATCACAGCACCCGCTGGCCGGACGAGACACATATCCTTGTTGGCAGCATGGACAATCCGGCCTCGCTGCCGGCGGCCCAGCACTATCACGTGGATGAGCAGATCCCCTGGGTCGAGTTCGGCGATCACCTGCCCCGGCACGGCAAGCCGGAAAACTGAGGCTTTCCGCCGGTTCGCCGAGGGTGGGCCGGCGTCCGGCCGCTTGCAAAATGCAAGCCCCGCATGCGACTTGCGGGTTTGACTCTTGGCCGGGACGCCCTAAATTAACATTTGAATAGTTGACCTCTGCCATTGGGCATAATTCAGGATCAGCCAATGAACGACATGTCCCCCAGCTCGACCGGCTCCGCCGAACGCCAGGTCGGCATCACCGAGAGTGCCGCCAAGCGGATTGCCTGGCTGATGCAGCAGGAAGGCGACGCCGCCCTGATGCTGCGTCTCAGCGTCTCCGGCGGTGGCTGCTCCGGTTTCCAATACGGCTTCTCCTTCGACAAGTCGCAGCAGGTGGACGACCATCTGTTCGAGCGCGACGGAGTCAAGGTGGTGGTCGATGACACCTCGCTCGATCTCCTGGCCGGTTCGGAGATCGATTTCGTCGAGGATCTGGTCGGTGCCGCTTTCCAGGTGCGCAACCCGAATGCGGTTTCCTCCTGCGGCTGCGGCAGCTCCTTCTCGGTCGGCTGAGCGACCGTCAAATAACCGCGACATGAAATGCCGCCGGGGTCGCTCCCGGCGGCATTTCCTTTGCCGGTAAGGCTGCAGCCATGGCACTTGCCAGTTGCGTGGAGTGTCCCCGCCTCGATATCTTCGCCCAGGACATTTTTGACAATCCGAGCGGGGCAGGACAGCGTGCCAATCACCATCGCCACCTTTAACGTCAATTCGCTGCGCGCGCGTCTCGCCAATGTTCAGGACTGGCTGCGCCTGGCAAAACCTGACGTCGCCCTGCTGCAGGAGATCAAATGCCAGGAGCACGAATTCCCGCAGCTTGAGTTCCAGAGCCTCGGCTATCACTGCGCCGCTCTCGGCCAGAAGAGCTATAACGGCGTCGCCATTCTCTCGCGCCACAAGCTCGATATCGTCCAACGCGGCCTGCCGGGTGACGATGGCGACGATCATGCCCGCTACATGGAAGCGGATATCGAGGTACCTGCCGAACATACCCGCGACCAGCGCGCGCAGAAGCTGCGCGTCGCCACCATCTATCTGCCGAACGGCAATCCGGTCGAGAGCGAGAAATATCCCTACAAGCTCGCCTGGATGAAGCGGCTGCGCCAGCGCGCGGCCGAGCTCCTCAAGACCGAGATGCCGGTGGTGCTGGGAGGCGACTACAATGTCTGCCCGACCGATGACGATGTCTATGATCCGGCCGGCTGGGCCGAGGATGCGCTCTGCAAGCCGGAGAGCCGGGCGCATTTCCGCGCCATTGTCAATCTCGGCTATACGGAAGCCTTCCGCGCCGTTAACAGCGAGATCCACCGCTATACGTTCTGGGACTATCAGGCCGGGCGCTGGCAGCGCGACGAGGGGCTGCGTATCGATCATCTGCTGCTCTCGCCGCAAGCTGCCGATTGCCTCGGCGATTGCCAGATCGACCGCTATCCACGCAAGCAGGAGAAGCCCTCCGACCACACGCCGATCTGGTGCCGCCTCGATCTCTGAAACGTGAAGCGCCCGGTCTCGTATTACAGTGAGACAGCTTCGTATTTCAGATCGAAGCATGTCGTGATTCGATCTAGAATGCCGTGGCTCTACGGGAGGATATGCCGATGACCGAAGCCAGCAATGCTTTCACCGACGGCAAGGCCTATGAACGGATGATGGGCCGCTGGAGCCGGATCGTCGGCGGCATCTTCCTCGACTGGCTCAAGCAACCCAGCAATCTCCACTGGCTCGATGTCGGTTGCGGCAACGGCGCCTTCACCGAGGAAATCGTCACCCGCTGCCATCCCGCTGCTGTGGAAGGCATCGATCCCTCCGCCGAACAGATCAACTTTGCCCGCGAGCGGTCCGCCACCCGGATGGCACATTTCCAGCAGGCAGATGCGCAGGTCCTGCCCTTCACCGATAACAGCTTCGATGTCGCCACGATGGCGCTGGTGATTGCCTTCGTGCCCGATCCGGCAAAGGCTGTTGCCGAAATGGCCCGTGTCCTGCGACCCGGCGGCTGCGCGGCCGCCTATATGTGGGAGGTTCCCGGGCAAACACCGCTTGCCCCCCTGCACCGTACGCTGAGAGAGATGGGCCTGGAACCGCAGCAGCCGCCGAGCAGCGCAGTTGCGCAGCCGGAAGCGCTGCAGGAGTTGTGGCGCAAGGCCGGCTTAGCCGCAGTCGAGACGCGGTCCATTCGCATCCCCGTCTCTTTTGAAAATCTCGATGACTTCTGTACCTCGAATGTGGTGCCGCTCGGCCCGCACGCGAAACTGATCGCCAATATGTCGCCGGAGACCAAAGCGCAGTTGCGCGAACGCCTGCGCGAAACGCTCCCCATCGCCACCGATGGCAGCATTGTCTACGAGGCCGTTGCCCATGCCGTCATGGGGCGCCTGCCGAACTGACTCTCACATAAGGACCTTACCCCGTATAAGCCTCGCCCAGGGGCATGATGCGCAGACCCCTGCGCAGGTGCTTGTAATCGAGTGCCGTGTTATCGACCGGATTGGCGCCGGGGGCGGCGACGATCAGGATCTCTTCGGCGATCGGCTGGAAATCGGCACGGAAATGCACTGAGCTCTTCAAGGCGAGGATCTTGCGCGCCGATGGCTCGACCCCGAGATGGCGCAGCATCGCCTGGTCCGCCGCTTGCTGCTTGCGGCTGGTGACGACGATCTCGACACCGCCGATGGTGAGCAAAGCCATCGGCCCCAGTTGCATCCGGTTGCCACGATAAAAGGGGCCGGTCGCATCGAAGCTGCCATTGCCGAGTGCCGCGACCTTGAAGCTCGCCTCGAAGGGCTTATGCCCCGCCATCCCGCTCCAGGCGCCGATGCCGAGCGTGATCTCGGCGCCGATGCCGGCGCGGTGCGCGATCTCCGCCGTCTTCGGATCGAAGAGATTGGCGAAGACGGCGCTTTCCACGCGCCCCGCCACCAGCGCCTCGAGCAAACCGACCGTATCCGAATTGCCGCCGGCACCGGGATTGTCCTGGGTATCGGCGAGGATGATCGGGCGACTGATCCTGGGCGCCTTGCTCTTGGCATAGGCCACGGCTTCATCCGGTTGCCAGACACGGCCGGCGAAACCGGCTTCCGCCGCCTTGACGGCATCGATCAGATAATCCGCCGCCGCCTCGGCTTCACGCTGATCGGCGCCATAGGTGACGATGGCGGGACCGCATTCAGCGATATCCGCCGGCGGGAAGCCGAAGGTGAAAGAGGCGCTGGCAAGACCACGTTTGCCTTCCTGCGTACCCAGCTCGCGGTAAAGGGCCTGTGCCGGATCGATCAGCGTGCATTGCCAGGTCAGCGGTACCAGGAAGTCGGCGCGGCGCATTGCCTTGGCGAGCTTGCCGTCGCGCAGCAACCGTCCCATGATCTCGGCGCAGGCAATGCCGCTTTCGGCGAGATCGACATGCGGATAGGTGCGGCAGGAGATCAGCGCCGAAGCATGCTCCACCATGCGCCGGGTGACATTGGCATGAAGATCGAGGCTGACGACGATCGGCAGATCCAGGCCAACCAGCCGGCGCAGGCGCTCCAGCAACTCGCCCTCGCCGTCTTCGAGATGCTCCGTCACCATGGCGCCGTGGAGATCGAGATAGATGCCGTCGATGCCACCCGGCGCCTGGGCGAAATCGCCGATCCGCTGCAGCAGTTCGGAGACGATCGTCTCATAGGTCGTGCGCTCGACATGAGCCGATGGGGAGGCCGAACACCAGAGGGTGGGCAGCAGATCGAAACCCTGTTCCTTGGCCGCGTCGATGAAGCCGGCGATCGGCAGATTGATGCCGGTGAAAGCCGTCATGATATCGGCACCACGGGTCAGGCCCGGCCAGCCATCGGCCATTTCGAAATCCCGGAGGCTCGCCTTCACCGGCGCGAAAGTATTGGTCTCGTGCTGAAAGCCGCCGATGACGATACGCATGAGAGAAATCCTATCCGGGTTAGAATCACGAGCAAAACCGCTGCTTTTTGTCAGCGGCAGGCATCTTGCCGCCCTTATCTGGAAAAGCAACCGCGGCAAAAACCGCGTCTTATCATACAGCTTTAAGGCATTTTTAAGTTAAAACCTTCATTCTTTGCTTGTCCTGTCAGGGATGGGATCGATCGCCGCTTGTTGGGAACCGGCGAGACCAGGGAACCGGATAACCGATCGTTGGGGGAAACTGACAATCGGTGGGGCCGGGCAACAGCTCGCAATCAAGGGGACGACCGTGGGAAGCCAACAGCATCCGGGGGTGCGCAAGTCCGACGATCTGGCGCAGAGCCAGCAGATCGCGACGGAAGCGTTTGCGCGTATGACCGCCTTGCGGATCGCGCCGACGCCGGCGAACTACTCCATCTGGTACGCCTATTTCGCCAATGAAGTGCCGGAGCTGACCCGCGAGATCGATGCGCTGCTGGAGAACGGCACCATCTTCTCCATGCAGATCAACATTGCCCTCTTCGGCAAATATTTCGGGACCGATCGCGAGGCCGTCGCCCTCAGCGACATCGGCCAGTCGCTGAATGCCACCATCGGCACGGTCATGGCGCAGTTGAGTGCCGCCGGCCAGGAAGCCGCCGCCTTCGACAATCGACTGCAGCATGTCACAGGCAAGCTCCGCAAGGATGGGGAAGAGGTCGATCTCAAGGAAGTGGTCGCCAGCCTGATGGCCGCGACCGAGGCCATGAGCGCCAAGAACAAGGCGCTGGAAAACGAGCTCAACAACTCGGCGGAACGGGTCTCTCACCTGCAGCAGAATCTCGAGCAGCTGCGCGTCGAGGTATTGACCGACGGCCTGACCGGCATCGGTAATCGCAAGCTGTTCGATTTGACCATCCTCAAGCGCGTGGCCGAGGCCAATACCAAGCAGGGCGAGCTTTGCCTGCTGATGCTCGATATCGATCATTTCAAGCGCTTCAATGACAGCTATGGGCACCGTGTCGGCGACAAGGTGTTGCGCGTGGTCGCCAACCGCCTGCGGGCAGCGGCACGGCCAGGCGACCTGCCGGTGCGTTACGGCGGTGAGGAATTCGCCATGATCCTGCCCGGCATGTCGCTCGAAGCGGCGACGGTG
>Ga0209148_1000660_pt1 | contig 29677 bp, 29 predicted proteins | sample AraplaCol_mMF_r2_2_FD_184288 | JGI IMG/M metagenome (GOLD analysis project Ga0209148, IMG submission 184288) | Arabidopsis root microbial communities from North Carolina, USA - plate scrape CL_Col_mMF_r2 (SPAdes) (version 2) | ecosystem: Host-associated > Plants > Roots > Endosphere | place... | reverse complement strand
GTTACAGCGCGAGTCGACACGGGCTATCGCCGCACCTTGGCACACCCGTTGAACATGGCACTTGCCGCGGAGGCGAAACCATGAGCGCCACCCCGGCGGCCGCGCCCACGAGCCAACGTGCGATCACGGTTGCGGCCCTGCTCGCGACCTATATGCAGGCGGTCAACATTTCGCTGCCAAATGCCGCGGCGCTGCACATGCAGGGGACGCTTTCCATGGCGGATGATGAGGTTGGTTGGGTTTTTTCTTCATACATCGCCGCGAGTGTCATCATCATGCCGATGACCCGCTGGCTCGCCGGACACTATGGGCGAAAGCTGGTCTACCAGCTCTCGATCGCGGTCTTTACGTTCGGGTTGGTGCTCGACACAATGGCGACGTCTCCCATGCAGTTCGTCCTCGCCCGCATCGTTCAAGGAGCTGGCAGCGGCACACTGGCCCCCTTGTCGATGGCGATTCTGCTCGATGTGTTACCGCCCAAGCAGCACGGCCGCATCAGCCTCGTTTGGACCGTGAGCTTGGTGATGGGCATCGTCAGCGGCCCGAGCATCGGCGGCTGGCTTGGCGAGTACTATGGCTGGCGTTCGATTTTCTATTTCAGCTTGCCGATCGCGGGCTTCATCTTTCTGGCGATAGGGCTGTCGCTGCCCGAAAAGAAATCGCCGCAGAATCCACCGTTCGATTTCTTCGGGCTCGCGACCTTCTCGCTTGGTATGGTTGGGCTGCAGATGCTGCTCGATCGCGGCGAGCGCCTGGAATGGTTCGCCTCGGCGGAAATCTGGGTGGAAGCGATCGCATCATTGCTAGGATTCTATCTATTCGTCGTCCATGTGCTGACAGCAAAGGCGCACTTCCTCAACAAGGCGCTGTTCGTCGACCGCAACTTCGTTCTCTCAACTGTTATGTTCTTCGTCTTTGGCTTTGTCTTGCTGCCGACTCTGGCGATGACATCCCCAATGCTCGAGGAACTGCTCGGCTACCCGGTCGATACTACCGGGTACATGACGATTCCCCGGAGCATCACACTCGTTGGCGCATTGATCCTGGCGACCCACGCTCCGGCACGCATCGACAATCGGCTCCTTGCAATAAGCGGCATGGCGCTCGTGGTCTATGCCAATTGGCGGATGCTCGGCTATTCGCCCGCGATGGACTGGCGACCGGTCGTCGTCGCCGGCATGCTTCAGGGCGTTGGCCTCGGGACGCTGATGCCAGCTCTCACCAAGGCGGCGTTCAGTACGCTCGATCCGAAGTTTCGCCCGGAAGGCACGGCCCTGTTCAACCTGTCGCGCCTCTATGGCAGCACGATCGGCATTGCTGTCGTGCAGATTTTCTTCTACCACAACACACAAGCGATGCACTTGGCACTCGCCAACGACCTGACGCCCTACCGCGACGCCGCGTATGCGGTGGGGTCCGTGTCCGTGCGAGGGCTCGCAAGGCTGAACGAAATGATCACCGGTCAGGCGGCCGTCATCGCCGTCATTGGTCAGTTCAAGATCCTGATGGTCGCCATGGTTGTCGTCAGCCCGTTGGTCCTGTTCCTTCGCAAACCACGCTCGGCCAGCTAGCATCCGCGTTGTCCGGCAATGACATTCGAATTGGACTCGAACACTGGGCAGTACGGGCAGGGTCCGGTCGCCATAATGAAGGAAGACCATTTTAGGAACATGATGCGCGAAGCCTATGACGAGGCAGGGATGCCGAAGGACTTCACCATCCACGGCCTGCATTACACTGCCGCGACGCGCATCTGTGACGTCTATAAAAGCATGAACGATCTGGATCGCATCGCATGGGAAGCCGTGGCCGATCTTGTGGGACACACAACCAGGCAGATGACGAGACGCACCCTAAAAGGAAGCGGCGTGCGAAGGTCCTGATCGGTCATCCCAACGCCGGTTGGGGTCGCGCGTAAACCAGAGCAAAAAAGCGAAAACAGGACATCCGGAGATAACCGGATGTAATCGCTAACGATCTGATCTTTCGGGGAATTCCTGGGAAGGAATGGTGGGCGCACAAGGACTCGAACCTTGGACCCGCTGATTAAGAGTCAGCTGCTCTACCAACTGAGCTATGCGCCCCCGGGATCCCTCCGGAGCACCGCGTCACCGCGTTGTCCGTCAATCCGGGCGCCGATATAGCAAAGCGTTTTCGGCTTGTCGATACCTAATTATGACGATTTTTCTTTTTATTGATCATGCGGATAGCGGAACTGTGGAAAACCCCGGGATCAGGCCTCCGGGGTCATTCCTCGTCGCTGCGGCGGCCCAGGCGCATATCGCGATGGATATAGACCGACATGATCAGGCCGAAGCCGACCATGACGGTAATCATGGCGGTACCGCCGTAGGAAATCAGCGGCAAAGGCACGCCGACCACCGGAATCAGGCCCATCACCATGGCCGTATTGATGAAGAAATAGAGGAACAGATTGGCCGCCAGGCCGAAGGCCACCAGGCGCCCGAAATGGCTGCGGGAACGGAGTGCTATCACAACCCCATAGAGCACGAGGAGGCTGTAAAGCCCCAGCAGGACGACGCCGCCCACCATGCCGAACTCTTCCGCGAAGGTGGTGAAAATGAAATCGGTCTGGTGCTCCGGCAGGAAGTCGAGATGGCTCTGCGAGCCCTGCATGAAGCCCTTGCCGAAGAGGCCGCCGGAACCAAGGGCAATCTTCGACTGGGTGATGTGATAGCCGGTGCCGAGCGCGTCAGCCTCGGGATCGAGGAAGGTGAGGATGCGGTTGCGCTGGTAATCATGCAGCAGGTTCGGGGCGTGCCAGGCATAATAGCCGCCGGCCACGGCCACGGCGATGACCAGCGCGAATTTCCACCATCGCACGCCGGCGGCAAAGAACATGGCACCGGCCACCATCATGAGCATGCAGGCGGTACCGAGGTCGGGCTGCTTGAGGACGAGACCGGTCGGCAGAAGCGCCATCAGGATCGGGATGATGAGGTAATGCGGGCGGCCGATATCCTCATAGGTCTTGCCATGGAAATAGCGCGCCAATGACAGGACGAGGGCAATCTTCATGACTTCGGAAGGCTGCAACTGGATGAACTTGAGATCGATCCAGCGCGTCGCACCCATGCCGGTATGGCCCGCCACATCGACATAGATCAGCAGCACGAAGGAGATCGCATAAAGCGGATAGGCGATCTTCATCAATTGCCGCAGATCCACCATCGCCACGCAGAGCATCAGCACCAGGCCGACGCCGAATCGCGCCATCTGCCGGTCCATCCAGGGATCGGCGCTACCATGCGCCGCTGAATAGAGAACAGCAAAGCCGATCGACGCCACCATGCAGATCAGGATGACCATGCTCCAGGAGACTTCGCGCAGCTTGGTGCCGATCGTCATCTTGCGCTGGTCGCGGGTCACATGCAGTTGCAGGACCATCAGCGGCTCCGCTCAGAGCGTTTCGTTCCCGGGCCTTTCGTTCCAGGGCATTTCATTCTAGGGCATTTCATTGCGTCCGCCCTCCGCGTTCGGATTGCGGCGCGCCGGATCGCGGCGCTGGCATTCGATCATGATATCGCGGGCGATCGGCGCCGCCACCGCCGAACCACCTCCACCGTGCTCCACCACCACGCAACAGCCGTAGCGCGGCGCATGGACCGGCGCGAAGCAGACGAATAAGGCGTGGTCGCGCTGATTCCAGGGCAGATCCTCATTCTTGCGCACGCCGCGGCTGCGTTCCGCCATGCTGATACGCCGGACCTGCGCCGAGCCCGTCTTGCCGGCAAGCTCCATGCCGGGAATGGTGATGCGGGAATGAAACGCCGTGCCGCGCTCCTCGTTCGATACCCGGTCCATGCCGGTACGGACGATCTGCAGGAAATCACTGTCGATGCCGAGCGATGGATAGGGGCTCGGCCCTTCGACTTTTGCCTGATCGGATTCGCTGACCGGCCGCATCAGATGCGGCTTCACCCCATAGCCGCCATTGGCGAGGCGCGACACCATCACGCAAAGCTGTAGGGGCGTTGCCTGCACGAAGCCCTGGCCGATCGCATTGACCAGGGTCTCACCCTGGTGCCAGCTTTCACCCATCGTCGCCTTTTTCCAGGCGCGGTCCGGAATGAGCCCATTCTTTTCGCCGGGAAGATCGAGCCCTTCGCTCAAGCCAAGCCCAAAGGTACGCGCCATATCGGCGATCGCATCGATGCCGATGCGGCGGCCCATTTCATAGAAATAGCAGTCGCAGGAGTTCTTCAGCGCGTCGGTCATCGCCTGGGTGCCATGGCCTTCCTTGCGCCAGCAATGGAAGCGCGCATTGCCAAGCGTCGTGACGCCTGAGCAGAACACCGTCGCCTGGGGGCTGATACCTGCCTTCAACGCTGCCAGTGCGGTGACGATCTTGAAGGTCGAACCCGGCGGATACTGCCCTGCTGTCGCCTTGTTGGTCAGCGGGCCATACATATCGCTGCTGAGTTCCTGCCACTCATTGCTGGTCAGTCCGCGATAGAAGGCGGCGGGATCGTAGGAAGGCGTCGAAGCCAGCGCGAGAACGTCGCCGTTGAAGATGTCCATGACGACGGCCGCGCCCGCTTCCTCGCTGGCCAGGCGCTGATGGGCGAACTGCTGCAGGCCGATATCGAGGGTTGTCACGAGATCGGCGCCGGGGACACCTTCCTGACGCGCCAATTCGCGGATCACCCGGCCAACGGAATTGACCTCCAGTTGGCTTTCCCCGGCCTTGCCGCGCAGGGGCATATCGTATTGCTTTTCGAGCCCGTTGCGGCCGATGCGGAAGCCCGGCAACTGCAGCAAGGGATCGGCATCTTGGGTGAGGTCATTTTCCGAGACCGAGGCGACATAGCCCAGGATATGCGAGGTGATGCCGCCGAACGGATAATAGCGCTTCTGGTCAACATCGATACTGATGCCGGGAAGATCCGGCAGATTGAGTTCGACCTGCGCCACCTGTTCCCAGGTCAGGTCTTCCTTGACCGTGATCGGCATGAAGGCGCGGTTGCGGGCCCGCTCACGCATCAGCTTGGTGCGCTCCCGCTCCGTCATCGGCACCAAGCGCGAGAAGTCCTCCAGCGTCTGCTCGAGATCGGTCGTCTGCTCGGCCACCAGCATGGCGCGGTAATTGGGGAAATTGCTGGCGAGCGGCACCCCGAAGCGATCGAGAATGAGGCCGCGCGACGGCGGCAGCAAGCGGCGGCTGATCCGGTTCTCGTCCGACAGCATGCGGTATTTGTCCGCCTCGACGACCTGCAAATAGTACATGCGGCCGATCAGGGTCGATACCAATGCCAATTGCCCGGCGCCCAACAAGGCTACGCGGCGGGAAAAAACACGCTGGAGTGTCTGCGATTGCTGCTTATTCATTTCTCGGGCAGCAAGCTGCGTTGAAGTCGATCAAAGACATACGATAGCGGCGGATAGCAAACAATATCAAACAGGTACAAAAACAGAGCCGGGCGGATATCGGGGAATTGCACATCCATCGCCGCCGTCAGCAACCAGCTGATCAGGATGGTAATGGCGGCCATCAGGATAAAGCTGCCCCAGATCACCAGGAACGGCATGTTGCGCAAGGCCCGCGCCTGGGAGCGCGTCATGGCATAGAGCAGCAGCAGGGAGACGGTACCGACCCCGGTCGGCGTCACCCCCAGCAGATCGCCGATCAAGCCGATCACCAGGATTGACCACGGGGTCATCAATTGCGGCTTCTTCAGGCCCCAATAGAAGACCGAGATAATGACCAGGCTGATGCCGATCGAGCCAAGTTCGGGAAAATGCCAGGGCAGCAGGCCGATCAGCAGCAAGAGCAGCGTGAGGCCGACAGGAATCGAGCTGCGCGCCCATTTGTCGACGCGCTGCCAAAAAGGCGACCTGATCACTCGGTGCCGGCCGGTCCCGTCCGGGAAACCTGCTTGGCGTTCGTCGCTGGCGCACCCAGGGCAGCCGGCTTCTTCTTGTTCGCCGATTTGCCCCCGCCCGCCGCCGCTTCGCCCGACGTCGTCAGCAAGCTATCCAGGATCCCCTGCTGGTTGGGATCGTAGCCCGAAGCATCGATTTTGAGGTCATCCCGGAGGATGCCCGGCAAAGCGTAATTGACCAATCGCAGATATTCGAGGCGGGAGAGATCCGCCAGCGGCTGTACGCGATAGTGACCGCCGTCAACCTCGGCCACCTCGCCGACCGGCAGGCCCGGCGGGAAGGCGCCACCGGCACCCGAAGTGACGATGCGGTCGCCGATCTTGATATCGACGTCGCGCGGCAGGTAACGCAGTTCCGGCATCGGCGAATTGTCGCCCGACAGTACCGCCTGGTCGCGGGTGCGTTCGATGATGACCGGGATGCGGGCGTTGATGTCGGTCAGCAGCAGGACGCGCGAGGCACGATTACCGACCTCAAGCACGCGGCCGACCAGACCGGCCCCAGTCATCGCTGCCTGCCCCTTGGCAACCCCCTCGCGGGCACCAGCGAGAATGACCACCGACCGGACGAAGCCCGAGGATGTATCGGCGATAATCGGCGCCGTCACGAAGCTGGCGCTGGGATCGGGGGAGAATTTCAACAGGCCGCGCAGCGATTCATTCTGCGCCTGCAATTCGCGGGCGACACGCTGCCATTCCATCAGCGTATCGTTCTGCGCCTTCAAGGCGCGGTTTTCCTCTGCGAGATGCATGTAGTCAGTGATATCGGCCGCCGTCCGTCGCACCGTCTGGATCGGCGTGGCAACCGCATCCAACAGGGGAGCCAGAGCGTCAATCAGGGCCATGCGTGTCCGCGATACCGCCACCGTATCGGCCTTGCCGATCAGCAGTGTCATGAAAGCGATTGTCAGCAGGAGAACAAAAGCGAAACGCTGAAGCCAGATTTTGACGGGAGATGCTGCGCCGATTGTGCTCGCCCGCTGCTTCAAATCCCTACCTCCGCACCCTTTCGCAGAGCAACTGCCAATGATTCCCGGTGGTTACTGCATGTTCCCACAATTCGGGCTTAGGCGCAACGCATATCCTTACGGAATCCCAGCATATTCGCCGGACGTAAGAATACGGCAATAAGATTAATACATGTTTATCAAGACGTGGCGATGAGCCTTGATATCTTCGAGGCACCGGCCGGTGCCCAAAGCGACGCAGGAGAGCGCGTCATCGGCGATCGACACCGGCAGGCCGGTGGCATGCCGCAGGACATAATCGAGATTGGCCAGGAGCGCGCCGCCGCCGGTCAGGACGATGCCCTTATCGACGATATCGGCCGCCAATTCCGGGGCCGTATGCTCGAGGGCGACCTTCACCGCTTCGATGATGGCGCCAACCGGTTCGGCCAGCGATTCCGCCACCTGGCGCTCGGTAATGACCAGTTCCTTGGGCACGCCGTTCATCAGGTCGCGGCCCTTGATTTCCATGACGCGGCCATCGCCGTCTTCCGGCGGACAGGCCGAGCCGATTTCCTTCTTGATGCGCTCAGCCGAGCCTTCGCCCACCAGAAGATTATGGTTGCGGCGGATATAGCCGATGATGGCTTCATCCATCTTGTCGCCACCAACGCGCACCGAGCGCGAATAGACGATGCCGCCCAGCGACAGAACCGCCACTTCCGTGGTGCCGCCGCCGATATCGACGACCATCGAGCCGGTCGGCTCGGTCACGGGGAGCCCCGCGCCGATCGCTGCCGCCATCGGCTCTTCAATGAGGTAAACCTTGCTGGCGCCAGCAGATTCCGCCGATTCCTGAATGGCGCGGCGCTCGACGGCAGTAGAGCCGGAGGGCACGCAGACGATGATCTGCGGGCGCGCGAAGCTGCGGCGGTTGTTGTGCACCTTGCGGATGAAATGCTTGATCATTTCTTCCGCCACCTCGAAATCGGCGATGACGCCGTCACGCAGCGGGCGGATGGCCTGGATGTTGCCAGGGGTACGGCCAAGCATCAATTTGGCTTCGTCACCGACGGCCAAGACATGCTTTTTGCCACGCGAATCTGCGATCGCGACGACCGAGGGTTCATTTAGGACGATACCGCGACCCTTGACGTAAACCAGCGTGTTCGCAGTACCGAGGTCGATCGCCATATCGGACGAAAGCATCCCGACCAGTTTTGAAAACATTAAACCTCACCCGTCGCAAGCTGGCCGAATATAACGACCACGCTCTTTCTATGCGCCGACTGCCCTCCTGACCTTGGCGAAGCGATAAGCTCCTCCGGCAAGTAGGCATCCGACCGATACCAATCCGTGGATTTGTCGATCCAGAACGACCCCCGTATGAGGTCCGATTCTGCAAATACCGAACCGTCCTGGCCGCATTGCTTTTACCGCCCGTCCAGGACGGCGACAAGAGGAAAGCGACTTGATTTCAAAGAAATGGCAGGACTGAGCGTGTTCTCGCTCGGTTCGCGGGGCTACCCGCAAGTGGCGAAGAGGGGCCATCGCAGTTCGCCTGGGTCTGCATTCCCCGCCAAAAGGATCGGGCGGTACCGGCCTGTGCCGGTACCGCCCGTCCCCTGCCCGACGGCAGATTGCGTTCTTAGTTCTTGGTCTTGTCGACCAGGCGGTTGGCCTTGATCCAGGGCATCATGGCGCGCAGCTTCTCGCCGACCTGCTCGATCGGATGCTCGGCCTGGCGGCGGCGGGTCGCCTTGAAGCTCGGCTGGCCGGCCTGGTATTCGAGCACGAAGTCGCGGACGAAGCGGCCCGACTGGATATCTTCCAGAATGCGCTTCATTTCCTTCTTGGTCTCTTCGGTGACGATGCGCGGACCGGTCTTGTAATCGCCGTATTCGGCGGTGTTGGAAATCGAGTAGCGCATATTGGCGATGCCGCCCTCATAGATGAGGTCGACGATAAGCTTCACTTCGTGCAAGCACTCGAAATAGGCCATTTCCGGCGCATAACCGGCTTCCACCAGGGTTTCGAAACCGGCCTGGATGAGGGCGACGAGGCCACCGCAGAGCACGGCCTGTTCGCCGAACAGATCGGTCTCGCATTCCTCGCGGAAATTGGTCTCGATGACGCCCGAACGGCCGCCGCCGATGGCGCTGGCGTAGGAAAGGGCGATCTCAAGCGCGTTGCCGCTGGGGTTCTGCGCCACGGCAACGAGACAGGGAACGCCGCCGCCCTTGACGTATTCACCGCGCACGGTATGGCCCGGGCCCTTCGGCGCAATCATGATGACGTCGAGATCCGGACGCGGCTCGATCAGCTTGAAATGGATATTGAGGCCGTGCGCGAAAGCGATCGCCGCACCCTGCTTCATGTTCGGGCCGAGGTCCTCGGCATAGAGCTTCGCCTGCAGCTCGTCCGGGGTGAGGATCATGACGAGATCGGCCCACTTCGCCGCTTCCGCCGGGGTCATGACCGTCAGGCCGGCCGCTTCCGCCTTCTTCGCCGTGGCAGAACCGGCGCGCAAGGCAACGCGGACATCCTTCACGCCGCTATCCTTGAGGTTCAGCGCATGGGCATGGCCCTGGCTGCCATAGCCGACAACGACGATCTTCTTGTTCTTGATCAGATTGACGTCGGCATCACGATCATAATAGACGCGCATGATTAGGTTCCTTGTTCCTGCGATCGGTCCAAATTCGGTTTAACTGGATATCGCCCCAACCGGGGCGGTTATTGATGAGCGGGAATGGCGGCGGTTTTAGATCGCTTCCGCCCCGCGCGCAATGGCGACGACGCCGGTGCGCGATACCTCGACGAGGCCCAGGGGCTGCATCAAGCCGATGAAGGCATTGAGCTTCTCCGTCGAGCCGGTCATTTCGAAAACGAACGATTCAATGGTCGAGTCAACGACCCGGGCGCGGAAAATATCCGCGATCCGCAAACTTTCGACCCGCTTCTCGCCCGCGCCCCGCACCTTGACCAGGATCAGCTCGCGTTCCAGCGACGGGCCGTCCTGGGTCAGGTCGGTAACCCGGTGCACCGGCACCAGCCGGCGGAGCTGGTTCTTGATCTGCTCAATGATCATCGGCGTGCCGCTGGTGACGACGGTGATGCGCGAGGTATGCGCCTCGGCATCGACTTCGGCCACCGTCAGGCTCTCGATGTTGTAACCGCGACCGGAGAACAATCCGATCACCCGTGCCAGCACACCCGCCTCGTTATCCACCAAGACGGAGATCGTGTGCCGCTCAATATGCCCCTGCTCCACGCCCGCTTACTCCTTCAATCCATCCATTCGATTGCCGATCCGCCCGCACGCGTCTCGCGCGCGAGACCTTAGACCAGCACCATGCCTTCTTCCGAGATCGGCTTCGCCGACTGATCTTCCGGCCCCAGCAGCATTTCGTTATGCGCGGCGCCCGAGGGGATCATCGGGAAGCAGTTTTCCTTCTCGTCGACAGCGACATCGACGATCACGGGGCCCGGCGTCTCGATCATCTCCTTGATGACAGCATCGAGCTCGCTGACCTTGGTCGCACGCAAGCCCTTGGCCCCGAAGGCATCGGCGAGCTTGACGAAATCCGGCAGCGCGTCGCTGTAGCTTTCGGAATAGCGGCCGCCATGCAGCAATTCCTGCCACTGCCGTACCATGCCCATCCAGCGGTTGTTGAGGATGAAGACCTTCACCGGCAGGCGATACTGCACCAGGGTCGAGAGCTCCTGGATGTTCATCATGATCGAGGCTTCGCCGGCGACATCGACCACCAAAGCTTCCGGATGCGCCACCTGCACGCCGCTTGCCGCCGGCAGGCCATAGCCCATGGTGCCGAGGCCGCCCGACGTCATCCAGTGATTGGGCTTCTCGAACTTCAGGAACTGCGCCGCCCACATCTGGTGCTGGCCGACTTCCGTGGTGATGTAGAAGTCCTTCTTCTTCGCCGCCTCATAGAGGCGCTGCAAAGCATATTGCGGCTTGATCACGTCGTTGGTGGCCTTGTAGCGCAGGCAATCACGTGCGCGCCACTTGTTGATCTGGTCCCACCAGGCGGCGAGCGCCTTGGCGTCGGGGCGGATCTGCCGCGCCTTCCAGATGCGCATCATCTCTTCGATCACATGGCCGACATCGCCGACCACCGGAATGTCGACGCGGACATTCTTGTTGATCGAGCTCGGATCGATATCGACATGAATCTTCTTCGAATGCGGCGCAAAGGCGCTGACCTTGCCGGTGACGCGATCGTCGAAGCGCGCGCCGATATTGATCATCACGTCGCAATCATGCATCGCCCAATTGGCTTCGTACATGCCGTGCATGCCGAGCATGCCGAGCGACAGCGGATCCGAGCCGGGGAAAGCGCCAAGGCCCATCAGGGTCTGGGTGCAGGGGAAGCCGGTCAGGCGCACGAATTCGGTCAGCAGCTGTGCGGCAGCCGGGCCGGAATTGACCACGCCGCCGCCGATATAGAACAGCGGCTTCTTCGCCGTCGCCATCAGATTGATGGCGGCTTCGACCTGCTGGCGATCCGGCTTCACGGTCGGATTGTAGCTGCGATGGCGCTGGCCGGCGTGATTGACATATTCGCCCTTGGTCTGCTGCACATCCTTCGGCAGATCGACCACCACCGGGCCCGGACGGCCGCTGCGCGCCACATGGAACGCCTCGTGGATGGTGCGCGAGAGGTCATCAACCGACTTCACCAGGTAGTTATGCTTGGTGCAGGGCCGGGTGATGCCAGTGGTGTCCGCTTCCTGGAAAGCGTCATTGCCGATCAGATGCGTCGGCACCTGCCCGGTCAGGCAGACCAGCGGAATCGAATCCATCAAGGCATCGGTGAGGCCGGTGACGGCATTGGTGGCACCCGGGCCGGAGGTAACGAGGACGACGCCGACCTTGCCCGTGGATCTCGCATATCCCTCAGCCGCATGCACCGCCGCCTGCTCGTGCCGAACCAGGATGTGCTTGATCTGGTTCTGCTTGAACAAGGCATCATAAAGCGGCAGCACGGCCCCGCCGGGATAGCCAAAGATCACCTCAACCCCTTGGTCGATCAGCGCTTTGACAATGATCTCCGCGCCCAGGATCGGTTCGCTGGCCATAATCTCGTCCTCAGTTTGGGTCTGTTACAGGCGCGAATTGCCCTGCTTCGAGACAAAAATCGCAATTCCGGGCCGAAAGCCGCGGAAGCGGTGGGAAATTAGTAGCTGATGGTCAGGCGGTCAACCCAAAATCGCGAATATTCTGAAAGATTTTTCGCAGAGAACTTTCTGAAAATTTCATATTACTAAAATCTGGCGATATAAAATTAGCATGTTCAAGCTGATGCCGAAACCAAGTGGTCTGTCTTTTGGCATAATTCCGGGTCGCCTGCTGCGCCGCAGAAATGGCGGTATCGAGCTCGACGCTCCCCTCCAGGACGGCAGCGAGATCGGCAAATCCCAGGGCCTTACCGCCCGGCTGCTGCAGGATGTCCGCGCCATAGGCGTCCAGGGCCGCCCTGGCTTCCGCCAACGCGCCGCGATCCATCATCAGCTCGAAGCGCCGGTCGCAGGCGGCATACAGCAGCTCGCGGGGCGGCAGCACCACCCAGGGCTGGAAGCGCAAACCGGCAGGCGGGACGCTGGGCTGCTGCTGCCATTCGGCCAATGACTTCCCTGTCGCCTCCAGCACTTCCCAGGCCCGCATCACCCGCTGGCTGTCATTGGGGTGCAGCTTGCCCCCCATCGCCGGATCGCGCGCGCTCAGCCTGGCGTGCAGGGCGGTGACACCGATCTCGCGCAACAGCTCCTGCACGGCCGCACGTTGCGCGGGTGCGACATCGGGGATGGGCGACATCCCCTCCATCAGCGAGCGCAGATACAGTCCCGTACCGCCGATCACGACCGGCAACTCACCGGCCGCATGGGCAGCACCGATTTCATCGAACGCCCACTCAGCCCAACGCGCCGCAGAGCAGAGATCGGTCAATGCCAGGATGCCATAGAGACGATGCGGCGCCAGCTCCTTGTCGCTGGCTTCCGGCTGCGCCGTCAGCAGCGGCAACTCACGATAGACCTGCATGGAATCGGCATTGATGACACGGCCCTTGAATTCACAGGCAATTGCCAGGGCCAAAGCCGATTTGCCGCTGGCTGTCGGGCCGCCGATAATGACGACTGGACGCGCTTCCGGGGATGAGGACACGACTCGCGCCATTGCCTTATCCTCGGGATGCTGATTGTCTGAAATCGCTGGCTTCACTATATCCGATGGCATGATGAAATCCGTACTGACGCTGGTTGCACCGCCCGATCGTTATCGCCTGTCTGACGCCGTCGCGGCCGTGCTGGTAGAGCGCCTTCACAATGATGGCTCAAGTCTTGGCGCCGTGGAATGGCTCGCCGAGGATATTGCCTGCGACATCGTCTTCGACCACCTGCATACCGACCGCGCCCAGCAAATCACCGCAGCGACGCTAGCCGAACTGCCGGTCGATTTCCATGTGCAGCCTGTCGAGGGCCGGCGCAAGAAATTGCTGCTCTCCGACATGGATTCCACCATCCTCACCAATGAGACATTGGACGACCTCGCCGAGCAGGCGGGCATCAAGGAAGAGATCGCCGCCATCACCGCCCGCACCATGGCCGGCGAGCTGGATTTCGCCCAGGCCCTGACCGAGCGCGTTGCCATGTTGACCAACTTGCCGGAAGGAGCGCTCGCCACCGCCTTCGACCGTCTCAGCTATTCTCCGGGTGCCGCTACCTTAGTTGCTACCATGCGCGCCGGCGGCGCCCACACCGCCCTGGTCTCAGGTGGTTTCAAGTATTTCACCAGCCGGGTCGCAGCCAAGCTCAATTTCCATCTCGATCTCGCCAATGATCTGGAAATCGCGGAGGGGCGGCTCACCGGGCGTCTCGCCGGCCCACTGCACGATGCCAACACTAAACTGGACACATTGCACCGGCTGACTGCCGAGCACGGCATTACGCTGCAAGACGCCGTAACCGTCGGTGATGGCGCCAATGACATCCCGATGCTGCGCGAAGCCGGGCTGGGCGTCGCCTATTACGGCAAGCCGATCGTGCGCAAGGCCATTCCCTGCCAGATCAACCATACCGATCTCACCACCCTGCTCTATTTCCAGGGCTATCGCCCTGGTGAGTTTGTGACCGGAAACAGCTGATAAGTCCCAAGTGGGGCCACCCTATAATATGCCTCCGCTGAGGATGCATGGATTGCCGGGTCAAGCCCGGCAATGACAGCTGGGTTTGATATCGCGCCCTGCGCCAACTGCTTACTCCGTTGTCACCCTCGGGCTTGACCCGAGGGTCTATGGCAAAAACAAGCTGAGATGATCGCCGTCAATCCAACAATGGTCAGCGCCGCGTTTTCCTCGCTCCCCCAGACTTAGCCGCGGCACTCTTCTCTTTCGCAGCAGCCGATGAACCAGGCCGCCGCAGCGGCAAACGCATCGGCGGCTTCACTTCCTTCAGCGCGAAACTGCTGTGGATCTCGCGCACCCCTGGTAATTGCCCAAGCTTGTGCAGGGCGAAGTCGCTATAGGCATCGAGGTCTTCCGCCACCACCTGCAGCAAAAAGTCCTGTTGTCCGGCGAGGATGTGGCAGCCGACCACTTCCGGCAGCTTGAGCACAGCTTCCTCGAAGGCCTTGTGTGCCTTGGTGTCCTGGCTCTGGATCGCGACATTGACGAAGACGGTGACGCCGAGGCCGAGGCGGCGCTGGTCGAACATCGCCTGATAGCCGCGGATGATCCCTTCCTCTTCCAGCCGCTTGACCCGCCGCCAGCAGGGTGACGGCGACAGGCCGACCTGCTGGGCGAGATCATTATTGCTCAGCCGGCCATCCAGCTGCAGCGCCGCCAGTATCTTGAGATCGTAATCATCGAGATCGATCATCGGCAATATTCTTCCCTTAAATCCGCAATAATAGGTATATTCTACCCCAGGTCATGGGAAAATCCGCAAAGAAAGCAAACATTTTTCCAACAATCGGCCCTAGGCTCTGGATCCATCAAGACTGCTTTTCACGGATGCCCAGGATCATGACCACGCCACAGATCGCCACCCTCGCCACGGTCGCCGCCAGTTTCCTCGCTGCCGTATTGGTGCCCGGCCCGAGCTCTGTCTCGGTGATGCGCACCAGCCTGTCCAATGGCGCCCGCACCGGTATTGCGACCGCGATCGGCGTCGCCTGCAGCAACAGCTTCTATGCCGCCTGCGCCGCCTTCGGCCTGGTCGCCTTGCTGGAAGCCTCGGGCGCTGCCTTCACCATCGTCAAGGTTGCCGGCGGCCTCTATCTGCTGCATCTGGGAATCCGCATGGTGATTAACCGCAAGCGGGTGACGGTGCAGCCCGATGCGGTGCAGGAAATCCCCTTTGCCCGCGCCTTGTTGCGCGGCTTTCTGATCGATCTCAGCAACCCGAAGACCATCATGGCCTTCCTCGGCATCTTCGCCATCGCCTTCCCGGCGCACCCCTCTCTGGCCTTGTCGCTGCTATCGGTCGGCATCGTCGGCGCCATCTCGCTGAGCTGGCATTGTATGTTAGCCCATCTCTTCGCTCGGCCCGCCTTGCGCCAGGCCTATAGCCGGGCCGGCCACTGGATCGACCGCGGCGCAGGCGCCATCATCGGCAGCTTCGGCATCGCCCTGGCCGCCAGCAGCCTCTGAACCGCTCGCAGGCCTTCGCCTCAGTCCTTAGTCGTTGTAATCTGGCCGCAGCGTGCTGCGATGGCGCTGATAGAAGCCCGCGAGTTTGTCGGCCACCAGGCGGATGCGCGGTGCATCACGCATGTCCTGGTGCACCACCAGCCATTGATGCGCATCGCGCATTTCCGGTACGATTCCTGAGACCCGCACCAGATAAGGTTCCTCCTGTTCGAGGAAGCAAGGCATCAAGGCAAGCCCCGCACCGCCCAATACGCCGTCGAGAAACGGCGCTGCACCGTTATAGCGAAGATGGGCGCCCCGGCCGATCTTCCCGGCGAGCCATTGCCCGCCAGGCAGATGATCGAGCGTCTCGTCATAGCCGATCCAGCGGCAGTCGGCGTAACGCGCCTCGGTGAAGGCTGCCGGATGGCGGGCGACATAATCGCGGGCACCGAACACCGCGTAATCGAAATCCGGCAAGCCGCGTGCCGCCAGGCGACCCTCACTCGGCCGGCGATTGCGGATGGCAAGGTCGGCTTCCCGGCGCGACAGATTGGCAAAGGAATAATTGGACGCGAGCTCCAGTTCGATACCGGGCAGCTCCGCCATCAGCTCATCCAGCCGCCGGCTGATGAAGCGGCAATTCCAAGGATCGACCGATATCCGCACCGGGCCAGCGACACTCTCCGCCAGTTGCAGGCGCGAACGCTCGATCGCCTCGCCCGCGCGCACCATCTCCTCCACCAGCGGCAGCAAGGTGGCCCCCTTGGCGCTCAGCAGATAGCCATCCGGGTGGCGGTCGAACAGCCGCGCGCCCAGATCCTCCTCCAGCACCTGCAGGCGCCGCCCGATCGTCGGCTGGCTGAGGCCGAGCCGGCGTCCGGCCGCCGACAGGCTGCCTGTCTCGGCAATACCCTGGAAGACCCGGAGATCATCCCAGCTGAGCGCCATCAGTGCCTCACCCGATCTATTCATAATCGAATAGGTTAAATAGAAAATATTAGAATTTCCATACATTATTGGAGAACTTAGATTAACCGGGACTGCTGTTCAGGAGAACGCCATGCCCCGCCTTGCAACCGCCTTAGCTTCCCAATCCAGCACCCGCCTCAATCGCCTCTTGGCCAGACTTGGCGCCGCCCTCCGCCCAGCCACGAGCGCCCGACCGGCCAAGCTGGATCTCGCCCGGCTTTCGGACCATGACCTGCGCGATCTCGGGTTTCAGCCGCCGGTCTATCCTGGCGGCTGGTTGGGAGCACCCTGGCTGCCCTTGAATCATGACCGGCCCCGGCGGGATCGCCTGCCACCGATCTGAGCGCCGCAAAGAAAAAGCCCGGCTTGTCACCAAGCCGGGCTTCTATCGTTCAATCAGTGGAAAGAGATCACTTGCCGATCTTGATCGCCACCCATTGCTCGTCACCCTTGCGGTTGACGAGCAGGGTGACCACCCGGTAGCCATTGTCCTGCGCAACTTTCACCCGCGCGGCGATATCCTTCGGCGTTTCCACTGCCTTCTGATCGACCTCGACGATCACATCGCCGGGGCGCAGATCCTTCTCCGCCGCCGGTCCATCGGGATCGACATCGACAATGACGACACCGGTCACGGTCTTGTCGAGATCGAAGTCCTTGCGCTGCTTGTCGTTGATGCTGGAGAGATCCAGTCCCAGGGCCTTCAGCTTGCTGCCCTGCTCGCTCGGCTGCTGCTGATCCTGGTTGTCGTCGGTCTGATCGCTGGCCTGATCGTCAGCCTTCTCGTCGAGTTCGCCCAGCATCACCGGGATCGTCACCTGCTGGCCCTTGCGCCAGATGATGACATCGACACTCTTGCCGAAGGCCGTCTCCGCCACCATGCGCGGCAGACCACGCATCTGGGTGACTTCCTTGCCGTCGAATTTCAGCACCACGTCACCCTGCTTGATGCCGGCCTTGTCCGCTGGCCCGTCCTTGGTGACACCGGCGACCAGCGCACCCTTATCCGAAGGCAGCTTCAAGCCCTCGGCGAGATCGGGGCTGATCGACTGGATGCGCACACCGAGCCAACCACGGCGCGGATGGCCGAACTGCTTGATCTGCTCGATCACCGGCTTGGCCAGGTTGGAGGGAATGGCAAAGCCGATACCGACCGAACCGCCCGATGGCGAGAAGATCGCAGAATTGATGCCGACGACTTCGCCATCCATGTTGAACATCGGGCCGCCGGAATTGCCACGATTGATCGAGGCATCGGTCTGGATGAAATCGTCATACGGACCGGCATTGATGTCACGCTGGCGGGCCGAGACAATACCGGCCGTCACCGAGCCACCGAGGCCGAAGGGATTGCCGATCGCCAGCACCCAGTCACCGATCCGCATGGCATTGGAATCGCCCCATTTCACGAAGGGCAGCGGCTTGCCGGCGTCGACCTTCAGGAGGGCAAGATCGGTCTTCGGATCGCGGCCGATCAGCTTGGCCTTGAGCTCTGTATCGTCATGCATGACGACCATGATCTCATCGGCGTTTTCCACCACATGATTGTTGGTGACGATGTAGCCGGCGGGATCGATGATGAAACCGGAGCCGAGCGATGTCGCCTTGCGCGGTCGCGGCTTGGCACCCTGGCGCTTGTCCAGGAAGTCCCGGAACATCTCGTCCAGGTCCTGCATCTGGCTGTCGGCGGTGATGGTCTGTGTCGTCGCCACATTGACCACGGCCGGCAGCGACTTGTCGGCGAGATCAGCGAAGCTTTCGGGTGCCGACCGTGCCTGGGCCAGTTGAGGTGCCGCGGCGAGGCAGAACACGGCCATCAGCGCGAATACCGAGCGACCGAGGAAAATCCGACGAGGAAGTATCATGGTCAGCGCTGGCTCCGTCCAAATTGCCTATCAATATGTTGTTATCCTCGGCAAGGCCGCCCCATAACGACCGGTCTCCGCCAAGCATCAAGCTATGCTACGCTGTCCGCCTGTCGTTACGCCAGCCGGATCGATGGTCGGATGATGCTTTGTACCATCGCTTCATTCAACCGGAGCCAGGCGCGCCGAGTTCCCGCCGTGACTCCATTCCATCGGGCTGCCGGCGCGTGCCTTATTGTGCCGGCTTGATATTCGGGTCGGTCTGGAAATACCGGAAGAAGTCGCCGGTCGGCGCACCGACATAGGTCGTATTGTCGCCGGCAAGCCCGGTTTCCATCGCCCGCAGCGAGCGGTAGAAATCGAAGAATTTCGGGTCCTGGCTATAAGCGTCGCTATAGATCTTGGCCGCCTCGCCATCGCCTTGGCCGCGCAGGATCTCACCCTGTTTATGTGCCTCCGCCAAGGTCACGACCTTCTGCTTGTCGGCTTCGGCGCGCAGTTCCTGCGCTTCCCGCTGGCCTTCGGCACGGGTCTTGGTCGCTTCCTGGGCACGCTGGGTCCGCATCCGATTATAGACAGCCTCGCTATTCGCTGTCGGCAGGTCGACACGCTTGAAGCGGACATCGACGATGCGAATGCCATAGGGCTTGGCGGAATCGATCAGCCGCTTGGTAATATCCTGCATCAGATCCGCACGTTGCGGCGTCAGGATGTTCGTCATCGACACATTGCCAATCACCGAGCGCAAGGCAGAAACGAGAACGCTGCCGACCTGGCTCTCTGCGCGTGCCTCATTATTGGCAACCTGGTAGAACTGCAGCGGCTCGTCGATCTGATAGCGCACATAGGCAGAGATGACGATGCGCTTCTGATCGAGGGTCAGCAGTTCCTGCGCCGGCGCGTCGAAATTCAGAATCCGCTTGTCGACATAAACGACATTTTCGATCATCGGGATGCGCCAATGAAGACCCGGGGTATTGGAGATCGTGCGCACCGGCTTGCCGACACGCAGCACAATGGCATCCTGCCATTGCGGCACCTGGAAGACCGCGGCGTAAGCCACCAGCAATGCCGCAACCGCGACGATGCCGCCGATCATGGCCTGATTGGTCCGCATCATTGCTGTGCTCCCTGCTGCTGATTGCCGCCGCTTTGCGCTCCCGCAGTGGGGCTCCCGGATTTAACTTGACCCTTGATAAGCTGATCGAGCGGCAAATATGGCAGTGCCCCGCCCTTGCCGTCGCCGGTCACCAGCACCTTGTTCATGCCGCCCATGAGCCGTTCCATGGTCTCGAGATAGAGTCGCCTTTCAGTAACAGCCGGGTTGAGCTTGTACTGCTCGTAGATCGACAGGAAGCGCTGTGTGTCGCCCTGGGCGATGGCGATCTTTTCCTGCTTATAGGCTTCCGACTGACGCACCATCTGCGCGGCCTGGCCTTCTGCGCCCTGCGTCACCTGATTGAAATAGCCTTGTGCCTCGTTCACCAGGCTGACCTTGTCGGCCTTGGCCTTCTGCACGTCGCGGAAGGCATCGACCACCTCCTGCGGCGCGTCGGCCTTCTGCATGGAGAGCTGTTCGATATGAATGCCGGAGTTATAGGAATCGAGGATGCTCTGTGCCAGCTTTTCCGCCTTGCCCTCGATCTGGCTGCGGCCATCGGTGATCGCATATTCGAAAGTCGACTGACCGATGATCTCGCGGATCGCCGCCTCGACTGCATTCTTGACGGTCTGGTCCTTGGCCACGCGATCGATATCGCCGATATCGCTGTCGGGATCACGGATATCGAACAGGTATTTCTCGACATCATCGATACGCCACAGAACGACGGCCTGGATGTCGACGATATTCTCGTCGCCGGTCAGCATCAGGCTCTCTTCGCTGACATCGACGTCGCCGCCATTGCCGAGATTGCTGCGGAAGCCGATTTCCACGCGGTTACGCCGGTTGACGTCCGGTGTGACGACCGAGCCGAGCGGTGCCGGCACATTCCAATGCAAGCCAGGCTGGGTGACCGGCGGGCTGTATTTGCCGAACACCAGCTCGACACCGACCTGGCTGGGATCGACGCGGTAGAATCCGCTGGCCAACCATACGATCAGGGCGAAGCCGATCAAGGCGACGATCGCCGGAAAACCACCGATCCCGCCCGGGAAGATGGTTTTCATGCGGTTCTGGCCGCGCCGGAGCAATTCGTCGAAATCGGGACCTTTGCCGCCGCCACTATTGGGGTTGCGCCCCCAGGGTGTCTGTCCGCCCCCCTGACCGCCAGATCCGCCGCCGGAAGAACCGCCATTTCCGGATCCGCCGCCCCAGGGACCACCCTGATTGTTCCAAGCCATCAATGACCCCAATTTATGTCGTGGCACTCAACCTGTAGCACGCCGCTTGCGACCGTTCTCCTGGCACAGGCTCTATGCAAGAACCCGTCCTGGCCTTATATGACAGCGATGGCCGGGTCGCAATCGCAACCGGCCGCCGCTGGACAGCCGATCCAGCATGCCGACGTTCATATCGTGATAAAATTCAGGTTTTTCAAGCATGACCGCGATTTCCCAGGAGCAAGTATTGGCAGCGCTGCAGCGGATCGCCGCACCCCAGGGTGGCGATCTGGTGAATAACGGCATGATTTCCGGCCTGGTGGTGCGCGATGGCCATGTCGGTTTCTCGATCGAGGTCGATCCCAAGCTCGGCGCCAGCCTGGAGCCACTGCGCAAGGCAGCGGAACAAGCCGTTGAAAAGCTACCGGGTGTCCTCAGCGTCACTGCGGTGCTGACGGCGCATCGTGGCGCCGCTGCCCCTCAGGCGCGGCCTGCAGCCCCGGCCCAAAGCAATCCCGCGCAGGGCCATCAGCACGGCCACGCGCATGGCCAGCCTGGACAACAAGGCAAACAAGGCCTGCCCGGCGTTGGTCACATTATCGCCGTTGCCAGCGGCAAGGGCGGCGTCGGCAAGTCCACCACTGCGGTCAACCTGGCGCTGGGCCTGGCGGCGCTCGGCCTCAAGGTCGGCCTGCTCGACGCCGATATCTATGGCCCGTCGCAACCGCGCTTGATGGGCATTTCCGGCAAGCCGCAGAGTCCCGACGGCAAACGCCTCGAGCCGATGACCAATCACGGCATCAAGGTGATGTCGATGGGCTTCATGATTCCCGAGGACACGCCGATGATCTGGCGCGGCCCGATGGTCATGGGCGCCCTCACCCAACTGCTGCGCGACGTCAACTGGGCGCCCTTGGATGTGCTGGTCTGCGACCTGCCGCCGGGCACCGGCGATGCGCAGCTCACCATGGCGCAGAACGTCCCACTCGCCGGTGCCGTCATCGTCTCGACGCCGCAGGATATCGCCCTGCTCGATGCCAAGAAGGGCCTCAACATGTTCCGCAAGGTCGATGTGCCGGTGCTCGGCATCATCGAGAATATGAGCTATTTCTGCTGCCCGAATTGCGGCCATCGCACCGACATCTTCGCCCATGGCGGGGCGCGGCGCGAAGCCGAGCAGGCCAATGTTGATTTCCTCGGCGAAATCCCGCTCGATATTGCCATTCGCGAGACCTCGGATGCCGGTCAGCCGATTGTCGTCAGCGATCCGGCCTCGCCGCATGCCGCGGCCTATCGCGACATCGCCGAACGGGTCTGGAACAAGCTGCAGGCGGGCACCGGCCGGGCGGCGCCCCGCATCGTTATCCAGTAAAAAAAGACCAGTAAAAAAAGAATGGCCTCGGGCGGGCGGCTGTGCCGTCAGCCCTGCAGGAGCTGCTGCAGTTCAGCCCATTCGCGCTTGCCGAGCCCGCTATCGGCTTCGGTCACCGTCTCGCCCTTGAGGCGACGGCGCACGACGTCGATCGCGTTCTTCGACAGCGTGACGGCATGCAGGCGGTGCTGGTCGAAAGCTTCCGCCGAGAGCGGCACCCAGCGACGCAGGACATCGAGCATCGCCTCGGCGAAGACGCGAATTTCATATTGCGCATGGGCGTCCGCGCGCAGGCTGAGGAAATGCATGAAGTTCTGCAGATCAACCTTCCAGTACCATTGGGTATAGAAGTTGAGGCTGAGATTCATGCGTGCCAACTCGCGTGCCAGGCCCTGGCGGCCGGCATCGACGGTCTCGCCTTGCTCATTCTCGTTCAGCATCCAGGCGTAATCGTCATAAGCACGCTCGGAATCCTGCTTCAGGAGATCGAGCACGCGGGCGGCTTCCGCGCCCTGCAGCACGTCACCCCGCCCCTGCCGGTTGCTGACCGACTGCGCCGCCAGATGTTCCGGCGCCGGGATATAGAACTCGCGGTCGAGGATCGAGTAGCGGGCCGAATATTCGTTCACATTGGCAGTGCGGTGCCGGATCCACTGGCGCGCGACAAAAATCGGCAGCTTCACGTGGAACTTGATCTCGCACATCTCGAACGGGGTCGAGTGGCGGTGGCGCATCAGATACTGAATGAGACCGCGATCCTCGCTGACCTTCTTGGTACCCTTGCCATAGGAAACCCGGGCCGCCTGGACCACGGCGGAATCGTCGCCCATGTAATCGATCACACGCACGAAACCGTGATCAAGGACGGAAATCGGCTGATAGAGGATCTCCTCCAAGGCCGGCACCACGGCGCGGCGTGTCGGCTGTTGGTTGGCCCGGAGTTGCTCGATATCGGTCTGTTGATCCTGGGTCAGCGCCATGCCTGTCATCCACCTGTTCGGCCGCCGCGATCCGGCGTCTTGAAGCGAGTTATGACCGATTCCCGCCCCCCTGCCTAGCGCGCGGTTACCAGCCGGAAACCAGCCCCGCGCAGCAGGCTTCCGAGGCATGCCTGAACGGCAATTTCCAAGCCTTGATAATAAGTTAATACCGCCCTATGTTGAGGATGCTGCTTCGGCAGCTATGACAGTAGACGGTTGCGCGGAATAGGCGTTGCGGACCGGGAGGGCAGTACTCCCGCGCCTCCACCATAATCACCGACCTCATCGTATGACGGGGCCCGGTTTATGGGGGCGAAACAGGATCGACGTGCGCAGTAAAGGTCAACTTGCTGTTCGGCATGGTTCCGCCGTTATCGGGCCATTTTCACAGATGCCAACGATAACGTTGCGTCTGATCTTCGTCTGGCGGCCTAATAGCCCTCGCGGGCTATAATCTGCTGACGTAGAACGCGGTTCGGGGGGCGCCGGGCAACAGAATGCCCCCCACTTGATCCGCTTGGCCTTCCGTCAAACTGGTCTCCCCGGCAGGTCTCTGCCGGCTTGACCGCGACCCCTTTGGCATGGCTCAGTGGAGAAGAATTGCAACGAACTCGCTGCGGCAGGGTTCGAGAACAAGTGATTGCTGGGAGATGGTTCGGCTGATGGCCAAGGACTGGTTAAGATACGATCGGCTGGTGGAAGACGCGCTGCGCAGTGTCGTGCGCCGGGCGTTGCTGGAAGTTGCCGCGGGTGGCCTGCCGGGTGACCATCATTTCTACCTGACCTTCCATACCCAGGATCCGGGTGTCAGCCTGTCGCCGGCGCTCCGGGCGCAATATCCCAAGGAAATGACTATTGTCCTGCAGCACCAGTTCTGGGGGCTCGAGGTCACCGAAGACAATTTCACTGTGAAGCTGAGCTTTGGCGGCGTCCGGGAAACGCTGGTGATCCCCTTCCAGTCCGTGGTCAGCTTCGCCGACCCCTCCGTCAAATTCGGTCTGCAATTTGAGACGACCGTCGAGGGTGAAGGCGAAGACGGCGAATTCAGTGAGGCCGAGGCAGACGAGCGGACCCCAGCTTTGCCGCGCAGCGTGCCGGCGAAGGCCAAGGATCTCAACGACCTGCCGAAATCGGCCGGCAAGGAAGCCGCCGACAGCCCGGAAGGCGACAAGCCGGCCGGCAAGGGTGCCGATGTGGTCGCCCTCGACGCTTTCCGTAAGAAATAACGAAGACCTTACCCTCCCCCGTTTCTGCCCCGCCAACCACCCCGACGCGCCTGCATCCTCGCCTCTTGCCGCGACCGCATCAGCATTGCTCCGCCTTGAGCGATCGTGAGGGTGCTTTAAAAGACCCGTCAAACGCGTTAAAACCACCGCCACCACCCGTTCCATACAGGAGATGAGCAGAATGGCCAGCGCCAAGCAGAAAGCGGCGACCCGCAGCGAAACCGATTCCTTCGGCCCGATCGAGGTGCCGGCGGAAAAGCTCTGGGGGGCACAGACCCAGCGTTCGCTGCAGAATTTCAAGATCGGCGGGGAACGGATGCCGGCGCCGCTCATTCGCGCTTATGGCGTTCTGAAGCATGCAGCGGCCGAGGCCAATATGAAGGCTGGCAAACTCGACAAGAAGATCGGCAAGGCGATTGCCGATGCCTCGGCGGAGGTCGCCTCGGGCCTGCTCGACGACCACTTCCCGCTGGTCGTCTGGCAGACCGGTTCGGGCACGCAGACCAATATGAACGTCAACGAAGTAATCGCCAATCGCGCCAATGAAATGCTCGGCGGCAAGCGCGGCGACAAGAAGCCGGTGCACCCGAACGACCAGGTGAATTACGGCCAATCTTCCAATGACAGCTTCCCGACGGCCATGCATATCGCCGCCGTCCAGCAGGTCCATGATTCCGTGCTGCCGGGGCTGACCCATCTGCACAAGGCGCTGGAGAAGAAGGTCAAGGAATTCGCCAAGATCATCAAGATCGGCCGCACCCATCTGCAAGATGCGACGCCGGTCACACTCGGCCAGGAATTCTCCGGCTATGCCGCCCAGGTAAAGCTCGGCATCGATCGCATCAAGGCAACCCTGCCGCGGCTCCAGGCCCTGGCCCAGGGCGGCACCGCCGTCGGCACCGGGCTCAATGCGGCAAAAGGTTTCGATAAGGCCTTCTGCACGGAACTGAAGAAGCTGACCGGCCTGCCCTTCACCCCGGCCGCCAATAAATTCGAAGCCCTCGCCGCCCATGACGCGATGGTCGAAATCTCCGGCGCCTATAACGTGCTGGCGGCTTCGTTGATGAAGATTGCCAACGACATTCGCCTGCTGGGCTCAGGTCCACGCTCGGGCCTGGCGGAAATTAACCTGCCGGAAAACGAGCCGGGCTCGTCGATCATGCCCGGCAAGGTTAACCCGACCCAGTGCGAAGCCATGACCATGGTATGTGCACAGATTATCGGTAATCATGTTACAGTCACGATTGGCGGCGCCACCGGCCATCTCGAGCTTAACGTTTTCAAGCCGGTCATAATCTTTAACGTGCTGCAGTCGGGTAAACTTTTGGCCGATGCAGCCGTTAGCTTTACCGATAACTGCGTCAGCGGCATTACCCCGAACCTGCCGCGCATCAAACAATCTCTCGAACAATCATTGATGCTGGTGACTGCATTGAATACGCATATCGGTTACGATAATGCAGCAAAGATCGCCAAGAAGGCGCATAAGGAAGGAACCAGCCTTAAGGAGGCCGGTATCGCCTTGGGCCTGCTGACGTCAGAACAGTTCGATAAATGGGTGCGTCCGGCCGATATGCTCGGCCCAAAATGAGGTAACCCAACATGTCAGAACGGTCGCCGACCAGGATGGAGAAGCATTCCGTGACCATTGCGGGTCACAAGACCAGCTTCACCCTGGAGGCGGCCTTCTGGGATGCCTTGAAGACCATTGCCACCGAACGCCGCAGTTCGGTGGCGCAGATCGTTGCCGGCGTCGATCAACAACGCGCCGGCAGCGAGGATGGTCCCAATCTCTCCAGCGCCCTGCGGGTCTTCGTCCTGCTGCAGCAACAGGCCAAGCATATTGAAGTGCCGCCGCTAGTCAGTAACGGGTGACGTGACCGAACAACCTGCAACGTTCCGCCTGGTTTCTGAGAATGATCTTGGCAGTTCCGACCGGTTGCAAATCCGCGACCTGCTGACGGCCGCCTTTCCCAATCATACCAGCCTCTGGCGCGAGCGTGATTTCTGGGGCGGCCCGCTTGAGTATCGTCTGCTGCTGCGAGATATCAGCGGCCGGCTGGTCGGTCATCTGGGTTTTGCCAACCGCTTGATCGAGGTCGACGGACAACGCATCAAGATCGCCGGCATCGGCGCCGTTGCCATCCTGCCCGAGGCTCAGGGCCTGGGCTGGGGACGCCGGCTGATTGCGCAGTTGGCCACGCATCTCACGGCGGAAGCCGATGTCGAGTTCGGCTTCCTGCAGTGCCGCGATGTTGTCGTGCCGTTTTATGAGAGGCTGGGCTTCTACCGGATTGCTCAACTGGTGCGCAGCTTCGACCCACAGCAATTGCGCTGGCAGACAGATGATGCCGCCGCCTTGATCCTGCCTGTCACCGCCGGTATCGACCGCTGGCCGCGAGAGGGCGTCGTCGATCTGATGGGCATGCCCTGGTAGGCTGTTCCGCGACCGGCAATCCTTCCCACCCGCCGGCTTCAAGCGAATTCCAGCACTTCAATCGAATTCCGGTCCACGTTGGACCAGGTCAAACAAGCTCATTACGCTCAGGACGAAGGCCGCCCCAATCACCGCCGACAAAACAAAAACGACCTTCATCGTCATCCGTAAGAGTTTCATATTCAGGCACGCATCCTTATGATCACAACATCGCAAAGACAGAGCACCAGCAGAAGGCCCAATCCGAACTGACATCCACCGCCTGCGGCTCCAAGCTGAGCAACAGCCAGATACAGATCGCATCGATCGCCAGCATCGCAGCAACCAGGCCGGCGAAGACAAGAAAGCCTTGCAGCCCGATCGTCACCTCGGCCATCTGATGCCAGGCAACACTTTCAGCAGTCGGCTCGGATGGCCCCTGCCACTGCTCGATAAGTGTCGTCTCTGCCGTGGCTGCGCACATCAACACGGCCCTTTTCCTGCGCCAGGTCGCTGCGTCCATGCAGCCTGGGGAGTTGTAGATGAAGCAACCTTAACCTGAGCTGAAATCTGAAACAGACCGTGACATCGGGTGCCGGCGAACGCGGCCGGTCTTTGCCGCTTCATGCGCCTCGCGGGGCGCTTCAGCCTTTATTGGCCTCATCCTGGGCGATACAGCCGGGCAGCAGCAGCTCGGCAGCAAGGCCGCCCAAGGAAGATTCACCGAGCTTGAGAGAACCGCCATAAAGCTCGGCGGTTTCGCAGACAATATCCAGTCCAAGGCCGCTCCCGGGCTTTGTTTCATCGAGGCGCAGTCCGCGCACCAGCACCAGGGAGCGCTGCTCGGTGGGGATGCCGGGACCGTCATCTTCGATCAGCAACCGAATCCGCTGCCCTGCTCCGCCAAGATGCAAATGGGCGGAAATGCGGACATGCCCCTTCGCCCATTTGCAGGCATTGTCGATTAGATTCCCCAATATCTCCGTTAGGTCTTCCTGGTCGCCAAGGAACTCCACGGCCGGCGGCATCACCAATTCCAGGCGCAAGCTGCGCTCATGATGCAGCAGCTTCAGGGAAAAAATCAGATCCTGCACGATATCACCAACATTGCTGCGCTGGCCGGCCGCCTTGTCGGGCCCGACCAGGCGGATACGTGCCAGTGTGCGATCTATCTGTCGCGCCATGATCGCCAGGTGATCTTCAAGATTGATCGGCGACGCTGTGTCGCGCCTGACGGCAATCGAGGCGAGTTCATGCCGGATCACCGATAAGGGGGTCTTCAAGGCATGCGCCAGGTTACCGGCCTGCATGCGCGCACGCTCAACCAGCGCGCTGTTATGGTCAAGCACGGCATTGAGCTCGTCGGCGAGCGGCGCGATTTCCTTGGGATATCCCTGGGAGAGATGCCGAGAAATGCCGCTCCGGATCTGCTGCAACTCGCCCTGCAGCCGGCGCAGGGGCAACAGCCCCACGCGAATCTGCAATGACATTGCGATCAAGAAGGCAAGGCCAAGAGCCGACAGAATCAGTGTCAGATACAGGCCGAAGGTAGTCGTCTGACGGGTGATCTCGCTGCGGGGGCCGCTGACCACCACCTGCAAGGGCGGCATATCGCCCGGCAACCGGATAGCTTCCCGGAGAATACGAATGGCGACACCGCCCGGCCCGATCGTGTCGCCGGCAGCGAGCTCGGGTCTACTGTCATGCTGCAGGAAGAGCATCTCCTTGTCCTCGATCGCCGCTGGATCGAGTGACTTGGATTGCGCGACAATCTTGCCATTGGCAATGATCTGCCAGTACCAACCCGAGAAGGGCAGGTTGAAGCGCGGATCCAACGGTTGCGCCGGTATTTTTAGCTGCGCCTGTTGATTGATCGTGATCTGCGCGACCAGTTCCTGCTGGTATGCTGTGAGATAGGTATCGAACTGCTGCTCGATATGGTTGGTGAAGAGCCATTGCAGCAAGGCGCCAGCCAGACCCAGGACAGGCAGCGCGCCCAAGGTGGCCAGCAGCAGCAGCCGACGCGTCAGTGAAACCGGCATCAGGAAAAGGCCGAGGCTGGCGGGCAGACGCGACGCAGCGCCGCTCGTCGTACCAGGAGATTGTGCTGGCATCACTGACATCGATAACCGAGGCCGCTCAGGAGCTTTGTTGCCCGGCGACGGCCGGGGCGTCAGCTGATTTCGGTGCTTGCTCCGCCGCTTCATCACGGTCGATGACGTAACCGATGCCGCGCCGAGTCTTTATGAAGTCCGCGCCGAGTTTCTTGCGCAGGCGATTGACCATGACCTCGATCACGTTTGAATCGCGATCGAAGGTCTGGTCATAGATATGCTCAGTCAGAGTGGACTTTGACACCACTTCGCCGGCCCGATACATGAGATAGCCGAGCAGGCGGCTTTCCAGGGCCGTCAACACCACCATGGCACCGGCCCGCGTCACCGTTCCGGACGCCGTATCGATCTGCACCTCACCGCAACGCAGGACCGGATGGGCGAGGCCGTGGCTGCGGCGGATCAGCGCCTCGACGCGGGCGATCAGTTCTTCCATCTGGAACGGCTTGGTCAGGTAATCATCGGCCCCCGCGCGCAATCCCTGAACCTTCTCGCGCCATGAATCACGCGCTGTCAGGATCAGCACCGGTACTTTGTTGCCGCGCTTGCGCCAATCCTGCAGGACAGAAAGGCCGTCGAGCAGCGGCAAGCCGAGATCCAGGATGATGGCGTCGAAGGCATCGGTCTCACCCCGGAACACGCCGTCCTCGCCATCCGCGGAAATCTCAGCCACATAGCCCGCCGTCGCCAATGCTTCGGCGATCTGCCGGCTCAGTTGCTGGTGGTCTTCAACAATTAGGATACGCATGAGAAGCTACTCGACCTAGTTACCGCCACGACCGCCCCCGGCTGGACCGCCGCCACCCGGACCGGCTCCACCCGGGCCACCAGCGGGACCAGCTGGACCACCACCGCCCGGGCCGCCGCCGGGGCCAGCCGGGCCACCACCGCCCGGGCCGCCGCCGGAGC
>Ga0209148_1000659_pt1 | contig 29691 bp, 25 predicted proteins | sample AraplaCol_mMF_r2_2_FD_184288 | JGI IMG/M metagenome (GOLD analysis project Ga0209148, IMG submission 184288) | Arabidopsis root microbial communities from North Carolina, USA - plate scrape CL_Col_mMF_r2 (SPAdes) (version 2) | ecosystem: Host-associated > Plants > Roots > Endosphere | place... | reverse complement strand
ACCCCAATTGCAGCACCTCACGCAAGGTCCTGGGCCGGCTCACCGAAAAGGGCATCGAGCCGGAGGTCGTGCAATATCTGAAGACGCCACCCAGCGCCACCGAGCTGAAGCGCATCCTCAAGCTGATGGGCGGGGCCAAGGCCGCCGACATCCTGCGCCGCAAGGGCGATGCTTATGAGGCTTTAGGGGATGTTGCCAAGCTCAAGAATGACGAACTGATCGCGGCGATGGTCGCGGAACCGGTGCTGATCGAACGTCCTATCGTCATCACCGACAAGGCGGCTGTTCTCTGCCGTCCGCCGGAGAAGGTCTGGGAGGTGGTGAAGGCCTGACGGATCCGACCGGCTTTCACCTTTTCCCTTCAGCGGATATCGCGCTTGTCGCCCGCTTGCAGGCACAGATACTGCCAGGCGATGGTGGCGGCGGCGAGGGCCGTCACCTCGGCGTGGTCATAGACCGGCGCCACTTCAACGACATCCATGCCGACGAAGTTGATGCCGCCGAGCTCGCGCAGGATGGCGAGGATCTGCCAGGTCTGCGCGCCGCCGATTTCCGGCGTGCCAGTGCCCGGCGCCTGCGACGGATCGATGCAGTCGATATCGAAGCTGAGATAAGTCTTCTGCTGCGTGCCGACCTTGGCCTTGATGCGCCGCGCGATCTCTTCCGGCGTGGTGCGGTGCATGTCGGGGCCGGAAATGATCTCGACACCCTTGCCGGTGGTCCAGTCATGGACGGTCTTCTGCACCGGCGAGCGGATGCCGATCTGGATCATGCGGTTGGGATCGACCAGGCCCTCATTGATCGCATGATAGAACACCGAGCCATGGCCGTGGATCTGCCCGAAGGTATCCGGCCAGGTGTCGATATGGGCATCGAAATGGACGAGGCCGACCGGGCCCTGCTTCTTCACCAAGGCGCGCAGCAGCGGCAGGGTGATCGAATGATCGCCGCCCAAAGTGATCAGGTGATCGATCGGTGCGGCCTGTTCCTCGATCATTGTCATGCTGGTCTCGACATCGCCGACCAGCACGTTGAAGTCGCCGAGATCGGCGATGTCGAGCTGGCTGATATCGCTCCAGTCATGCGGGTTCTCGCCGTCGAGCAGCATGCGGCTGATCTGGCGGATGGCGTTCGGGCCGAAACGGGCGCCCGGGCGGAAGCTGGTGGCGATGTCATAGGGGACACCGGCCACGCAAAAGCGCGCATCGGGTGTCGTCTTGCGGGTGGAGAGAAAGCTGGGGTAGCTGGCGAAAGTCGGCACACCGGCCATGATAAAACTCCCGGAATCAAACGAAGGAGGTCGCGATTGCCGGCATCATAGCGCCTAGCGGAACGATGGCAATCTGACGGTCAGGGCTGTCACAGCTTGTTCATTGTCGCCAGATGCTGGTAGAGCGCGCTGTGGTCGAGCCCGCCGAGGCCATTGGCCGCCGCTTCCTGGAAGAGGCGATAGGCGAGCTGCACGAAAGGCAAATCGAGGCCGATATCGGCGGCCTCGTCCAGGATGTTCTTGATGTCCTTGATCTGGGTGACGATGGGGCCGCCCGGGGTGAAATTGCCGGTCAGCATGCGCGCCCCATGCAGATTGAGGATGCGGCTGTCGGCGAAGCCACCGGTAATGGCGCTGCGCACCGCAGCCGGCTCGGCGCCGCCACCCTTGGCCAGCAGCAGGGCCTCGGATACCGCACCGATGGTGATGGCGACGATCGCCTGGTTGGCGAGCTTGGCGAGCTGGCCGGCACCGTTGGGGCCGACCAGGGTAGCCCGACCCATCGCCGCGAAGACCGGCTTGGCGCGTTCGAAGGCATCGGCGCTGCCACCGGCCATGATGGCGAGTGTTGCTTCGGTCGCCCCGACCGTGCCGCCGGAGACTGGCGCATCGAGATAGGCGATCTCGCTTTGTGCGAGACGGACGGCATGCAACCGCGCCATGCGGGGCGCGATCGAGCTCATATCGATCACCATTTGGCCGGGTTGCAGGGATGGCCCGATGTCGGCGAGGATACTCTCGACGATGTCGTCATTGAGCAGCATGGTGATAATGATATCGGCGTCCCGCACCGCCTGCGCTGGCGTGTCATGGACCGTTCCGCCGAGAACCGTGAGCGGCTGGGTCTTGTCCGTGCTGCGATTCCAGGCATTGAGCGGAAAGCCGGCACGTAGAAGGTTGGCGGCCATGGGCTGACCCATCAGGCCGGTTCCGATAAAAGCGATACGGGGCTTGGTCGACATGGCATGCCTGCTCTTGCTGCGATCCAGCGGAGCTTGTCACGACGCCGGTGAGGCGGCAAGCGCAGCGCCCCGCGGGCGCCTCTTGTCGCAGCCTGTCTCTGCAGCTCTAGGCCGCCTGCGGCTCCGACCCCTCATCGATCTTCGGGAAAAGCAACGCGATGGTGGTGCCATGGCCCGGGATGCTGTCGATCACGAAACGCCCGCCATGCAGCTCGACCAGGGATTTGACGATCGGCAGGCCGAGGCCGGTGCCGTGATGGCTGCCGGCGACCATCGACGATTCGTTGGCATGTGTGACCTGGCCGAAGGGCTGCAATGCGACGGCGATGTCCTCGCTGCTCATGCCGATGCCGTTGTCATTCACCATCACGGCGACATATTGATTTTCCAGCAGCTGGGCGCTGACCAGGATGCGCCCGCCGGGGCGGGTGAACTTGGCGGCATTGCTCAGCAGGTTGAGGATCATCTGGATGAAGCGGCGCCGGTCGACCATGACCAGCAGTTCCTCATCCAACGCAAGATCGATCTGCAACTCGCTGCGATTGACGATGGGCTGCGCGAGGATGGCGCAATCGCGCAGCAAGGCCGCCACCGGAAAGCGTTCCAGTTGCAGGCCGAGCCTGCCAGCCTCGATCTTGGAGAGGTCGAGCAGATCGTTGATCAGCGAGAGCAGCAGTGTCCCGGCATTGTGGATGAGGCCGGCATATTCGGTGTAGCGGTCCAGCGCCTGCTCGCCCAGATGACGGTCGCGGATGATTTCGGCGAAGCCGAGAATGGCATTCAACGGCGAGCGCAGCTCATGGCTGATCTCGGCGAGAAATGCGCTCTTGCTGCGGCTGGCCTCCTCGGCATCCAATAGATGCTGCTCGGCGGCGGCCAGCTCGGCCTGTCGCCGCTTCAGTGCCGTGATGTCGGACAAGCTGACGATCACCGCCGGCTCGCCGTCGTACCAGACGCTGTTGGCGGCAATCAGCACCTCGATCCGGCTGCCATCCGGACGCCGCAGGCTGGCTTCCATCTGCTCAACCAAGTCGCCGCTGGTCAGACGCTCCATCATGGCGCCACTGCCGGCGATCGCTTCCAGCATCAGCCAGAGCGACCAGGGTGGCAGGGTGGTCAGGTCCATTTCCAGGCGCAGCAGGGAACGCGCAGCCAGGTTGGCGCGCAGCAACAGCCCACTGTCCCGTCGACAGACGATCATCGGTGCCGGGGAGCCAAGAGGGAGCAAGCTCACCGCTGAAAACGGCTCCGCGCCGAAGGTGAATTCATCCATTTTTAGTCAAATTATTCCGATGGTTAGCTCAGTAAATCGAGCAAACGTATTGAATTAGGTGTGGCGTGTTTGTTAGCCTATTACTAGTTCTCACTTTTTCAAATGCACACATAAATATGTGTGATAACGTGAATATAGAATCGCTCTAAATTTTCCTGTGACCGTATTCCTCGGCAACGATTAATCCGGCCAAGAGCTACCGGCGCCAGGCCGTAACTCTCGCTTGGCGTGGCCGCGAATCACCGTACGCGGAATACGGTGGAATTGGCGGCGCGGGTTGGCTAGGTTGGCGCCGCCGCAGGAGGGAAGCTGGTCATCGCACCGGTCGTCAGGCCGAAGCGCGCCAATCCAGCGCTGCCCCCGCAACTGTAGGACCATCCGCAGGACCAGCCAACTGGCCTGCAGGCGGAAGAACGAGCCACTGGCGCAGACGTGCTGGGAAGGCGGTTCCGGCAGTCCGGGAGACCGGACGGTGGTCGAGCCAGGAAACCTTGGCGGTGCCGATGCAACTCAGCCACCTCGGTGGGAGGGAGAGACTGATCGATGTCGCTGGGGCCGACCAGACTCGATTATACGACCATGCCAGGAATGCTGCCGCCGGTGACGCTGGTTCTCGGTGGTGCGCGTTCAGGCAAGAGCCGCTTTGCCGAGGGATTGCTGGACCGGGTGCCGCGCAACCGCGCCTATCTGGCGACGTCCGAAATTTTCGATGACGAGATGGCCGAGCGCGTACGTCTGCACCGCGCGCAGCGGGGCGAGAACTGGCGCACCATCGAGGAGCCGCTGGCAATGGCGGAGACCCTGATCCGGGAAACCGACCGGGGCGATGCGATGCTGGTCGACTGCCTGACGCTCTGGCTCAGCAATCTGATGGGCGCCGAGCGCGACATCGGCGCCGAGACGGCGCGGCTGGTGGGCTGCCTGCCGCAATTGGGCGGGCCGGTTGTCTTCGTTAGCAATGAAGTGGGGCTTGGCATCGTTCCCGACAACGCGCTGGCCCGCCGGTTCCGCGACCATGCCGGACGCCTGAACCAGGCGATCGCCGCGGCGGCGGATCAGGTCTTTTTCATCGCCGCGGGCCTGCCGCTGCGTCTTAAATGAACGACACGTCTGTGAATGAGAAGGTTAGAAACATGAGCACGAAAATCCCCGCCACCGTGGTGACCGGCTTCCTCGGCGCCGGCAAGACCAGCCTCATTCAGAACCTGCTGAAGAATGCCAATGGGCGCCGTATCGCCCTCATCATCAACGAGTTCGGCGAGACCGGCGTCGATGGCGAGATCGTCAAAGGCTGCAAGATCGAAGGCTGTCCCGAAGAGAATATCGTCGAGCTCGCCAACGGCTGCATCTGTTGCACCGTCGCCGACGATTTCGTGCCGACCATGCAGGCGCTGCTCAATCGCCCCAATCCGCCCGAGCACATCGTCATCGAGACCTCGGGCCTGGCGCTGCCAAAGCCGCTGGTGCGCGCCTTCAACTGGCCGGAGGTGCGTACCCGCGTCACCGTCGACGGTGTCATCGCCGTGGTCGACGGACCGGCGACGGCGGCCGGCCGCTTCGCCGAGGATCCGGCGGCAGTCGATGCCCAGCGCGCCACCGATGAGAATCTCGACCACGACAGCCCGCTCGCCGAGCTGTTCGAGGACCAGATCAATTGCGCCGATTTGATCGTCCTCAACAAGACTGACCAGATGAATGCCACCGACCGCGCGGCCGCGGAAGAAGCGATCAACAAGGAATTGCAGCGCCGCGCCAAGATCCTGCCGGCCCAGTTCGGCGAAATCGATCCTGCGGTTCTGCTCGGCCTCGGTGCCGGCGCGGAAGACGATCTCGAAAGCCGTCCCTCGCACCATGATCTCGAAGCGGAGCATGACCACGACGACTTCGAGAGTTTCCATCTCGACCTGCCGCAGCTTTCCTCGCCGGACCAGCTGCTCAAGAAACTGCTGCCGGTGATCGAGCGCCACGACATCCTGCGCGTGAAGGGCTTCCTCGACGTCGCCGACAAGGATATGCGCCTGGTGCTGCAAGGTGTCGGCAGCCGCGTGCAACATTATTATGACCGTGCCTGGGAAGCCGGCGAGCGGGGCGGACGTCTGGTGGTCATCGGCCTCAAGGGCCTCGACCGCGCTGCCATCACCCGCGACCTCGCCATCTAAGCAACCGGTTTCGGGAACGCGGCGCAATCATGCATCTTCTGGCGGCCAGGCCCGGTGTCATCACGGATGGAACGGAGGCGATCGATCTCGGCCAGATGCCGGGCGATATCGTCATCCTGAGCGCCGCCGATACCGAGCTTGCCTGCCTCTCCGCCGCGCAAGCGGGCCAGGCGGCGGATGCCCCCAGCCTGCGTCTCGCGAGCCTGCTGCAGCTGAGCCACAATCTCAGCATCGACACCTATGTCGAGGACATCGTCGCCAAGGCGAAGCTGGTCGTCATCCGCGTGATCGGCGGCGTGCGCTATTGGCCCTATGGTGTCGAGCAGGTGGCGGCCATCTGCCGCGAGCGGGCGATCAAGCTCGCCTTCCTGCCGGGCGACGACCAGCCCGATCTCGAACTCTCCGAGCAATCGACCCTGCCGGCCGATGCCGTGCATCGCCTGTGGCAATATCTTGTCCAGGGTGGCGTCGAGAATGCGCGACAGTTGCTGGCCTATGGGGCGAGCCTGCTCGGTCGCGACACTGATTGGCAGGAGCCGCGGCCGCTGCTGCGGGCCGGCCTCTATTGGCCGGGCCGCGAGATCCTGCGCATCGCCGATCTGCAGCCGCTCTGGCAGGCGGACCGGCCGGTCGCCGGCATCATCTTCTATCGTGCCCTGTTGCAGGCCGGCAATCTCGCCGCCATCGATGCTTTGATCGCGGCCCTGGCCGAACGCGGCCTCAATCCGCTGCCGATCTATGCGACCAGCCTCAAGGAACAGGTGACGGCCGATCTCATCGACAGCTTCTATCGTGTCACCCGGCCCGGCATCACCCTCAATTGCACCGGCTTCGCCATTTCGCAGCCGGGTTCGAAGACGGCGAAGACACCGTTTGACAGTGCCGATGCGCCGGTGCTGCAAGTGGTGCTGTCGGGTGACCGGCTGGAAGACTGGCAGGGCAACACCCGGGGCTTGAGCCCGCGCGATCTCGCCATGCAGGTCGCCTTGCCGGAAGTCGATGGCCGTATCTTGAGCCGCGCCGTCTCCTTCAAGATGGCGGCGCGCTACGACGATGCGACCCAGTGCAACATCGTCGTGCATGCGCCGGTCGCCGACCGTATCGCCGCGGTGGCCGATCTCGCCGCCGGCTGGACGCAGCTGCGGACGACCGCACCCGCGGAACGTCGCATCGCTCTGGTGCTTGCCAATTATCCCAATCGCGATGGCCGCATCGGCAACGGTGTCGGCCTCGACACGCCGGCCGGCACCATTGCCGTGTTGCAGGCTCTGCAACAAGCAGGCTATGCGACAGATGCCTTGCCCGCCGACGGCAACGCGCTGATGGACCGCCTGCTGGCCGGTCGTCAGGCAGCACGGCGGGGTGATGCCGACACCATCAGCCTGCCGCTGCTCGACTATCAGCGCTTCTTCAACGGCCTTGCGCCGAAGATCCGCGCAGCAGTGACGGCGCGCTGGGGCGGGCCGGAGAGCGATCCTGGTTTCGCCGATGGCGTCTTCCATCTGGAGATGTTCCGCCAGGGCGGCCTGCTGATCGGGTTGCAGCCGGCGCGCGGCTATCACGTCGATCCGGTTCTCTCCTATCACGATCCGGATCTCATCCCGCCGCATGGCTATTTCGCCTTCTATGCCTATCTGCGCCAGATCGCCCGCGTGCAGGCGATCGTGCATATGGGCAAGCATGGCAATCTCGAATGGTTGCCGGGCAAGTCGATTGCGCTCAGTGATGCCTGCTATCCCGAGGCGATCTTCGGCCAGGTGCCGCATCTCTATCCCTTCATCGTCAACGATCCCGGCGAGGGCACGCAGGCGAAGCGCCGCACCAGCGCCGTCATCATCGATCACATGACGCCGCCGCTGACCCGGGCGGAGAGCTACGGGCCGCTGCGCGATCTGGAATTGCTGGTCGATGAGTATTTCGAGGCGGTGCAGCTCGATCCGCGCCGCTGCCGCGATCTGCGCGAACAGATTCTCGATCTCGCCCGCAGCAGCGGCCTCGCCGCCGATTGCGGCATCACGCCGACCGATGATACCGACACGGCGCTGGGCAAGCTCGACAATCATCTCTGCGAGCTGAAGGAGCTGCAGATCCGCGACGGCCTGCACATCTTCGGCCGCGCGCCTGAAGGCCCGCAGCTCACCGATCTTCTGGTGGCGCTGACACGGCTGCCGCGCGGTCGGGGCGAGGGTCGCGACCAGTCGTTGATCCGTGCCTTGTCCGCTGATCTCGATCTCGGTGAAGACTTCGATCCGCTTTCCGTATCCTTGGGCACCGCCTGGGAAGGCCCCCAGCCGGAGGTCTTGCGCGCTGTCAGCGATGAGAACTGGCGCAATGCTGGGGACACGATCGAACGGCTGGAATTGCTGGCACAATCGCTGGTCAGTAGCGTGGCAGTCTGCGATCCCGCCTGGCAGCGTACGACGCAGGTGCTGGGCTATGTCGCGGAAGAGCTGCGGCCGATGGTCGAAGGCTGCGGTGGCGGCGAGCTCGCTGCCATCTTGCGCGGTCTCGATGGCCGCTTCATTCCGCCGGGGCCGTCGGGTGCACCGACCCGCGGCCGGCTGGATGTATTGCCCACGGGACGCAACTTCTATTCCGTCGATACCCGTTCGGTGCCGACGCCGACCGCTTGGGCCTTGGGCTGGAAATCCGCCGGCGTGGTGCTGGCGCGGCATCGCCAGGAACACGGCGCCTGGCCGCAATCCTTCGTGCTCTCGGCGTGGGGCACCGCCAATATGCGCACCGGCGGCGACGATCTCGCCCAGGCCTTGGCCCTGATCGGCGCACGGCCGGTCTGGGATGCCGGTGTTTCGGGCCGGGTCAGCGGCTTCGAGATCCTGCCGCTCAGCCTGCTCGACCGACCGCGGGTCGACGTCACCTTGCGTGTCTCCGGTTTCTTCCGCGACGCCTTCCCGGCACAGATCGATCTTTTCGACAGTGCGGTGCGGCAGATCGCCAATCTCGATGAGCCGGACAATCTAAATCCGATCGCCGCGCGCTTCCGGCGCGAACGCCGGGAACTGATTGAAAGCGGTGTTGCCGCAGCCGAGGCAGAGCGCCGCGCCGGCTATCGCGTCTTCGGCGCGAAGCCGGGCGCGTATGGCGCCGGCTTGCAGGCAATGATCGATGAGGGGGGCTGGACCGCTACCGGCGATCTTGCCCGTGCCTATCTCGCCTGGAGCAGCTATGCCTATGGCGCCGGTACGGAAGGTACAGCTGAAGGCGGCCTCTTCGAGAGCCGGCTGCAACAGGTCGATGCAGTGCTGCATAACCAGGACAACCGCGAACACGATCTCCTCGACAGCGACAATTACTATCAGTTCGAGGGCGGCCTCGCGGCCACCATCAAGCATCTGACCGGCCGCAAAGCGGTGGTCTGGCACAACGATCATTCGCGTCCCGAGACACCGCGCACCCGCAGTCTTGACGAAGAGATCGCCCGCGTCGTGCGGGCCCGCGTCGTCAACCCGAAATGGATCGCCGGTGTCATGCGCCATGGCTATAAGGGCGCCTTCGAGATGGCGGCGACGGTCGATTATCTCTTCGCTTTTGCAGCGACGTCAGATTGCGTCGCCGACCATCACTTCGATGCCGTCTTCGAAGCCTATCTCGTCGACGAGACGGTGCGCGATTTCCTCAGCGCCAATAATCCAGCTGCCTTGAAGGAAATTGCCGCGAAACTCTTGGAAGCGCAGGAGCGCGGGCTATGGAAGTCCCGCTCCAATGCCGCTTACGATCATTTGAGCCTGTGGGCAGGAAGGAGCTTGGCATCATGAGCGCCGAGACAGACATGACGCCGGACGAAATTCAGCGTGCCAATGAGAAATCCGCCAAGCGCAAGGAAGCCCGCGACAAGATGATGGCGACCAAGACCCGGGAGAAGGGGCTTGTCATCGTCCATACCGGCAAGGGTAAGGGAAAGTCGACGGCAGCTTTCGGCATGGTGATGCGCTGCGTCGGCCATGGCATGAAGGTCGGTGTCGTGCAGTTCATCAAGGGCGCCTGGGATACCGGCGAGCGTACGGTGCTGGAACGCTTCCCCGATCTCTGCGAGATCAAGGCGATCGGCGAAGGCTTCACCTGGGAGACGCAGGACCGCGCGCGCGACATCATGTTCACAGAGCAGGCCTGGGCTGAGGCCTGCCGCATGATGGACGATCCCAGTTTCAAGCTGGTGCTGCTGGACGAGCTCAATATCTGCCTGCGCTATGATTATATCGATGTCGCCAAGGTGATTGCCAAATTGCAGGCGAAACGCCCAGACCTGCATGTCATCATCACCGGCCGCAATGCCAAGGACGAGCTGATCGAGATTGCCGATCTTGTCACTGAGATGACGATGGTGAAGCATCCTTTCCGTGACGGCATCAAGGCGCAGCAAGGCATCGAGTTCTGATCAAGCGCAGCGGGTGAGGCGAATTCGGCGATGGCGCGCAAGGCCGCGATCATGTTCCAGGGCACCGGGTCCGATGTCGGCAAGTCGCTGATCGTCGCCGGTCTCGCGCGGGCTTTCGCCAGACGCGGTCTTCGCGTGCGTCCCTTCAAGCCGCAGAACATGTCGAACAATGCGGCGGTGACGGCGGATGGCGGCGAGATCGGCCGCGCCCAGGCCCTGCAGGCCCGCGCCGCCGGGGTGGCGCCCAGTGTCCATATGAACCCGGTGCTGTTGAAGCCGCAGAGCGAGACCGGCTCGCAGATCGTTGTCCAGGGCAAGGTCTTCGGCCAGGCCAAGGCAGCTGACTATCATCGTCTGAAGCCGCAGCTGCTCGAGAAGGTGCTGGAGAGTTTCCGTCTTATTCAAGCAGAGGCTGATCTCGTCCTGGTCGAAGGGGCGGGCAGTCCGGCGGAGATCAACCTCAGGGCCGGCGACATCGCCAACATGGGTTTCGCCGAGGCGGCCGATTTGCCGGTGGTGCTGATCGGCGATATCGACCGAGGCGGGGTTATTGCCAGCGTCGTCGGCACGAAGATGCTGCTGCAGCCGGAAGAGGCGCAGCGCCTCAAAGGCTTTCTCATCAACAAGTTTCGCGGTGATATCGCGCTCTTCACCGACGGCGTGAAGATCATCGAGGAACGCGCGCAGCTGCCCGGCCTCGGTGTTGTTCCCTGGTTCGCCGAGGCCGGCCTGCTGCCGGCGGAAGACGCGATGGCGCTCGACACTTACACAGCCGGACATGGTGGCCGCATCCGCATCGCCGTCCCGCGTCTGCCGCGTATTTCCAATTTCGACGATCTCGATCCTTTGCGCGCCGAGCCCGATGTCGATTTGATCCTGCTCTCTCCGGGCGAAGCGATGCCGGGCGATCTCGATCTCGTCCTGCTGCCGGGGTCGAAATCGACCATCGGCGATCTCCAGGCCCTCATCGCGGCCGGCTGGGATATCGATCTCAAGTCGCATCTCCGCCGCGGCGGCAGTGTGCTGGGCCTGTGCGGTGGCTATCAGATGCTGGGGACCAGGCTCGACGATCCGGAAGGCAGCGAAGGACCGGCGGGCAGTATCGATGGCCTCGGTCTCCTCGATGTGACGACGCGGCTCGGTGGTGCCAAGACCCTGACTGAAGTCAGAGGGCGCGCCCATGGAATTGAGGCGGCGATCCATGGTTATGAGATGCATATCGGTGTCACCACCGGACCTGGCTGCACACGGCCAATGCTCGATCTCGGCGGCCGGCCCGACGGCGCCTGTTCTGCGGATGATAAGGTGATGGGCTGCTATGTGCACGGCATCTTCGCCAGTGATGCCTTTCGTCACGCTTTTCTCAACCGGCTGAAGGCACGCAGCGCCAGCGGCTTGGCCTATGAGCAGCTGGTGGATACGCTGCTCGACAAGCTCGCCGATCATCTCGGCAGGCATGTCGATCTCGATAAGCTGCTGTCGATCGCGCGCGGCTAAGGCTATGCCTTTTCCGCGCCTGACGTCGATGGAGTGGGCGAGATATTCAGCCGAGCCAGAGCGCCAGCAGGATCAATGCCTCGATGCCGCAGGCCAGCATGTAAAGCTGCAGTCCGCGGCGGATATCAATGGCGCTGGCATAGGGCGTGCCGCCCTTGCCCATCCAATGATCCATCACCAGCTCGCCGTCATAGCGGCGCGGCCCGGCCAAGGCGACGCCGAGCCCGCCGGCCATCGCTGCTTCCGGCCAACCGGCATTGGGCGAGCGGTGATGCGCCGCGTCGCGCCACATTGCCGTCCAGGCGCGCAGGGCCTTGACCTCCGGCATGATCGCCGCGGCGAGGATGAGCAGCAGGCCGCTCAGGCGGGCGGGAATGAGATTGACCAGATCGTCGAGCCGCGCCGCCGCCCAGCCGAAATGAAGATGCCGTTCACTGCGATGACCGATCATGCTGTCGGCGGTATTGATGACCTTGTAGGCAAGCAGCCCGGGCAAGCCCAGCAGTGCCGCCCAGAAGACCGGGGCGACGATGCCGTCGGAGAAGTTTTCTGCCAGCGATTCGAGGGCGGCGCGGCTGATACCGGCACGGTCGAGGCTCTCCGGATCGCGGCCGACGATCTTGGCGACGGCGATGCGGCCGCCTTCGACACCGCTGATTTCCAGCCCGCTGGCGACCGCCGCCACATGGACATAGAGGCTCTTCTGCGCGATCAGGCTGCTCATCACCACGGCGAGCAGGATTTTACCCAGCGGCAAAGCCAGCAGCAGCGTCTGCAGCAGGCCGCCCAGCAGCAGAGCCGCCAGCGTGAGCACGGTGATGACAGCCAGGCCGGCGCGGCGGCGGCGCAGAGGTTGGTCGCCCTCGCGGTTGAAAAGCTGGTCGGCCCGGCCGATGATCCAGCCGATCCACACCACGGGATGGGGAAAATGGCGGTAGAACCAGGCGGGATCGCCGAGAATGGCGTCGATCACGACGGCGATGAAGAGGGCGCCCGGCTGGGCCAGATCGGCAAGGATGTCGGTCATAAGATTTGTCATTGGCGGATTCTGGCGGAGACGTCAATAAGGGGCGGTGACTGGCAGGTAACTCGCCCCGGGGTAGCGCAAGGGATCGGATGGTGATGGATTTAGGCATCGGAAGCTGGCGGCGGCGATTGGCAATCGGTATCGGCTGCGATCGGGATGCGCCGCTCGCCGAATTGCGCGCCTTGTTGCTGGACTGCCTGCGGGAGGCCAAGGTCGGGTTGCAGGATATCGGCTGCCTGGCGACCATAGACGCCAAGGCAGACGAAACCGGTATCATCGATCTCGCCGGCGAACTCGGCTTGCCGCTGCAGTTCTTTCCGGCAGCCGAGCTGGAGCGCGAGACCCCCCGGCTTGCCAATCCGTCGGAAGCGGTATTCCGGGCCATCGGCTGCCACGGCGTTGCCGAGGCGGCGGCTTTGGCGGCCCTTGGACCCGCCGCCTATCTGCTGCTGCCGAAGCGACGCTCGGTGCGGGCCACCTGTGCGCTCGCGGCCCTGCCGGTCGACCAGCCGGCAGAGCTTTCATCACCTGGGCTTTCATCATCCGGTCGGCAAGTTAGCTGACGTCATGTTGCATGCAAATTAAGAGGCTTTCATGAGTATCGTGCACTTCATCGGCGCCGGGCCGGGAGACCCGGATCTCATCACGGTGAAAGGCAAAAGGCTGATCGAGGAAGCGCCGGTCATGCTCTATGCCGGCTCGCTGGTGCCGCCCGGCATCGTCGCCCTGGCGCGCCCAGATGCGCTGGTGATCGATACGTCTTCGCTGCATCTCGACCAGATCATCGGCCATATCCAGCAGGCGATCGCCGCCGGCAAGGATGTGGCGCGGGTGCATTCCGGCGATCCCTCGATCTATGGCGCGACCGCCGAGCAGATGCGCCGCCTCGACCAGCTCGGCATCGCCTATGACGTGACGCCGGGCGTGCCGGCCTTTGCCGCGGCGGCGGCCGTGCTCAGCAATGAGCTGACGCTGCCGGAAGTAAGCCAGACCATCATCCTCACCCGCACCGAGGGCGAAGCTTCCGCGATGCCGAAGGGCGAGGATCTTACCACCCTCGGTAAATCGGGGGCGACGCTGGCGATCCATCTCTCGATCCGCAATATCGGCAAGGTGGTGGGCGAGTTGACACCGCTCTATGGCGCCGATTGCCCGGTGGTGATCGCCTTCCGCATCGGCTGGCCCGACCAGTTGATCCTGCGTGGCACACTCGCTGATATCGAGGAAAGACTGAGCGGCAGCCAGATCTCCCGTACCGCCATCATCTTCGTCGGCCGGGTCTTCGGCGCAGCCGATTTCATCGACAGCCGACTCTATCACGTCGATCACCAGCACGCCTTGCGCAAGCCGCACGACTGAGGCTAGGTGCAGAAGGTGCCGATGGGGAAAGCGAATACAGCCGGAATGAATGCGGAGGATGCCGCCGCCGACCGCGACTTTCGCCATTTGCTGACCGCCTTCTGTGCCTCCAATCTCGGCAGCAAGATCGCTCGCGAAGCGCTGCAGATGACGGCCGTCATCACCCTGCAGGCGACGCCGCAGCAGCTGAGCTTTCTCTCCGTCGCCGCCACCCTGCCTGTCCTGCTGCTCGGCCTTTTCGCCGGGACCTGGGTGGAGCGACGCCAGCGGCGCAGCCTGATGATCACTGCCGATCTCGCGCGTTTCCTCGCCTTGATATCGCTGCCGCTGGCGGCCTGGGCCGGCTGGTTGAGTATCGGCCAGATGGTCGTCGTTGCGGCGCTGATGTCGATTCTCTCGCTGAGCTTCGACGTCGCCGATCAATCGCTGCTGCCGCAACTGGTGCGGCCGGCAACCTTGCTGAGGGCCAATACGCGGCGCGAGCAGATCGATGCAACAACGGAGGTCATCGGCCCGCCGATCGGCGGCTGGCTGGTGCAGGTGATCACCGCGCCGGCGACCCTGGTGATCGATGCGGTCTCCTATCTGCTCTCCGCCCTGTTCCTGCTGCGGATCCGCCCTGTCGAAGCAAAGCCCGTCACCGGGCGCGCCACGCCAGGCGATATCTGGCGCGAGACCCGGGAAGGATTGCAGGCGATCTGGCGTCAACCGCTGCTGCGGCCGTTGCTGATTGCGCGCAGCCTGCGCACCTTCTTCGGCGCCATGATCGGCGCCTATTACATCTTCTATCTGATCAACCGCCTGCACATATCGCCGGTAACATTAGGTCTGATCATCGCCACCGGCGGTATCGCCTCCCTGCTTGGCACGATGACGATCCGCTGGACGGCGGGTTGGCTGCCGGTCGGGCCCGGCATCATCCTCGCTTTCGCCATCAAGACGCTGAGCTTCGCGATGCTGCCGCTCTCCGGCCTGCTGCCGCATTGGGCACTGCCGCTGATGGTCCTGCAACAGATCCTGCAGGACGGCGTCACCAGTTATTTCGCCGTGCATGAGCGGCATCTCCGCCAGCGCCTGATCCCGCCGCACCAATTGGCGCGGGCTTCGGCGGCGGTGCGGGTCGCCAATGACGGGCCGGTACCGCTGGGGGCGCTGGCGGGCGGCCTGCTGCTGCCGCTGCTCGGTCTCGATGGCGTGCTGTGGTTTGCGATTGCCGGTTATTCGCTGTCGGCAGTAGTCGCGTTCTTCTCGCCGGTGCGAAAGCTAGTCGTCGTCTGAAGCGAATTCCTGCGACTTCAGGATCTTTTCGTAGCGCTTGACCAGGCGTTGCCGCTTCAGCGACGACAGGCGCTGGATCCAGAAAATACCATCGAGCTGGTCGATCTCGTGTTGATGGCAGATAGCTGCGAGGCCTTCCGCTTCCTCGACATGCGCGGCGCCGTCGAGGTCCTGGTATTGCAAGCGGATTTTTACCGGTCGCTCGATCTCATCGAGCACGCCCGGCATCGAGATGCTGCCTTCGCGGTGGCGGATCTTCTCGTCCGACGACCACAAGATCTGCGGATTGACATAGACGCCATGGCTCGCCGCTTCCGGCAGGTCCAGAACCACCAGACGCTGCAGGACACCGATATGCGGCGCGGTGATCCCGAGACCAGGTGCGGCGCGGATCGTCTCCAGCAGATCGTCGGCCAGCCGGCGCAGATCGGCGCCGAAAACAGTCACCGGTACAGCGACCTGCCGCAGGCGCGGATCGGGGAATTGCACGATCGGTTGGACAGTCATGAGGGCCTTCCGTCGTTGTGGTTCAGCGTTTTACACCAGGCGTCGATCCAGGTAAGCGCCTGGCCGATCGTATCAACCTGCGGCTGGGTCGGTGAGGGCGGGCGGCCGATCATCACTACCGGGATGGCAAGGTCGCGCGCGACATCGATCTTGGCATAGGCGTCGAGCCCGCCGCTGTTGCGGCAGACGATGAGGTCGACCTGCTGCTCCATCATCAGGCGGCGTTCATCGAGCCAGGGGAAGGGGTCGCGGCCGATGAGGAGATCATGATGTGCGAGCGTTAAAGGCTGCTTCGGCGGTTGCGGCAGACGGACGATAAAATGACAGCGGTCATTGCCGGCAAAGGCGGCGAGATCCGTTTCCGCCAGCGTCACCAGGACCCGCTTGCCGTGCCAGCGGCAGATATCGGCGGCGGCACCGACCGAAGCAACATCGATCCAGCTGTCGAGTGGGTCGCGTTTCCAGGCGGGGCGCAGCACACGCAGGAACTGGATATCGGCGGCGTTGGCCGCCGCCAGGGCGCAATCGTTGAGCCGGGCCTCGTACGGGTCCGCGGCATTCACCAGCAACTTGACGGGCCGGCTCGACAGCTGCTCTGTCAGCCTTGCTATGTCGGTGAAATCTTGCGCCGCTAGATCGAGATCCCGCGGCCGAGACAACCTGCAGCCGTCAACCGCCTGCAGCGCAGCGGCAAGCTCGGCCGCCTCCCCGGTCTCGCCGAGCAGCAGGATTTCAGGGCCCGCTAAAATCTCAAGGTTTGGCGAAGCCGGCATGGCCAACCAATCCTCCCTTGCGATCATAGATCAGCACCTCGATATCGACCGCGTGGTCGCAGGCCTCCAGCGCCACTTTCTGTGCCTCGAGTGCCAGCGGGTTGGCAAGATCGAGCCCGTCCGCCTGGGTCAATTCCAGTACTTCCAGGGCAGTATTGGCGCCGCGCACCTTGTCGACCAGCGCAATATCGCCGCCGAGTTGCTTTACGGTCTCGGCGAGGTGGTCGTGATTGACCTGGCTGCGGCCGGAATGGAGATCGAGAAAACCGTCGGCCAGCTTGCAGAATTTGCCGAAGCCGCCGGCCAGGGTCAGTTTCTCCAGCGGATGATGGCGCAGATATTTAAGCGTGCCGCCGACGAAATCGCCCATGTCGATGAAAGCGAAATCCGGCAGGCCGTAACGCTGTTGCACGGCGGTCTCGGTGGTCGAGCCGGTGCAGGCGGCGGCATGGGTGAGGCCGGCTGCCCGGATGACGTCGATGCCGCGATGGATCGAGGCGATCCAGGCCGAACAGGAGAAGGGATTGACGATGCCGGTGGTGCCGAGGATGGAAATGCCGCCGAGGATGCCAAGGCGCGGATTCCAGGTCTTGGTGGCGAGTTCGGCGCCGGTCGGCACGGAAATCTCGATCTCGATATCCGCTGGGACGCCATGCGCCGCAGTCAGTTCGGTGACGACGTCGCTCATCAGGCGCCGCGGCACCGGATTGATAGCGGGCTCGCCGACCGCCAGAGGCAGGCCTGGCTTCGTCACCGTGCCGACACCCGGGCCGGCCTTGAAGACGATGCCGTTGCCGGGGGGCAGGCGCCGCACGGTCGAACGGATCTCGGCGAGATGCGTCACATCCGGGTCGTCGCCGGCATCCTTGATGACCGAGGCCATGTAGCCGCCATCCGCCAGCCGCTCCTGCCGCGCCAGCGGGAAGCTCGGCTGCTCGCCCTTGGGCAGGGTTATGGTTACCGGATCGGCGAAATCGCCGGTCAGCAGCGCTGTCAGGGCGGCCTTGGTGGCTGCCGTGGCGCAGGCGCCGGTGGTCCAGCCGCGTCGCAGGGGCTGATCGGGGGCTTCTGGCTTGCGAGTCATGGCGCTATTCTAGTGGTCGATGTCCAATTTTGACTAGTCTGGGCGCGACGCGTGCTTAGGATGGCGGCATGATGAACTTGCTTGATTCTTTACCGGAGCTGGAGCCGGGCTGGGTTTGGTTGACGGGAGCTGGCCCGGGTTCCGCCGGCCTGCTGACCCTGCTGGCCCTGCGCGGCATCACCCAGGCCGATGTCATCGTCTATGACGCGCTGGTCGACAAGGCTGTGCTCGACATGGCGCGGCCCGGTGTCGTCCTGGAATATGCCGGCAAGCGTGGCGGCAAGCCCTCGGCCAAGCAGCCGGACATCTCGCTGCGCCTCGTTCAGCTGGCCCGCGAGGGCAAGCGGGTGCTGCGCCTCAAGGGTGGCGATCCCTTCGTCTTCGGCCGTGGCGGCGAGGAAGCCCTGAGCCTGGTTGCGGCCGGCGTGCCGTTCCGCGTGGTGCCGGGCATCAGCGCCGGCATTGGCGGCCTCGCTTATGCCGGCATCCCCGTCACCCATCGCGACTGCAATTCGGCAGTGACTTTCATCACCGGCCATGACGCGACCGGTGTGGTGCCCGATAATGTCGACTGGATGTCGCTCGGCAAGGGCTCACCGGTCATCGTGCTCTATATGGCGCTGAAGCATATCGATCTCATCGCCGAACGCCTGATCCAGGCCGGCCGTTCCGCCAGTGAACCAGTGGCGGTGGTGGCCAAGGCGACGACAGCCGAGCAGCAGGTGCTGGAAACGACGCTCGGCCGCTGCGGCGCCGATGTCGTGGCCCAGGGCATCGAGCCGCCGGCCATCGTCGTCATCGGCGAGGTCGTGCGTCTGCGCGCGGCCCTTGACTGGATCGGTGCCCTGGAGGGCAAGCGCCTGGTAGCCGATCCCCTCGGCCGTCGCCAGCAAACCGAAGCCTGCTGAGCCGGGCGTCTTCATGTCCGCACCCGGTCTGATCATCGCGGCGGCTGCCTCCGGCAGCGGCAAGACCACGCTCACGCTTGGCCTGCTGCGGCTCCTGGCGCGCCAGGGGATCGTCGTGCGGGGCTGCAAGATCGGTCCCGATTATATCGATCCCGCCTTCCATGCGGCGGCGAGCGGTGCGCCCTGCTTCAATCTCGATCCCTGGGCGATGCGGGTGGACAGCCTCGCGGCCCTCATCGCCGCTTCGCAACCAGCGGATCTGATGATCATCGAAGGCGTCATGGGTCTGTTCGACGGCGCGGCACCGGCAGCCGGTGCCGATGATGCTGCCTCGCCGGCGGGCATGGTCGATCTGCCGGCGGGTTCGACAGCCCAGCTTGCGGCGCAAACCGGCTGGCCGGTGGTGGCGGTGCTCAATGTTAAAGGGCAGGGCGCCACGGCGGCGGCGATCGCCAGCGGCCTCAGGCAGTTCCACCGCCAGGTCCGTGTCGCCAGCGTCATCTGCAATAATGTCGGCTCGCCGCGCCATGGCGAGATCCTGCGCCATGCCTTCCGGCAGATCGGCTTGCCGCTGCTGGGCCTGGTACCGCGCGACCCGCGCCTGCAATTGCCCGAGCGTCATCTCGGCCTGGTCCAGGCCGGCGAGCATGGCGATCTCGCCCGCTTCCTCGACGATGCCGCCGATCATCTCGAGCGTCACGTCGATATCGCCGCCTTGCGCCAGGTCGCCGGCATCGCGACTGAATCACGGCACGGCGATCTTGCACAAGCGCTTGTCCCGCCTTTGGGGCAGCATATCGCCGTCGCCAGCGACATCGCCTTTGCTTTCGCTTATCCGGCACAGCTCGCCGCCTGGCGTGCGGCCGGCGCCGACCTCAGTTTCTTTTCGCCGCTCATCGATGAGGCGCCCGCCGCTTCAGCGGATGCGGTGTTCCTGCCCGGCGGCTATCCGGAACTCCATGCCGGCAGGCTGGCCGGCAACCGGCATTTCATCGCCGGCATGCGGGATGCTGCCGCAACGGGCAAGGCGATCTACGGCGAATGCGGTGGCTATATGGTGCTTGGCCGCAGCCTGACCGATGCCGCAGGCGTCGCGCATGGGATGCTGGACCTGTTGCCGGTGGAAACCTCTTTTGCCAAACGCAAGCTGCATCTCGGCTATCGCCAAGTCGAGCTTCTCGCCGATACAGCTTTCGGCAAAGCGGGCACACGCTTGCGCGGCCATGAATTCCACTATGCCAGCATCGTCGCCCAGGCGGCGGATGATCGCCTGTTCGCGGTGCGTGACGCCGCCGACAACGATCTCGGCGCCTATGGCCACTGGTGCGGCACTGTCTTCGGCTCGTATCTGCACTTGATCGATCGCGCAGCCTAGAGGCGATTGCGCGCTTATTCCGCCGCCTGTTCCGCGAGCTGCCCGGCGGCGGAACGACCCTGCACCAGGGTCACCAGAATCACACCCAGCACCATCGCGGCGATGGCGCCCCAGATCCACAGATTGTGCCGCTCGCCGAAGACGAGGTAACCCCAGACTGTGCCGCAGAGCGTGATGGTATAGGCGGTCTGCGAGGCGAAGACGGCACTGCTGTTGCGGACCAGCCAGACGAAGCAGATGGTGAAAAAGGCATTGACGGCACACATGCCTGCGGCACAGAAGGTGATCGTGGTCCAGGGCGCGAAAGGCGAAACGATATCGCCGCTGACGAGCGCATAAGGCAGCATGACAACACCGCCGATCGACAGCATGGCGGCGGTCTGGGTCAGGGCATCGGCGCCGGGCGGGCTCTTCAGCGAGATATAGACGTTCTGCATCGCGTAGAGCACCGATGCGACGAGGCCGACCAGCACCCAGCCCACGGCCGAGGGATCAGGCAAACTGTGTTCCGGCAAGACGATCATCAGCACGCCGGCAAAGCCCAGGACGACACCGAGCGCCCGCAATGGCACGAAACGCTCGACCCTGAGCCCCAGCACGAAGAGATAGGTCACCAAAGGCGAGAGCGGGATCAGCAAGGTGGTGATGCTGACAGGCAGATGCGGCGCCACATTCAGCAGCAGCACAGAGGGGAAGGTGAGGCCGATCAGCCCGTTGACGGTGTAATAGACGAGATGGCGTCGATCGAGGCGCGGCCATTTGCCGGCAAGCGTACAGACGATCAGCAACAGGAGGCCGCTGCCAAGACCCTCCCAGATGGCGATGCCGACCGGGCTGCCGCCTTGCATGGTGGCGATCTTCGCCAGCGTATAGCTGCCGCTCCAGCCGAGCCCCATGGCGAGCAAGGCGGTCGGTCCGATAACGAAACGGAAAAGGGGCGTCATCGATCTGCGCTGCGCGTGAATCCCGTCACGTTATCGCCGACTGTCGCGGTTCCATGGTTATCGATGTCTGGCCTGTCCGGTTGCCACCGGCTGGTGAGATTGATGGTCATGATTCCCCTGTGCAAATTCCACCCGGTGCAATGTTGTGCCACTATCCCGTATGTTGCGACCGGCTGTCGAGTTTCATGAACGAAAGGGACAATGATCGTCACACCACTTTGTCATGTTCGAAACAATGCAAGCGTTATCTGCTTCAGCTTGCGTGGCGTATGGCCTGGTCGAACAAGGAGCCTGGCAACGCGGCGTTGCTGGTTTTCGCGCTGTCGGTTTCCGCGGGCAGCAGACAGCTTTCGTCGTCACGGCGTGCATTGTTGACGGCGGGGCCGACTGCCAGCCGGGTGACCGGCTGCAATCGGTAAGGCTGCAGCATCGCCTGCAGGCTGGCCGGCGATGCGGCGGGATCGAGCCAGGCGGCATAGCTTTCCGGCGGCAGGATTACCGGCATGCGGTGATGCAGGTCTTCCAGCTCGGCGATGGCTGTGGTGGTGATGATGGTGAAGCTGCGATGGATCTCGCCCGCCGGGCTGCGCCAGCCTTCCCACAAACCGGCGAAAGCGAAGCAGCGGTGATCCGCCAAAGCGAGGAAGTAAGGCTGCTTGCCGCCTTCGGGCCGCGTCGCCCATTCATAAAAGCCGTCGGTCGGGATGAGGCAGCGCCGGCGGGCAAAGGCCTCGCGGAAGGTCGGCTTTTCGGTCAATGTTTCCGAGCGGGCATTAATCGTCTTCGCTGCCTGGCTGGTATCCTTGGCCCATTGTGGCACCAGGCCCCAGTTGAAGTTGCGCAACTCACGTCGGCCATTCTGGGCGAGACCGATGATGCTGGCCTGTTGGGTCGGGGCGATATTATAGCGCGGCGCGAGATTGTCCGTGCAGCGCATCTCGAACAGTTCTTCGAGCGCCTGGGGCGGTGTCGTCAGGGTAAAGCGGCCACACATCGATGGGTATCTCGGAGCCTTCGGCTGGAAACGCGACGGTTCGATCCCGCATGACTGCCATGGCGGCCGAGTCGCAGGCAAATGCCGGGAGCTTCACTGGAAGGACATGAGCTAGGCGCATACGGTGATGAAACCGGCGCCGGATGGACGGTTTCGCCGGTTTTGCGTAAGCCTGAGAGATGATATGGCGGCCGCCCTGCTGGGAGGCGGTGGCGGCGGCCATGACAGAACTTACCAACGATTCGGGTGGGGATCCGGCATGACAGCCGCCAGTACGACATCAGGCAGCACGACATCGCGCAGCAAGACGCCCCACCGGCTCGACCCGTTGCTGCGGCCGCAAAGTGTCGCCTTGATCGGCGCATCGCCGAAGCCCGATACGGTCGGCAGTGGCATGATCAAGGCGGCGACCGCGGGCAGCAGCGACCGACGCATCTATCTCGTCAACCCGGCCTACCGGGAGATCAACGGCCGCATCTGTTACCCCGATCTCGCCTCATTGCCGGAGACGGTCGATCTGGTGGTCATTGGCGTCGCCAACCACCGGGCGGAAGCGGCAATGCATGAGGCCGCGGCCCATGGTGCACGGGCGGCGGTGATGTTTGGCAGCGCATATCTCGAGGACGATGCTACACCGCCGCTCACCCAACGCCTGACGGCCATCGCCCGGGCGAACGGCATGTCGCTCTGCGGCGCCAATTGCATGGGCTTCTATCATCTCGGAGCCGATTTCCGGGTCTGCGGCTTTCCACCACCGGCCTGGATGGCGCCGGGCCCGCTGGCGCTGATCACCCATTCCGGCACGGTCTTCTCATCGCTCTGCCATAACGACCGGCGACTGCGTTTCAGCCTTGCCGTTTCAGCCGGCCAGGAATTGGTAACGAGTGCGGCCGATTATCTCGATTTTGCCTTGGCCCAGGATGAGATCCGCTGTGTCGGCCTGTTCCTGGAAACCGTGCGCGATCCCAAGGGATTCATCGCGGCGCTGGAGACGGCACGGCGCAGGAAGGTCCCGGTCGTTGCCCTGAAGGTCGGCCGCACCGAGGCAAGTGCTGCCATGGCCGCCAGCCATTCCGGCGCCCTTGCCGGTAATCACGCTGCCTATCGCGCTTTGTTCAAGCGTCATGGCGTGATCGAGGTCGACAATCTCGACGATTTCGCCAATGCCCTGCGGTTGTTCTCGTCGGGCCGTCCGCTGGCAGCGGGCGGGCTTGCCAGCATGCATGATTCCGGCGGCTTGCGGGAATTGATGGTCGATCTCGCCGAGGAAACCGGGGTGCCGTTCGGTGTCATCTCCGAGGCGACCAAGGCGAGGCTGGCGGCGCGGCTCGATTATGGGCTCGATGCTGCCAATCCGCTGGATTCCTGGGGTACCGGCCATGATTACGAGGCCGCCTTCGCCGATCTGATGACGACTTTGATGGCAGATGAAGACACGGCGATCGGGGTGTTCTGCGCGGAGATCCGTGACGGCTATTATCTGATGGACGGCTATGCTCGCGCCATGCAGGAAGCCTATCGACGCGGTACCAAGCCGGTCATCTTCAGCACCAATGTCGGCAGTGGCGGGGCAGGTGAATTGCCGGCCCGGCTCACCGCCGAAGGCCAGCCGGTGCTAAGCGGTCTAGCCTCAACCCTGCGCGTCATCGGCAAGGCCATGGCCTATCGCGACTGGCTGGTGCAGGAAATCGACCGGCCGGCCACGGTGCCGCCCTTGCTGCGACAGAAATGGGCCCCGCGCCTGTCGACCGGTGCACCGTTGACCGAGGCCGAGAGCCTGACACTGCTCACCGATTACGGCGTGCCGGCCATTCCCTTTGCCGAGGTCGATACGGTCGAAACAGCGCAAGCGGCGGCCGCACGCTTCGGCTGGCCGGTGGCGCTGAAGACGGCGATGCCGGGCATCTTGCATAAATCCGATGCCGGGGGTGTCCATCTCAATCTCGACACGATGGCGGCGCTCAACCAGGCTTATGCGGATCTTGCCGGTCGTCTCGGCCCCCGAGCATTGGTGATGCCGATGGCGAAGAAGGGGCTGGAGCTGGCCTTCGGCGGTCTCGTCGATCCGCAATTCGGTGCCGTGGCGATGATCGGCGCCGGCGGCACGTTGATTGAGCTGCTGGATGACCGGCAGCTCGCTCTGGCGCCATTCGATGCGGTCGAGGCCGGTCGCAACATCGCGGCGCTGCGGCTCAACCGCTTGCTCGAGGGCTATCGCGGGGAAGCGGCGGCGGACCGGCAGAAGCTGGCCGAGGCCTTCAGCCGCTTCAGCATCATGCTGCACGACCTTGCCGATCTCATTGCCGAATGCGACCTCAATCCGGTGATTGCCACGGCGAACGGATGTCTCGCCGTCGACGCCCTGATCGTGCCCCGATCTCAGAACGTTCCGGGATAAGTGCCGCCGTCCAGCAGCAGGTTCTGGCCGTTGATATAAGCGGCACGCGTCGAGCACAGGAAGGCGCACAGCGCCCCGAATTCTTCCGGCGTGCCGAAGCGGCCGGTCGCCTCTCCCTGCTTCCATTCTTCCAGCACAGCTTCGGTGGTCTGGCCGCTCCTCCCGGCGGTGGTCTCGGCACCGGAGCGCAGGCGGTCAGTATCGAAGGAGCCGGGCAGGATATTGTTGATCGTCACATTGTTCTTCGCCACCTGGCGGGCGAGGCCGGCAACAAAGCCGGTCAGGCCGCTGCGGGCACCGTTGGAGAGGCCGAGGGAGCCGATCGGCGCCTTCACTGCCGAGGAGGTGATATTGACGATGCGGCCGAAGCGGCGGCTGATCATGCCGTCGATGGTGGCCTTCATCAGTTCGATCGGCGCCAGCATATTGGCATCCAGTGCCTTGACCCAGGCGTCGCGATCCCAGTCGCGGAAATCGCCCATCGGCGGGCCGCCGGCATTGTTGACGATGATATCCGGCGCCGGGCAGGCCTTGAGCAAAGCCGCACGCCCGTCGGCCGTCGTGACATCGGCGGCGATGGCCGTGACCTTGACGCCGGTCTTGCCGTGGATCTCATCGGCAGTCGCTTCCAGGGCGTCCTTGCCACGGGCATTGAGCACCAAGTGAACGCCTTCCTCGGCCAATGCCAGGGCACAACCCTTGCCGAGGCCCTTGCTGGAGGCGCAAACGATGGCGGTGCGTCCGGCGATACCGAAATCCATGAGGAGGTTCCTTTCCAGGCAAGGGGATAAGCTGCCGGATGGGGGCCGTCATAGGGCCGGCTCCGGCGGATGTTGCCTCATTGGTAACGGGCCCCCCGGGCTTGTCAAACGCCAAGCGCAACGACCGGCATCGCCAGGACGCAGGGCCTATATGCAAGAACGGCGATCGGCGGCACATGGACTTCCGGCGGCACTCAGGTCAAAAATAGACGGTCCGGGAGTTCTCATCCAATGACCATCGCCAGTCGCCAAGACGCCGCGCGGCCCAGCATTTCGCAGGGTCTGCTGATGGCTGCCGCCGCCTATTTCATTTTCACCCTCCAGGACGTCCTGGTCCGGCTGCTGGTCAAGGCCGACATGCCGATCTGGCAGGTCCTGCTGATGCGCAGCCTCTGTATCGTCGTCGCCTGTTTCTGCATCAAAGGCCCGAAAGTGGTGGCGGACAGCCTGGAATCGCCCAGCCGCTGGAGCCTCGTGGCACGCGGCGTCCTCATCCTGGCGGCTTGGCTCTGCTACTACACGGCATCGAAGACCCTGTTCTATGGCCAGTTGGTGACGATCTATTACGCCGCACCCATCATCATCACCGTGCTCGCTCTGGTGATGCTGAAGGAGCGGGTGACGGCGACGCGGTGGATGGCGGTCTTCGTCGGCTTCATCGGCGTGCTGATCGCCTGCGAGCCGGGGCAACTCGGTCTGTCGACGCCGGTGCTGCTGACCCTCGCCGCGGCAGTGATGTGGGGGATGTCGAACATCCTGCTGCGCAAGGCCGGCATCACCGAGAACGTGCTGATGCAGATGTTCATGTCGAACGCGATCTTCGCACTCGGCTGCGGCGGGCCGACAGTCTTCTGGTGGCACGAGCCGACCGCGGCACAATGGCTGGAATTGCTGGGGGTGGGTGTGCTCGGCGGCTGCGCCCAGTATCTGCTGTTCCGCAGCTTCCGTATGGCGCCGGCTTCCGCCATCGCGCCGATGGAATATTCCTCGCTGCTCTGGGCTTTCTCGCTTGGCTACCTCATCTGGCAGGAGGTGCCAGGACATGGTGTCTTCCTCGGCGCCCTGCTGATTGCCGGCAGCGGTATCGGCACCCTGCTCTCGGAGCGCTGGCAGCAGCGTCGGCTGGCGGCGGCCTCTTCCTGACCGGCCGCCAGCCCTTTACTGCTAAACGTTATGCTGAACCGTTTCCGGCCGGCGGCGCATCAGAGATAGCCGCCGGATAGCGCGATGACGACAACGATCAGCAAGACGACGGTGATTCCGCTAGGGCCATAGCCCCAGCCACGGCTATAGGGCCAGGCGGGGAACGCACCGATCAGCATCAGAATCAAAAGAATCAGCAAAATCGTGCCAAGCATCTCGTACCTCCCGATCAGGTTAAAGGAATGCCTGCCGGTGCTTCCGGCAAGCTGGGGAACTTAATGTCCGAAAAGCAGCCAAATCAGGATGAGCACCGGAATGGGAATACCCAGCACCCAGAGAAGCACATAGCGCATGTTTCTCCTTTCGATTTCGGGCCGCCTCTCTCTGTATAGGTCTTCAGGCAGCATCGCTGCGATCTTGCGAGGCGGGCTTGGGCAATAGCAGGCTACCATCCGGAATGAATGGGGCCGGCGATTGCACGTGACGTTCTACCGGGCTAACGGGGCTGCGGGCTTCGCTGTTCCGAGTTCGTTGTCAGGTTGCCATCAAGGTTATGTGATGCAACCTATGGCACTGCTCTTCACGCTTGTGCGATCTCGCGTGATATCTCCCACAACTAACCACCGGCCTGAGGCATGCGCCGCTCATGGCGTGGTGCGTGGCCGGTATGAAGGCGATAGTTCTTGGCGAAATGCGAGGCAGAGACGAAGCCGGTGGCGAGCGCAATGTCGGTGACCGAGAGGGTCGAAAGTCGCAGCAGCTTGCGGGCCTCATCCAGCCGCAAATTGAGATAGTAGCGCGCTGGTGTCAGGTCGAAGGCCGCGCCGAAAAGCCGCTCCAGCTGTCGGCCCGAAAGTGCGACACGCGCAGCGATGGCGGCAATCGAGAGCGGCGCTTCAATATGCGATTCCATCAGCGCTACCGCATGAGCAATCTGCGGCGATGAGGTCTCCAGGCGATGCTGCAAGGCCATGCGCTGTCGCTCCCGCGGCTGCCGCAGCGTGCCGTGAATGAACTGGTCGGCAATCAAGGCAGCAAGTTCGCTGCCCTGCTGCGCGCGGATGAGATGCAGCATCATGTCCATCGCGGCGACCCCGCCGGCACAGGTGCAGATGCCGCGATCGATGACGAACAATTCGCTGCAGACCTCAAGCTCCGGAAAGGATTCGAGGAAGGCCGGGCGGTAGTCCCAATGCACGGTACAGCGATGATCGCGCAGCAGTCCGGCCCGGGCCAGGACGAAGCTTGCGGTACTGACGGCGCAGATGAGCTTGCCGGCACCCTTCATGCGCCGCAGGAAGGGTGGCAGCAAGCGGTGCCGATAGGTCTCGCTGCCGAGGCCGCCGCACAGCACCACCATGTCGGGCAGCGTCCTCAATGCGGCCAGGGCCGTGGTGGCGACCGGCAGATGGCCGCTGCTTTCCACGGCATCCCCTTCCGGTGCCAGATGCATCCAGCGATAGAGCTCCTGGCCGCGCATCAGATTGGCGCTGCGCAAAGGCTCCACCGTTGCGGCATAGGCCATCAGCGAAAATCCCGGCAACAGCACAATTCCGACATCTATGGGAATGCCGCCTTGACCGGATATCTGGGGTGCCTTGACCATGTAAAGGCGCTATTTCTGTTGCGGTCAGTGACCGAAATCTGGTCGCCGATGTCGAAAAATGAACAGTCAGGGAATGGTGCCGGATGACACCATATCAGGCAAGAAAAAGCTTGATGAGATGGGAGGCGCTCATGGGCGACAGCGAAGCACAGATCCTGGCCGAGGCGCGGAGCCAGGCCGGGGCGGAGACGGCTGGCCCGGTGTCACGGGGCCGACGGCGGCATGGCCGGGCATCGGCGCGGCTGCGGCAGGCGGCCCCCGCCGGCATCCTGCGCAATGCTTTGGCGCCGATCGCGCCGCTGAGCCAGGACCAGTTGATGACATTGCATGAGGCGTCCCTGCGTCTTCTGGAGGAGATCGGCATCGAGTTCATGGGTGCTGCGGCGCGGCGATTGTTTCGAGATGCGGGGGCAGAGGTCAATGAGACCACCGGCCTCGTCCACATTCCCCGCGGCCTGGTCGATCAGGCCCTGGCGACAACGCGACCCTCGTTCAAGCTCACGCCGCGCAATCCCGCCCGGGCGCTCAATATCGGCGGCAATTGCATCTCCTTCGGCCTGGTGGCCGGCCCGCCCAATATCCATGATTGCGTCAATGGCCGGCGATCCGGTAACCACGCCGATTATGTGACGCTGATCAAGCTCGCCCAGTCTTTCGATATCATCCATTTCCTTGGTAACCAGCCGACCGCGCCGATCGAGCTGCCGGCGGAGACACGGCATCTCGATTGCTATCTCGCTAATGTCACTTATGCCGACCGGGTCTATCATTGCAGTGCCATCGGACGAGACCGGGCGCTGGATGGCATCGACATCGCGGCGATCGCCCGCGGCAAAACCCGGGAAGAGCTGATCGATGATCCTTCCGTCATCACCATCATCTCGGTCAATTCACCACGGCGCTTCGACGAGGCGATGAGCGATGGTCTGATGGCGATGTCGGAATTCGGCCAGGCGGTGGTGGTGACACCCTTCACCCTCATGGGCGCGATGACGCCGGTCACCCTGGCGGCGGCGCTGACCCAGCAGAATGCCGAGGCTTTGGCCGGTATTGTGCTCACACAATTGACACGGCCCGGCGCGCCGGTGGTCTACGGCGCCTTCACCTCCAATGTCGACATGCATAGCGGCGCGCCGGCTTTCGGCACGCCGGAGAATGCCCGTGCGACGATGGCGGCAGGGCAGTTCGCGCGGCTCTATAACCTCCCCTATCGCGCCAGCAATGCCAGCGCCAGTAATGTGGTCGATGCCCAGGCCGCCTATGAATCGGAGATGTCGATCTGGTCCTCCGTCATGGGCCACGCCAATCTCGTCTATCATGGGGCCGGCTGGATGGAAGGCGGCCTCACCGCGTCATTTGAAAAGATCGTGCTCGATGTCGAGATGCTGCAGATGATGGCGCAGACCATCCAGCCGATCGATGTCTCGCCGGACGAGATCGCCCTCGACACCATCGCCGGGGTTGCCAGCGGCGGACATTTCTTCGGCACCGATCATACCCTGGCGCGCTACAGGACGGCTTTTTATCAGCCGCTGCTTTCCAACTGGCAGAATTACGAAGCCTGGGAACTGGCCGGCGCGGAGAATGCCACCCAGCGGGCGACGAAGATCTGGCAGCAGGCTTTGCGCGAATACCAGCAGCCGCCGATGGATCCGGCGATCACCGAGGCGCTGGACGACTTCGCCGCCCACCGGCGCGAGGTGTTGCGGACTGCAACCTGATCGGACCGTTCTGTCAGCGACGCATCGTCAGTCGAGGCTGCCGCTGGTGTCGCAGGCATTGACATCGCCGCTCTTGAATCCGGCCTTGAACCAGTGCACCCGCTGGGCCGAGGTGCCATGGGTGAAGCTGTCCGGCACGACATAGCCTTGGGTCTGTTTCTGCAGCCGGTCGTCGCCGATGGCCGCCGCGGCGGTCAGTCCTTCATCGATATCACCGGCTTCGATAATCTGCTGATCGCGATTGGCGCGATTGGCC
>Ga0209148_1000658_pt1 | contig 29762 bp, 36 predicted proteins | sample AraplaCol_mMF_r2_2_FD_184288 | JGI IMG/M metagenome (GOLD analysis project Ga0209148, IMG submission 184288) | Arabidopsis root microbial communities from North Carolina, USA - plate scrape CL_Col_mMF_r2 (SPAdes) (version 2) | ecosystem: Host-associated > Plants > Roots > Endosphere | place... | reverse complement strand
GAGGTGAAGCGCCGCACCAACGTCGTCGGCATTTTCCCGAACGACAAAGCCGTTATCCGCCTTGTCGGGGCCATGATGCTCGAGCAAAACGACGAGTGGTCCTTGCAGCGCCGTTACATGCAGCTTGAAGGATTATTGTCCCTGAGCGACAATCAACCCGCACGGCTCTCAGCCGTGATTAACTGATCGGGGACCCAGCCCCTCGAGAATCACTTCTCGTACACCACTTCTGGGGACACCATCTTGCTCATCCGAGCGTGTCCAACAAACAGGCCATCACTTTGCTGCCCGGGTAGTCATTCCTGTTCGGGTAGGCGCGGCGATGGTACACGTTCCAATAACTGGTGACACGCCGCCCGAGCGTGGCCAGGTAGTCCGGGTTTTCTCTTGCAAACGCGGCGAGCGACGAGGCATTGCGTACCACGATGCCGGCAGCGACGTCGTCAACGATCTCGATCACGTATTCCCCCGCAAGCTGGACGATATAAGGGGTTGTCCAGGACGCCTCGCTGCGCAGCAGATGGCTGAGGCATTGTTGACGCAAATAGCCGTCGTGGTGGCGCGTCCCGAGACATGCCACGATGAGCTTGTCGACGCCGCACGCGTTGTTCAGCGTCCCGCGCAACAGGTCGGGACGGTAGTAGAGCCGATACGGAATGTACAGTGTTTCGTGATCGACGTTCACGTTAAACGTACCGGCCCGTGCACGTGTTTCTCCGGCCGCAACCGAAGCGACGACGCGACGCGCCACCTGTCGCAGCCGGGATGGGAATCCCGCTGACGCATCGCTCCTGGATTCGCATGTAATAGGGGACATGATGATCCGTCATCAAGATGAGTGCGAGCCGACTGCAGCCTGCGGGTACCGGCAACTTCCCGAACCGGAGCCGGTCGTTCGTTTTCCGGACGTGCGCCTTAACGTCCCGATGCTTGCGTATCTTCATACACCCGCATTAACTGGACATCTGGCCAGGCAGCGTCCCAATCTTTACAAAAATCCATGAAGTGCGTGTGATCGTACGCATTCCCCAAACGTTTCATCTCCAAGGCCGCGTAGGCCACGAAAACCGCAAAATTTTCCATCGCTTCAGGCGTTAGTGCGATCGCGATACTGGACATTTCCGTAAAGCCGTCATGCTTCCGCACTTCAGACAACGTACCGTAATTTTTCATCATTGTGCGGAATCCTTCGTTTAAACCTCACGTGGCATCTGTCCGGCCAGCGTCAACGCAATACCCAGTTCGCGGTAAGGTCGCAGCAGTTCTTCGGCCGTCCGCTCCGGCACCACAATCCCGCTGATCTCCGAAAGCCCCACGATCCGATACGGCGAGGCCGTCGCCAGCTTCTCGGACGACGCCAACACGACGGTCTCGGCCGCCGCATGACACAACGCGCGCTTGATGCAAGCTTCCTCGTAATCGCCGGTCGACAGCCCGCTGTCCGGATGCACGCTCGTCACGCCCATGAAATAGGTGTCGGCACGGATCTGGGCAATGGCTTCCAGCGTCGCCGCCCCCACGCCCACGGCCGAGTGACGGAACAGGCGGCCGCCGAGCATGATCACCTCGATGTCCGGATGGTCCATCAACGCCATCGCGATCGACGGGCTGTGCGTGATGACGGTCGCGCGCAGGTGGCGCGGCAGCGCGCGCACGAGCTGGGCGCACGTCGTGCCGCCGTCAACGAACACGACCTGGCGCGGCTGCACCATCGCGGCGGCGGCCCGGCCGATGGTGACCTTGTCATCCGTGGCGATGCCATGGCGCGTGGCGAAATCCGCCAGTGCGGGACTCGCGGGCAGGGCGCCGCCGTGCACGCGCTGCAGCAGGCCTTCCTTCGCCAGTTCGCGCAGGTCGCGCCGGATCGTGTCTTCCGACACCTCCAACGCCGCGCTCATCGCGGTAGCGACGATCCGGCCGTCGCGCCGCAACACGTCCATCAAATACTGTTTTCGCTGGCTCGTCAGCATGCATTCCTTTCGTCGTGCTTGACTTTGCACGATATTGCACGATAGTTTACACGAACTTCAACGGGTGGAGAATATCGTGCAGGATCGTGTGGAAATCAGGCAGGTCGAGTTGCTGTCGGACGATTGGGGCGTGCTGAACAAGACGACGTTCGCCCTGCAAACAATGGACGGCGGCTGGGACGTGCAGACCCGTGAAACTTACGACCGAGGCAATGGCGCGACGCTGTTGCTGTATAACCGCGCGCGCCGCACGGTCGTGCTGACGCGGCAATTCCGCCTGCCGGCCTATGTAAATGGGCACGACGGCTTCCTCGTCGAGGCGGCGGCCGGCCTGCTCGACGGCGCGAGTCCGGAAGAGCGCATCCGCGCCGAAGTCGAAGAGGAAACGGGCTACCGCGTCGGCACCGTGAGCGGCCTGTGGGATGCGTTCATGAGCCCCGGCAGCGTGACGGAGCGCTTGCATTTCTTCGCGGCCGAATACGAAGGGCGCGACCGCGTGGGGCCGGGCGGCGGTGTGGCGGCAGAGGGCGAGCGGCTGGACGTGCTGGAACTCGACATCGATGCGGCACTGGCGATGATCGGCACGGGCATCGTCGACGGCAAGACGATCATGCTGCTGCAGTACGCGCAGCTGCACCTGTTCGCGCCGCGCGGGATGATGATCCTGATCGCGGGGCCGTACCGGTCCGGCACGGACGGCGATCCGCAGCGCATCGCGCAGAACGTGGCGGCGATGGAGGCGTGCGTGATGCCGCTGTACGAAGCCGGCCACCTGCCCGTGCTGGGCGAATGGCTGGCGCTGCCGACGGCGTGCCTGGCGGGTTCCGAACGCGCCGGCGACCCGGTCTACGATGCGGTCTTCCATCCGCATGCACAGCGTCTGCTTGAACGCTGCGACGCGGTGCTGCGCATTGGTGGCGCTTCAACGGGAGCGGACCTGATGACGACAACGGCGCAGAAGCTGGGCAAGCGCGTGTACGCCGCGCTGGACGAGATCCCGCCCGCGTGATGCGGACGGGCGCGACAATCAGCGCCGCAGCTGCGCCACGATACCCAGCGCGCCGCGCGCCATCTTCCACACCGACAGGGCCGACGTGGCGATGCCGGCCAGGCGCTTGCGGCGCATCAGGACCAGCCCCAGCACGGCGCCCGCCGCACCCAGCACGAGCTTGCGGTTGGCGACGATGGTGCCGGCCAGCGGCAGCCCGGCCAGCGCCCGGGACGGACGCAGCGCGTCCAGCTCGTAGGCCAGGCCCACGCGCTGTTCGGCGCATTGTTCGATCAGGGCGGCGTGGCGCGCGGCGAGGTTCGCTTTATTCATCGGGCGCTCCCACATGGTGTGCCACGCCTTGGCGCAGGTAGTCGATGTCGTTGCGCAGCTCGGCGAGCGTGGCGGACAGCAGCGGCGCCTCCGCGTTCACGCTGGCGCGCACCTTCAGCACGATGATGGCGGCCAGCGCGCCGAACAGGACGGCCATGCCGCCCACGGCCTGCAGGCGGTAGGTGTCCCAGAACAGGGCAATGACGAAGAGCGCGGCCAGCAAGAGGGCGCTGGCCGCCAGGAACACGGCCAGCAGGGTCCACGCGAGGTGGCCCAGCAGGCGCCGTGCGTCGTCCTGGAATTCGAGGGCGGCCAGTTCCAGGCGCGTGCCGACCATGGCGACGAGTGTCGCCGAGATGCGGCCCGCCGCGGCCAGGAAGCCCATTATTTACGGGCGATCAGCATGCCGATCACGACGCCGACCGCGGTGCCGAGGCCGACGGCCTTCCACGGGTTTTCCTTGACGTATTCGTCGGTGGCCTTGGCGGCGACCTTGGCTTTTTCGACCGCGGCTTCTTCCAGGCGGACGATGTCGTCCTTGGCCTTGACGAGCGTGCGCTCGAACTTGGCCTTGGCGACCTTGAATTCCTCGCCGGTCAGGTGGCCGCTGTGGCGCAGCCACGCTTCCGCGTCCTGGATGACGGTCTTCAGGTCGGACAGCAGCTGGTCGCGGGCGCCGGACTGGGTCGGGATTTTTTCCATCATGGGTGAACCTCTCGTTATCGGTTGTTTCGATTGTGTTGCGGACATTATTATCCTAATGCATAGTCTAGCGCGACACCAGCGAACACTGCCGCACCCAACCAGTTGTTATGGTTGAAGGCGGCAAAGCACTTCATGCGGTCGCGCCCGCGGATCAAGGTGTAGTGGTAGACGGCCATCGCGGCCGCCACGGCGATGCCCGCCGCGAACCACCAGCGCAGGCCCAGCATCCAGCCGCACGCGAGGTCGATGCCGAGTGCCGCCGCATAGCAGGCCATGATGGCGACGACGTCGTAGCGGCCGAACGTGATGGCCGACGTGCGGATGCCGATGACGAGGTCGTCGTCGCGGTCGACCATCGCATATTCCGTGTCGTACGCGACCGACCAGAACACGTTGGCGGCCAGCAGCCACCACGCGACGGCCGGCACGCGGTTCTGGACGGCGGCGAAGGCCATCGGGATGCCGAAGCCGAACGCGATGCCGAGGTAGGCCTGCGGGATCGCGAAGAAGCGCTTGAAATACGGGTAGCTGCCGGCCACGATCACGGCCACGACGGACAATTCCTTCGTCAGCGTGTTCAGCGGCAGGATCAGCAGGAACGAGACGAGCGCGAGCACGGCCGCCACCATCAGCGCTTCCCAGCCCTTGATGCGGCCGCTGGTGAGCGGCCGGTCGACGGTGCGCTTGACGTGGCGGTCGAAGTCACGGTCGGCGTAATCGTTGATCGCGCAGCCGCTTGACCGCATCAGCGCGGTGCCGACGATGAAGATGACGAGATACAGCGGATCGGGATGCCCGTCCGACGCCATCCACAACGCCCACAGCGTGGGCCACAACAGCAGCAGGATGCCGATCGGCTTGTGGGCCCGGACCAGGCGGAAATAGAGCGCCAGCTTGTTCATTGTTCGCGTTGATTGAATATCTGCAAGGTCAGGATTGTAGCCTGTCGGGGCGCGCCCGGCAGTACGGCGCCGATCGATGGAACCGCGCGCGCCTGCATGGACGGGTACGTAGACGATGCACAAGACATGGTGCGCGTGGCCGCTCTACGATCCGGACTTTCGACTAAGGAGACCTCGTATGCAGCTCGCAACCATGGTGGTGCTGGCCGGAATCGGAATCGGCTGTTGTACGCTCGCGGACGCCGGCGGCCAGGCGGCGCCGGGAGAATGGATGGAAGCGCAGTCGCTGCGCGAGCTCCCGGCCGGCATCCAGGCGCTGCTGGGCGTGGGGCTCGGCGCGGACGGCATCGCCGACCGGGGCGAGGATTTCAACGAAGGCGACGTCGGTGCCGACAATGTGCCGGCGCGCCGTTTCGCGCTCGGCATCGTGAACGGCGACACCGCCCTGGTCGCCGTCGAACAGGGCGGCCGCGCCTATGCCGTGCGCGCCGTGGAATTCCGGCAGGCCGGCACGACGTGGGATGCGGTCCGCTGCGCGTCGATGATCGAATTGCCGCGCCGCGGGGCCGAACTGGCCGACGCCTTCAGCGGGCGCCATGCCGCGCATCCCGGGCCGTGCCGGGATTTCGGCATGCGCATCGCCCCGCCGGCCGCCCCGGCGCGCGTCAGTCTGCGGCCTGGAGCGTGACCATCTCGACGCCGGGCAGGGCGCAGTCGGCGACGGCCTTCACGACGGCATCGATGGCGGCGCGGCGCGTGAAACTCTTGCGCCACACGATCACGACGCGGCGCGACGGCGCCGGGTCCTGGAACGGGACGAAGGTCAGCATGCCGTGCGGGTCCTTCATGTCCGGCACGGAGGCGCGCGGCAGCACGGTCAGGCCGATGCCGCTCGCGACCATGTGGCGGATCGTCTCCAGCGACGAGCCTTCGAACGTGCGCTGCATGCCGTTGCCCGGCGACGAAGAAAAGCGCGCCATCTCCGGGCACACTTCCAGCACCTGGTCGCGGAAGCAGTGGCCGGTGCCCAGCAACAGCATCGTCTCGCTCTTGAGGTCCTCGGCCGAGATGTCCGCGCGCGTGGCCCAGGGATGGTGCTTCGGCATGGCGACGACGAACGGTTCGTCGTACAGCGGCTGCACGGCCATGCCGTGTTCCGGCAGCGGCAGGGCCATGATGGCGGCGTCCAGCTCGCCCTGGCGCAGCAGGTCGAGCAGTTTTACAGTGAAATTTTCTTGCAGCACGAGCGGCATCTGCGGCACGTGTTCGATCAGGTTTTTCACGAGCGGCGGCAGCAGGTAGGGGCCGACCGTGTAGATCACGCCCAGGCGCAGCGGGCCGGACAGCGGGTCCTTGTTCTGCTTGGCCAATTCCTTGATGGCGGCCGTCTGCTCGAGCACGCGCTCGGCCTGCGCCACGATCTGCGCGCCCAGCGGCGTGACGGACACTTCCGAGCCGCCCCGTTCGAACAGGGTCACGCCGAGTTCGTCCTCGAGTTTCTTGATGGCGACGGACAGCGTGGGCTGGGCGACGAAACAGGCTTCGGCCGCATGCCCGAAATGCCGGGCGCGCGCGACGGCGACGATGTACTTCAGTTCGGTCAGTGTCATGGATTCTTTCTTACCAGCCGTGTTCTAGAAGACACGTTTGCCCAGGTTTTAGGCAGTCTGGCACTATTTTACCGGTAAAGCCATGGATATAATGGCCGGGCTGGCGATGTTGCCTGGCGTTAATAATGAGGCATCCCATGTCTTCGAACTTCGGTCCGGCGGAAGCCCAGGCCTATATGCACAAGCTGCTCACGGTGATGCATCACCAGGGCGGCTCCGACTTGTTCATCTCGGCCGACTTCCCGCCCAGCATGAAGCACCAGGGCGCGATGAAACCCCTGAGCAACCAGCGCCTGACGGGCGACGTCACGCGCGCGCTCGCCTTGTCGCTGATGAACGAGCGGCAACGCGTCGAATTCGAGGCCGAGATGGAGTGTAATTTCGCCATTTCCCTGCCCGGCGTGTGCCGTTTCCGCGTGAACGTGTTCGTGCAGCAGCAGAGCGTGAGCATGGTCGTGCGCACGATCGCGTCGGAAATCCCGAACTTCGAAAAACTCGACCTGCCCGAGGTATTGAAGGACGTCGTCATGACGAAGCGGGGCCTCGTCCTCGTCGTCGGCGGCACCGGGTCCGGCAAGTCGACGACCCTCGCGGCGATGATCGATTACCGCAACAGCAATTCGGCCGGCCACATCATCACGGTCGAGGACCCCGTCGAATACGTCCACAAGAACAAGAGCTGCCTGATCACGCACCGCGAGGTCGGCGTCGACACGCTGTCCTGGCATAATGCGCTGAAGAACACGCTGCGCCAGGCGCCGGACGTGATCCTGATCGGCGAGATCCGCGACACGGAAACGATGGAGCACGCGATCGCGTTCGCCGAAACGGGCCACCTGTGCCTGGGGACGCTGCACGCGAACAATGCCAACCAGACGATGGACCGCATCATCAACTTCTTCCCGGAAGAGCGGCGCAACCAGCTGCTGATGGATTTGTCGTCGAACCTGCGCGCCATCGTGTCGCAGCGCCTCGTCCGCACGGAAGACGGCAAGGGCCGCAAGGCCGCCATCGAAATCCTGCTGAACACGCCGACGATCGGCGAGATGATCCTAAAAGGCAATTTCCAGAGCATCAAGGAAATCATGCACAAGTCGCGCGAACTGGGCATGTGCACGTTCGACCAGGCGTTGTTCGAGCTCTACAACAATGGCTGGATCAGCTACGACGAAGCGATCCGCAACGCCGATTCCGCGAACGGCCTGCGCCTGCAGATCAAGCTGTCGGGCGAGAGAAAAGCGCCGGGCGAGGGCGGCAACGCGGCGAAACCGGCCGAGCTGTCGATGCTGATGGACGAGCCGGAGGAAGATGCGCCGGACCAGTAAGGTTCGCCGTCGTCCCCGCGCAGGCGGGAGCCAATGCCGGCCCGCACGCCGCGTACGTTAACGTTAATATTGGCGATTACCCATTGAACGTCGCTGCGCGCTCATCAACCGAAGCTCCCTATGCCCACCTTCGAACACAAACTCTGCACCCGCGCCACCCTGGCGCAACGCATCGCCGACCTGCCGAAACCCGTCGTGCTGACGAACGGCGTGTTCGACATCCTGCACCGCGGCCACGTCACTTACCTGGCGCAGGCCCGTGAGCTGGGCGCGTCGCTCGTCGTGGCCGTCAACACGGACGCGTCCGTGAAGCGCCTGGGCAAGGGCGACGACCGGCCGCTCAACACGCTGGCCGACCGCATGGCCGTGCTGGCCGCGCTGGAATCCGTCAGCCTCGTCGTGGAATTCGACGAGGACACGGCGCTGGAAGTGGTCCAGGAAGGCCGTCCCGACATCTACGCCAAGGGCGGCGACTACATTATGAGCGAGATCCCGGAAGGGCAAGAAGTGATCGCCTACGGCGGCAAGGCCGTCGCCATCGATTTCGCGCACGACCGCTCGACGACCAAGCTCGTCGCCAGGATCCGCCAGTTCGGCTGACTTTCGGGCCTCAAGCCCCGCCCGCGTATCCGTTCTGGCGCCACGCCTCGTAGACGACGACCGCCACCGTGTTCGACAAATTCAGGCTGCGGTTGCCCGGCATCATCGGCAAACGGATGCGCTGGGCCGGCGCGAACGATTCGCGCAGCGCCGGGTCGAGGCCGCGCGATTCCGCGCCGAACACGAACACGTCGCCCGGACGGAATGCGCCATCGGCGAACGGCGCCGAGCCGTGCGTCGTCATGGCGAACATCCGCGTGGGGTCGGGCTGCGCGTCGGCCAGGAAGGCGTCCCAATTCTTGTGGACCTTCATCGTGGCGTAATCGTGGTAGTCGAGACCGGCGCGGCGCATCTTGGCGTCGTCCAGCGGGAAGCCGAGCGGCTCGATCAGGTGCAGCTGCGCGCCCGTGTTCGCGCACAAGCGGATGATATTGCCCGTGTTGGGCGGGATCTCGGGTTCGACCAGTACGACGTGAAACAATTGATTCTCCTCAGCAATGCCATTGCCTCCGTGCGGCAATGACGCCCCGCGCAGGCGGGATCCAGGTTTTACTTAATGCGGCGGCGTCCGTGCGAACACGAAATTCGTCACCCGCGCCGCGCCGAAGCGCTTGAACGTGGCGGCCAGCTCGCCCAGCGTGTGGCCGCTCGTCATGACGTCGTCGACGAGGCCGACGTGGCGTCCTTCGACGAGGTCCGGGGCGGCCACGGCGAACGCGTCGCGTACATTGCGTGCCCGTACGCTGGGCGCCACGCCCGACTGCGCCGGCGTGTCGAGCGTGCGCAGCGCCAGCGCGGGATGACATGCTACCCCGAGCGCCGCCGCCAGTGGCCGCGCGATCTCCAGTGCCTGGTTGAAGCCGCGCTCGACCAGCCGGCCCGGCCCCAGCGGCACGGGACACAGCAGATCGGGCAGCGGCAGGCCGGGGCGGGCCAGCATGGCGTCGCGGATCCGGTGCGCGAACCAGGGCGCGAGTGCGAGGCGGGCGCCGAATTTTAATTGAAGGACGAGCTGGTCGAGCGGAATCGCATAATCGACGGCCGCGACGGTAGCGTCGAAGGCGGGCGGGAAGGAAAGACACGTGCCGCAGATCAAGGTCGCAACCCCCTCAACGTCGTCCCCGCGCAGGCGGGGACCCAATTCTGCGTGCGTATCCGGCGCCGCTAGCTTGGCCCCCCGCCTGCGCGGGGGCGACGGTGTTTCTGTAGGCAAAGGATTCGCGCATCGTGCGCAGCGCATCGTCCGACCCTGCGCATACGCGTCCCGGCACGCCGCGCACACGACGTCGTCGCAGCCGCCGCCGCACAGGGCGCAGACGGACGGCATCAGCACGCGTAGCAATGCTCGCGGCCAATGGCGCAGGGCTGGATAACGGAACGTCATCGGGATTTCTACCCATCATGTACACTGCCGCCATTATCCCATTCACCCGCAGTCGACCATGGTTTCGCCCCAAGCCCCCTCCAAGATGAGCGCCCCGATCGATCCGATCCGCGTGCGCCAGCTGTTCGCCGACCCCGCCCGGGTCGCCCCGTCCGATTTCCTGCGGCGCGAGATCGCGGGCCGCATGTTCGACCGCCTCACGCTCGTCAAGACGGCGCCGCGCCAGGTGCTCGACGCCGGCTGCGGCACGGGCGTCGACATCGCCGAACTGCAAAAGCGCTATCCGGCCGCACAAGTGCTGGGCCTGGATGCGGTGGCGGCCATGCTGGCGGCCGCCGGGGCCGCCGGGGCCGCGCAGGCGCCGCGGTCCCTGCTCAGTCGTTTGCTCCCGGCCAAGGCCGGCATCGATCTGGTTTGCGGCGACTTCGGTAACCTGCCGTTCGGGCCGAACTCGCTCGACCTGGTCTGGTCGAACCTGGCATTGCACTGGCATCCCCAGCCCGACCGCGTGTTCGCCGAGTGGCGCCGCGTGCTGCGCGTGGATGGATTGCTGATGTTCTCGAATTTCGGTCCGGATACGTTCCGTGAACTGCGCACGGCGTTCGCGGCGATGGACGAAACCCCGCACTCGCTGCCCTTCGTCGACATGCACGACTTCGGCGACCAGCTCGTGGAGGCAGGGTTCACGACCCCCGTCATGGATATGGAGCAGATCACGGTCACCTACGACAGCGCGGATAAATTACTGGCCGACGTGCGCGCGTTCGGCGGCAACCCGCTGGCCACGCGGCGCCGGGGCCTCGTCGGCCGGGCGGCGTGGCAACGCATGCGCGACGCGCTGGAAGCGGGGCGCCGTGCGGACGGCAAGCTGGGGCTGACGTTCGAGGTCATCTACGGCCACGCGTTCCGGCCGGCGCCGAAAACGACGGCCGCCGGCGAGGCGATCATCCGGTTCCAGCCACCCAAGCCGCGTTGAACGTCGGCCGACCTGGCGTACCGCGTTCCTGCCGGTTGCATGCAGCGTGTATACGATCGCGGTAATTTTCCTTGAATAAAAATTACCTGTTTCAGTATAATCAAAGACACTTTTTTCGACTGGATCAAAAAAGCGCTAAAAATTTAAGCACAAAAGCGTAAGGTCGAAGGGTAATTCGACAAATCGTCCCAGGTTTGTCGACGTGCCCGGAGGTTGGAGCATCACCCGGGGAGGTTGGACAGCGTATCCGACGTCCCCCGCAAGCAAGGTTTGAAGACATCGCCTATCCAGGGTGCCAGACGGCGCCCGGCCGGGCGGTGTCGAGTCCCGAAGCGTCCGCCGGCGCGACGGGAAGTGGTTGCGTTTAGTTTAAAAAGGATTTCGGAACGGAAGTTGTCTTCCGTGGCTTCCTCCATGGTCACCCAGGAGGGTCGCTTCCGTTCAAGAAATTTCTCTTCTAAAGGTGGTTGGGGACAACATGACATATGCAAAACGATTCAAAGCGTTGATGCCCGGTCTCGCGTTAGCGGCGGCCAGCATCCCGGTATTCGCGGAGCCCGGGCCCGTCGTGACCGGACGTCCGGAAGCGCTTCAGCTGAACCTGCAGCAGCCCGTCACGGGCATCGCAGCCTATATCTACAGCCTGCACAACTGGATGATGGTGGTCTGCCTGATCATCTTCCTTGCCGTGTTCGGCGTCATGTTTTATTCGGTGTTCAAGCACCGCAAATCCCTCGGCCACAAACCGGCCACCTTCCACGAATCCACGACGGTCGAAATCGCCTGGACCATCATCCCGTTCCTGATCGTCATCGGCATGGCCCTGCCGGCCACGCACGCCGTGGTGCAGATGAAGGACACGTCGAACCCCGATCTGACCATCAAGGTCACCGGCATGCAGTGGAAATGGGGCTACGACTACCTGAAGGGCGAGGGCGAAGGCATCTCGTTCCTGTCGAACCTGGCCACTCCGCGCACGCAGGTGGGCGAACCGGGCGTCGCGCCGACCGAGAAGCGCACCGAGAACTACCTGCTCGAGGTCGACAACCCCGTCGTCGTCCCTGTCGGCAAGAAGGTCCGCCTCGTGCTGACCGCCAACGACGTGATCCACTCGTGGACCATTCCCGCCTTCGCCGTCAAGCAGGATGCCATCCCCGGCTTCGTGCGCGACGCGTGGTTCAAGGCCGAGCAGATCGGCACCTACCGCGGCAGCTGCGTCGAACTGTGCGGCAAGGAACACGCCTTCATGCCGATCGTCGTGAAGGTCGTCTCGAGCGAAGACTACACCGCGTGGGTGGGCGGCGAGAAGAAACGCATGGCCGCGCTGGCCGACGACCCGAACAAGGTCTGGACCATCGACGAGCTCAAGACGAAGGGCGAAAAAGTCTTTGCGTCCAACTGCGTGGCCTGCCACCAGGCCAACGGCCAGGGTGTGCCGGGCGCGTTCGCCCCGCTGGTCGGTTCGCCGGTCGTGCTGGGTCCGAAGGCCGAACAGATCGCTGTGCTGCTGAACGGTAAGCACAGTGGCAAGTATCCGTCGGCGATGCCGTCATGGAAGCAATTGTCCGATTCCGAGATCGCTTCCGTCATCACTTATACCCGCAACAACTGGACCAACAAGGCCGACGAGAACATCGTCCAGCCGTCCGAGGTCCTGGCTGCGCGCGGCAAATAAGGCAGACAAGCTCAACAAGCGTTTGGATTCAAGGGACCGGGCCGTCGCGCCACCGCTTTCGGCCCTTGCTGTCCCGCACGACTAGGATACCGACATGACTTCCAGCACCATCGATCATACGCACGACCACGACCACGCACACGACCACCCGGTCGGCGCGCGCCGCTGGCTTTTCGCCACCAACCACAAGGACATCGGTACGCTGTACCTATGGTTCGCGTTCACCATGCTGCTCTCCGGCGGCGTGCTGGCGCTGATGATCCGCACCGAGCTGTTCCAGCCCGGCCTGCAGTTCTTCCGCCCCGAATTCTTCAACCAGCTGACCACCATGCACGGCATCGTGATGGTGTTCGGCGCGATCATGCCGGCCTTCGTCGGTTTCGCCAACTGGATGATCCCGCTGCAGATCGGCGCCTCCGACATGGCGTTCGCGCGCATGAACAACTTCTCGTTCTGGCTGCTGCCGCCGGCCGCCCTCCTGCTCGCCACGTCGTTCTTCGTGCCGGGTGGCGCCACAGCGGCCGGCTGGACGCTGTATGCGCCGCTGTCGACGCAGATGGGCCCGGGCATGGACATGGCGATCTTCGCCCTGCACATCATGGGCGCGTCGTCGATCATGGGTTCCATCAACATCATCGTCACGATCCTGAACATGCGCGCGCCGGGCCTCACGCTGATGAAGATGCCGATGTTCTGCTGGACCTGGCTGATCACCGCCTACCTGCTGATCGCCGTGATGCCCGTGCTGGCCGGCGCCATCACCATGACCCTGACCGACCGCCACTTCGGCACGTCGTTCTTCAACGCCGCCGGCGGCGGCGACCCGGTCATGTACCAGCACATCTTCTGGTTCTTCGGCCACCCCGAGGTCTACATCATGATCCTGCCGGCGTTCGGCATCGTCTCGCAGATCATCCCGGCCTTCGCCCGCAAGCCGCTGTTCGGCTACGCCTCGATGGTGTACGCGACCGCCTCCATCGCGATCCTGTCGTTCATCGTCTGGGCGCACCACATGTTCACCACCGGCATGCCGGTGACGAGCCAGCTGTTCTTCATGTACGCCACGATGCTGATCGCGGTGCCGACCGGCGTGAAGGTGTTCAACTGGGTCGCCACGATGTGGCGCGGTTCGATGACCTTCGAGACCCCGATGCTGTTCGCCGTCGGCTTCATCTTCGTGTTCACGATGGGCGGCTTCACGGGCCTGATCCTGGCCGTGACCCCGATCGACATCCAGATGCAGGACACCTATTACGTCGTCGCCCACTTCCACTACGTGCTGGTGGCCGGCTCGCTGTTCGCCCTGTTCGCCGGCTTCTATTACTGGTCGCCGAAATGGACGGGCCACATGTATTCGGAATGGCGCGGCAAGTTCCACTTCTGGAACTCGCTGGTCTGGTTCAACGTCACGTTCTTCCCGATGCACTTCCTGGGCCTGGCCGGCATGCCGCGCCGCTACGCCGACTACGCCGTCCAGTTCACCGACTTCAACCAGGTCGTGTCGATCGGCGCGTTCCTGTTCGGCCTCTCGCAGGTGTACTTCCTGTTCTTCGTCGTGCTGCCGACCATCCGCGGCGGCAAGAAGGCCGAAGCGAAGCCGTGGGAAGGCGCGGAAGGCCTCGAGTGGACCGTGCCGAGCCCGGCGCCGTTCCACACCTTCGAAACCCCGCCGCTGGTGAAGTGAGAACGCGATGGACACCGAACGTTCGGAGCAGCTGAGGAAGAACAACCGCCGCACGGCCCTGTGGCTGGCCGCGCTGGCACTGTTCTTCTTCGTGATGCTGTTCGTCAAGCGCCTGTGGCTGAATTGAGCGCGCAATGCATACGGAAACCAATGCGGGCCGCCACGAGGAAAGTGGCCGCCTACGGCTGAACCGCACGACGCTCACCAAGCTGCTGGTGGTCGCCAGCATCATGTTCGGCTTCGGCTATGCCATGGTGCCGATCTACCGCCAGGTGTGCGAAGTGCTCGGCCTCAACGTGCTCACGCAAAAGGACGGCACGGTGGCGCCCCCGGCCAACACCCAGGTCGACCTGGCGCGTACCGTCACCGTCGTCCTGGACGGCAACGCCCAGGGCCCGTGGCGCTTCCGCCCGACGCAGCGCAGCATCGACGTGCACCCGGGCGAGATGGCGACGGTGACGTACGAAGTGGTCAACACGCAGAACCGCACGGTGAAGGCGCAGGCGATCCCGAGCTACGCGCCGCAGTCGGCCCTGCCGTACTTCAAGAAGGTCGAGTGCTTCTGCTTCAAGCAGCAGGAGCTGAAACCGCACGAGGCGCGCCAGATGCCGGTCGTGTTCTTCATCGATCCGAAGCTGCCGCGCGAAGTGAGGGATATCACGCTGTCGTACACGTTCTTCGAAGTGGGCGGCGCCGTGACGGCGCAGAAATGACATGACAAATAACGACGACCAAGAGCCGTCCTCCCGTCCGCCCGCGCGGACGATGACGTTCGGCGCCACGATGAAAGCCGTGTTCTGGTCCTTCTTCGGCGTGCGCAAGCGCCGCGACTACGAGCACGACGCGGCCAACCTGAACCCGGTCCACGTGATCCTGGGCGGGCTGATCGGGGTGGCGGTGTTCATCGGGATCCTGGTCTTCGTCGTGCACATGGTTGTCGCCAGGAATTGACAACAAATATAAGCAACACGAAAGCAGGGAAGCGCCGTACCCCCGGAATTCGAAACAATGCTTGATTGAGGAGATATACATGAGTTCACCCCATACCGCGCCGTATTACTTCGTCCCTGCCCCCTCCAGGTGGCCGCTGGCGGCCGGCCTCTCGATGCTGTGCACGATGGCCGGCGCATCCGGCTGGGTCAACGGGGCCGCCTGGGGACCCGGCGTGTGCACGGCCGGCATCGTCGCGATGCTGATCGTGCTGTACAACTGGTTCGGCGACGCCATCGGCGAGTCGGAGTCGGGCAAGTACAACGAGCGCATCGACCTGTCCTACCGCTGGTCGATGAGCTGGTTCATCTTTTCCGAGGTGATGTTCTTCGGCGCCTTCTTCGGCGCGCTGTTCTACGCCCGCACGATCTCGATGCCGTGGCTGTCCGACCTCGACCATAAAATCATCTGGCCCGATTATTCCGGCCACTGGGGCAATATCGGCCCGGCCGGCACCGTCGAGCAGTTCAGCACGATGGGCCCGTTCCCGATCCCGACCATCAACACGGCCCTGCTGCTGAGCTCGGGCGTGACCCTGACCATCGCCCACCACGCCCTGCGCGCCGGCCACCGCGCCCGCACGGCGCTGTTCCTGTTCGCGACGATCCTGCTGGGTGCCACGTTCATGGGCTTCCAGGCCTACGAATACCACCACGCGTACACCGAACTGAACCTGAAGCTGACCTCGGGCATCTACGGTTCGACCTTCTTCATGCTCACGGGTTTCCACGGCTTCCACGTGACGATGGGGGCGATCATGCTGTCCGTCGTGCTGTACCGCGTGCTGCGTGGCCACTTCACACCGGAACACCATTTCGCCTTCGAGGGCGCGGCGTGGTATTGGCACTTCGTCGACGTCGTGTGGCTGGGGCTGTACGTGGTCGTGTACTGGTTGTAAGCCAGGAACTGCTGGATGCCGTCGTCCCCGCCTGCGCGGGGACGACGTTTTAAGCCTGCGCGGGAACGGCGGTGTTACGCCCGCGCGGACCGACGTTCATGAGTGCAAACCCTTCGGCTGGATCCACCCCATCTTGTACGAGAACAGCACGAGCAGGAACAGCGTGATCGACAGCCCGACCCGCATCGCCAGCGCCTGGACGGTACGGTTGCTGCGACCCCTGTCGCGCATCAGGAAGAAGAGGGCGGAGGCAAGGCTGCCGATGATGAGCACGAAGGCGATGGCGACGACGATTTTCATGGGCGGGCCGGTGAGGTTGATTGTAAGGGTGACACGATCATTGTATGCGACTCCGCTTCCGTTTTAGAACCATTCCTTTCCTGGCGACGCTCGCGCTGGTGACGCTCGGCATCCTGCTCGGCAACTGGCAGGTGCGCCGCGCGGCGGAAAAGACGGCGCTGCAGGCCCGGCTCACGCAGCGCGCGGCCTTGCCGCCGTTCGTGCTCGACGGGAAGCCGGTCGATCCCGCCGCCATCGAATATCGCCGTGTCGTCGTGACCGGGGCATTCGTCCCCAACTGGCCGCTGTTCCTCGACAACCGGCCGCTCGACGGCCGCACCGGATTCGTTTTGCTGATGCCGTTTACAATAGCGGATACCGGCGCGGTCGTCCTCGTGGCGCGGGGTTGGCTGCCCCGCGATCCGGCCGTGCACGACCGCGTGCCGCCCGTGGCCGCACCGGCCGGCCGCACGACCATCGAAGGCCTGGCCGTGCTGCATCCGGCCCGCGTGATGGAGTTGGCGAAGGCGCCGCCGCCCCGGCCCGGCGCCATCGTGCAGAACGTCGACCCGGCCGGCTTCGCCCAGGCCAGCGGTTTGCGCGTGCTGCCCGTGCTGGTCGAACAAACGAGCGCGGATGCCCAGGCGGCCTCGGCCGTGGAACCCATCCGCACCTGGCCGGCGCCCGCCGTCGACGTCGACCGCAACAAGGGCTATGCCTTCCAGTGGTACGCGCTGGCGGCGATGGCCTTCCTATTTTTTGTGATTACAGGATTTCGAAGTGGAACTCAACAAGCCGGCTGACGCAGCCGCAATCCCTGTCGAAGCCGCCGTCCGCAAGCGCGGGCGCCGGATGCTGTGGCTGGTGCTGGCCGTGTGCGCGGCGCCGATGATCGCGTCGTATTTCACCTACTACGTCATCAAGCCGCAGAAGCGCAACAACTACGGGACGCTGATCGACCAGCGCGCCCACCCGATCCCGGCCATGGCCACGACCACGCTGGACGGCCGTCCGCAGGCGCTGGCGCAGTTCAAGGGCAAGTGGGTGATGCTGATGGTCGGCCCGGGCGCCTGTCCGGAAGCGTGCCAGAAGCAATTGTTCGCCATGCGCCAGCTGCGCCTGATGCAAGGCAAGGAGGCGGACCGCATCGAGCGCGTCTGGCTCATCACCGACCAGGCGCCGCTCGACACCCTGACCATCCGCGAATACGACGGTACCCACATGCTGCGCGCCGACGCCGCGACGGTGGCCGGCTGGCTGCCGGCCGACGCGGGCACGACGCCGGCCGATCACATCTACATGATCGATCCGCTGGGCCACCTCATGATGCGCTTCCCGAAGGACCCGCAGTTCCAGGAAGTGCGCAAGGTCTACAAGGACATCTACAAGCTGTTGAAGGCGTCGGCCGTCGGCTGAAATCCATGATGGACGCTTCGAATTTCGTATTGCTGGCCCTGACCGGCCTCCTGGCGGCCAGCGTGCCGCTCGCGCTCGTGTGGACGGCGACCGGCACCCATAAATACCGCAAGCTGGCCTGGGTGATCGCCTTCTTCACGTTCGACCTGATCGTGTTCGGCGGCTTTACCCGCCTCACCGACTCCGGCCTCGGCTGCCCGGACTGGCCCGGCTGCTACGGCGAGGCGAACCCGTTCCTCGCGCACGCGCACATCGCCGCGGCCGAGGCGCTGATGCCCACCGGACCGGTGACCAAAATGAAGGCGTGGATCGAGATGATCCACCGCTTCCTCGCGATGGGCATCGGCATCATGATCATCGGCCTGATGGCCGCTTCCTGGCTGGAGTGGCGCCGCGCGCGCGCGCGCGGGGGCAAGCCCGCGCACGGCCCCGCGCTGCCGACCATCATGTTCCTGTGGGTGTGCGTGCAGGGCGCGTTCGGTGCCTGGACCGTCACCATGAAGCTGCAGCCGATCATCGTCACCCTGCACCTGCTGTTCGGCCTGACCCTGCTGGCGCTGGCCGTTTGGCTGGGCGGCCGCGAAGACAATCTGACGGCGCCGCCGCCGGCCGCGCCGGCGTCCGTGCTGCGCAAGCTGCGTCCGCTCGCGTGGCTGGCGGGCGTCGTGTTGCTGGTGCAACTGGCGCTGGGCGGGTGGGTGAGTACCAATTACGCGACACTGGCATGCAACGATTTCCCCCTTTGTAATGGACAAATTGTCCCAGAGATGGATTGGCAACACGGCTTCACCTTGTGGCGCGAGCTGGGCAAGACGGCCGCCGGCCACTATCTGCCGTTCTCCGCGCTGACGGCGATCCACTGGGTGCACCGCAACTTCGCGCTCGTCGTCGTGCTCGTGCTGGGCTATACGGCCTGGCGCGCCTGGCGCCTGCCGGGCCTGCACGGCACGGCGCGCAACCTCGCGCTGGTGCTTGCCGCCCAGGCAACGACGGGCATCGCGACGGTGTTCCTGAACTTTCCGTTGCCGATTGCCGTGCTCCACAACGCGGGGGCAGCGGGGCTCGTCCTTCTGGTGACCATGTTAAACTACAAGGTACAGTATCAACTCGAGCTGGCGCTGCGCAGTCCACGACGTGAGGCCGCGACGTCCGCGAGCCATCCATGATTACGCAAACCGCCATCCACAAACCGCCCAGCCGGATCGCCCAGTACTGGTCGCTGACCAAGCCGCGCGTCACCCAGCTGGCCGTCTTCTGCGCCGTGATCGGCATGTTCCTCGCCACCGACGGCTTTCCCGGCTGGCACGTGCTCGTCTGGGGCACGATCGGCATCTGGCTGCTGGCCGGCGCCGCCTTCGCCGTCAACTGCCTGATCGAGGCGGAAGTCGACGCCCGCATGGCCCGCACGGCGCGCCGCGCCACCGCGATGGGCGAGCTGTCGCCCACGCAGGTGCTGATCTTTTCCGCCATCATCGGCGGCGCCGGCATGGGCGTCCTGTATACGATGGTCAATCCGCTGACGATGTGGCTGACGTTCGTCACCTTCGTCGGCTATGCCCTCATCTACACGGTCCTCCTGAAGCCGAACACGCCGCAGAACATCGTCATCGGCGGCCTGTCGGGCGCGATGCCGCCGGCCCTCGGCTGGGCCGCCGTCGCGGGCGAGGTGCCGATGCAGGCATGGCTGCTGGTGCTGATCATCTTCGTCTGGACCCCGCCGCATTTCTGGGCGCTCGCCATGTACCGCCGCGACGACTACGTCCGTTCCGGCCTGCCCATGCTGCCCGTCACGCACGGCATGCAGTACACGGGCCAGCAGGTGTGGCTGTATTCCGTCGCGCTGGCCGCGTGCACGTTGTTCCCGTACGCCGTCGGCATGAGCGGCATCGTGTACCTGGCGGCGGCCGTCGTGCTGAACGCGGTGTTCCTGCGCTACGGCTGGTTGATCCACAAGCACTACAGCGACCAGGTCGCGCGCAAGGCGTTCGCCTGGTCCATCGTTTATTTGTCGCTGCTGTTCGCCGCGCTGCTCGTCGACCACTACGTGAAACAATACCTGCCATTCTGATGATGAAAAAACTGCTGCCCGTCCTCGTCGCCGCCTGCGCGCTGACCGTCTCCCTCGCCGCATGCGACAAGCTGCCGGGCAAGCAGCAGGTCTCCTTCCAGAACACGGACGTCACCGGCCTCGATTACGCGAAAGGCTTTGCGCTGACCGACCACACGGGCAAGCCGCGCACGCTGGCCGACTTCAAGGGCAAGGTCGTCGTCGTCTTCTTCGGCTACACGCAATGCCCGGACGTGTGCCCGACGACGATGGCGGAGATGGCGTCCGTGATGCAGAAACTGGGTCCGCTGGCCGACCAGGTGCAGGTCCTGTTCATCACCCTCGACCCCGAGCGCGACACGCAGGAGCTGCTGGCCAACTACGTGCCCGCGTTCGACAAGCGCTTCATCGGCCTGCGCGGCACGCCTGACCAGACGGCGAAGACGGCCAAGGAATTCAAGGTGTTCTACGCGAAGGTGCCGGGCACGGACCCGGGCAGCTACACGATCGACCACACGGCCGGCAGCTACGTCTTCGACCGCGACGGCCGCCTGCGCCTGTTCATCCGCCATGGCCAGGGGCCCGACCCCATCGTCCACGATCTCCGTCAGTTATTGACCTGATGGACAAGCGCCCGGGAAGAAACTTCACGCGCGCCGGCGCCGTCATCCTGCTGACTCTCGGCTGTCTCTACGTCCTGCAACCCTTCCTGGCCGCGATCCTGTTCGCGGCCGCCGTCGTCATCTCGTCCTGGCCGCTGTACCGGAAACTGCTGCTGCGCCTGCGCGGCCGGCGGACCTTGGCCGCGCTGACGATGACCTTGAGCCTCACGCTGCTCGTCATCATCCCGCTCGCACTGGTCGCCTACAACCTCGCGGACAACGTGGCCTCGTCGTTCGACCAGATCCGCGCCGCGCTGAACCAGGGCGAGCTGCTGCCGCCCGCGTGGGTGCGCGATGTCCCGCTCGTCGGCGACCAGCTCGATACCTACCTGCGCCAGCTCGTCGCCAGCCGCGAACGCATGATGGAACTCGCGCGGCGCATGGTCGAACCGACCCGGCACGCGCTGCTGTCCGGCGGCCTGATGCTGGGCGCCGGCGTCGCGCAGATGAGCCTCGCGGCATTCGTCAGCTTCTTTTTCTACCGTGACGGCGAGGCGCTGACGGCCGTGATCGACGCCGCCATGCGCCGCATCATGGACGAGGAGGCGGCCTCCGTCACCGAGATCGTCAGCCAGACCGTGCGCGGCGTGATGTACGGCCTGCTCGGCACGGCGCTGGCGCAGGCCCTCGTCGCGGCGCTCGGCTTTTCCATCGCGCGCGTGCCCGCGGTGCCGCTGCTGTCGGTACTCGTCTTCGTGTCGTCGCTGATCCCCGTCGGGCCGCCCATCGTGTGGGGCGGGGCGGCCATCTGGCTGTTCGCGCAGGGCGAGACGGGATGGGGCATCTTCATGCTCGTGTGGGGCTTCTTCCTGATCAGCGGCGTCGACAACGTCGTGCGCCCGATGCTGATCAGCCGCGGCTCCAGCCTGCCGTTTCTTCTCACGTTATTGGGCGTGCTGGGCGGCGTGATCGCGTTCGGCTTCGTCGGCATGTTCATCGGGCCGACCCTGCTCGCGGTGGGCTATTCGCTGATGAGCGGCTGGACGCATACGCGGGACCCGATCGTGCAGCAGGACGGCGCCGGGGACTAGCCTGCTTGCACCCCTCCGCATACCGGATCACCTTTTTGTCGCCGGCGATTATCCTCATCAATCTGCTGACGTGGACCTGGTAACCGATCGCGTTCGGCCGGGCGTCTGTCGCCCACCGTCACGTTGTCGACCGAGCGATGGGGGCGTTGCGGACGGCATGAGCGGCGATCCGGGTACCCATATAATGGATGCCCGAACCCTTTTGCGAAACGATCGATGGACCGACTGGCGCTGATGGAAACCTTTGTCCGTACCGTGGAAACCGGGTCGTTTTCCGGCGCGGCGCGGCGGCTGGGCGTCGGCCAGCCGGCCGTGTCGAAAGCGGTCGCGCAACTGGAAGAGCATCTGCAGGCGCGCCTGCTGTTGCGCTCCACGCGCGGCCTCACGCCCACCGAAGCGGGCCAGGCCTACTACGAGGCGGCCCGCCGCGCCATCGCATTGGCCGACGAAGCCGACGCCGCGGCACGCGGCGCCGGAGCGGCGCTCTCCGGCCGCCTGCGCGTGTGCGCCGCCGTGACGTTCGCGCGCCTGCACGTGATACCGCACCTGAAGCGCTTCCTGGACGCCCATCCGGCGCTCGACGTCGACGTCGTGCTGGACGACCGCAACATCGACCTGCTGGAGCATGGCATCGACGTCGCCCTGCGCATGGGCGACCTCGGCGACTCGTCGATGACGGCGCGACGCATCGCCACCGGCCCTCGCGTGGTCGTGGCGACGCCGCGCTACCTGGCCGAACGCGGCATGCCGCGCGCGCCGGCCGACCTCGCGCATCACGACACGGTGACCTACCTGCAGGACATCGGCGCGGGCGGCGCCTGGTCGTTCCGGCGCGACGACACGGCGCTGTCGGTCGCGGTCGGAGGCCGGCTGCGCGTGAGCGCCGCGGAAGGCGTGCGCGCGGCGGTGTTGGCGGACATCGGCATCGCCGTCGCGTCGGCCTGGATGTTCGGGCCCGAACTGGCGCGCGGCGACGTGACGGCGATCCTCACCGACTGGACCCTGCCCACGATCGACCTGTGGGCCGTGTATCCGTCCGGCCGCCTGTCCAGCGCGAAGGCGCGCGCGTTCGCCGCCTTCGTCCAGGACATCATGGAGACAGACGCTCCAGCACCGGCAGCAGGCTCTCCGGTTCCGGCCGCAGCGTGTAGTCGGGATTGACCTCGGCGTAGGCGATGATCCCGTCGCGGCCGATCACATAGCGGGCCGGCATGGGCAGGGTCCAGCCTGGGTCGCCGTTGAACGCGGGCAGATCGTTCTTGAGCATCCTGTACAGGTCGACGAGATAGTCCGGCAGCGCGAAGCGCAGGCCGAATGCGGCGGCGACCTCGTTGCCGCCGTCGCTCAGGATAGGGAACGACAGCCCGTTCTGGCGCACCGACTTGCGGCTGTTGGCGGCGGTCTGCGGCGAGATGGCGAGCAGCGACGCGCCCAGCGCCCGGAACCGCGGCAGCGTTGCCTCCAGTGCCTGCAGCTCGAGGTTGCAGTACGGGCACCACACGCCGCGATAGAAACTGAGGACCAGCGGACCGGCGGCCAGCAGGTCGTCCGACGCGACCGGTTTGCCGTCCGGGTCGGGCAGCGTGAACGCGGGCGCGCGGTCGCCCGCCTTGAGCGCCCGGCCGGCCTGGCCCGAGGCGATCAGTTCGGCGGTGGCGCGTTCCATGATCGGGTGGATGTCCGGCGGGGCGAAATACGGCGCCTTGCCGGCCTTGAAGTCGGCCTTGAAAGCGTCCAGTCTGGCTTGCAATGTCATGATGATCTCCTCGTTCACAGCGCGGGCGCGGCCGGGAAATCGACCGGCACGCCGGTCAGCGCATGCAGGTAGTTGGTGATGATCTTGTCGCCCACCGCCATCACGACGTCGACGAGATTGCCCTCGTCGTAGCCGGCCACGAAAAAGGCGTCCAGGCGTTCCGGCGCGGCGCGGCCGCGATGGCGGACGATGTCGGCCGCCAGCCCGGCCAGCGCATCGAGCCGGCGGTCGAACGACGCGGCGCCCCCGCGGATCTCGATGATCTGGTCGGGCGTGAAGCCGACCATGCCGCCCAGGACGGTGTGGGCCGCGAGGCAGTATGCACACTCGTTGACCTGGCTGACGACCAGGTTGACGACTTCGCGCTCCCTGGCGCTCAGCGAGCTTTTGCCGTTTTGCAGGGCGAGATAATTGCCGAGCGCATGGTCGGAATGCGCCAGCGTGGCGTACAGGTTGGGTACCATGCCCAGTTTTTTCTCGAGCTGTTCGAAGATGGCGCGGTTGGCCGGAGAGACGGATGCCGCGGTTGGAACGGTAAAGGTTGTCATGGTCGATCCTCGTTGGTGGATGGGTGGTGCAACGGGATCGACTATGAGCGTTTTGCCCGGCGCGCAGTAGCCGCCGGGCGGGCATACCGCCTATTCCGCGGACAGGGGAACGAGCCGCACCGGCCGCGCGCCGGCCGTCCAGCGCGCCCGCAAGCGCATGAACGGCGTCTCCACGCAGCGGTACAGCACCCAGCCGCCGGCGATTCCCGCGGCCATGATGGCGACGACGGTCGCGGGCGCGCCTGCATCGACGTGCAGCCGCTCCAACTGCGGCCGCAGCGCCATGAACACGGGCTTGTGCACGAGGTAGACGGCGTACGACCACAGCGCCAGCGCCGGTGCGCCGGGAATGCGCACGCGGTTCAGCACGCAGTGCGGCGCGAGGGCCGCGCAGGTCAGCAGGCCGAAGCCGAGCGCGGCGAGCGAAAAGCCGAACGTGGACGTGACAGACGTCGTCGGCCAGTCGAGGTGGATGCAGGTCAGCACGCTGGCACTCATGGCAAGGCCGGCGGCGCACAGCGCGTTCGCGTGGCGCAGCAGGCGGCCGAACGCGTGAGGGTGGAAGTTGCGCAGCAGGGCGATGGCGACGCCGGGCAGCAGTTCGTCGGCACGGCAGAAGCTCGAATAATAGACTTCGGCCATGAAGGCATCGTGCCCGTGCAGCGCGAAGGCCGCCGCGCGCGTGGTCATGCCGGCCGCGATGGCGCCGATCAGCAGGCCCCACGCCAGCCGGATGGGAAAACCGAAGCGGGCCAGCGCCAGTACGACGAGCGGCAGCAGCAGGTAGAACTGCTCTTCGATGCACAGCGACCAGGAATGCGTGAACGTCTGGCCGTAGGCAAGCCCGAAGTTCTGCGTGAACGAGAGGAAGCGCCACGGTGACGCCATGCTCGATCCGCCGAGCGGCGGGCCCGGGAACAGCCAGTAGACCGCCAGCACGACGTAGTAATTGGGCAGCGTGCGCAGCAGGCGGCGCACGAAGAAGGCCTTCAGCGACAGGGGTTCGCCGCGCGCGGCGGGCGCCAGCAGCTGGTTGCCGATCAAATAGCCGCTCAGCACGAAGAACAGGTCGACGCCGGCCCAGCCGACCTTGCCGATGACGCCGAACGTGGCCTGGCCGCTCACGAAGCCGCAATAGTGGGTCATGAGGACGAGCACGATGGCGGCGGCGCGCAGCAGGTCCAGGCCGCGCAGGCGTGCGTTGGAAGTCGGTTCGGTCATGCGATGTCGGGCAGGTTGAAATACGGAAGACGAAGCCCGTCATTCTAGCCGTCGGCGGCGGCCGGTGAAACAGGCATGGCGTCCCGCAGCAGCCCTGATCGTGCTGGGAACGGCGCTGGCCGCCGGCGTGATCAACCCTGCGCGGTCGCGAGCAGCGCATCCGCCTCCGCGGCCCGGCGCGCGGCCGGACGGGCATTCACGCGGTCCATATAGGCCATGATCTCGGGCAGTTCGGGCACGAGCTTGAACATCGTGATCCAGCCGAGGGAGTTACCCCACAGGACGTCGGCGGCGGAAAAGCGTTCGCCCAGCAGATACGGGCCCGCGCGCAGCTGGGCCGTCAACGTGGCCAGCATCGTGTCGTAGTCGCCGTACGGGCACATCGTCGGCGGCGTGGGCTCGCGCTTCATGGCCAGGTCGATGATCGCCGGCTCGAACGACGAGCCGTAGAACGCCAGCCAGCGCAGGTAGGGGCCACGCAGCGGGTCGCCGATTGCCGGCGCGAGCCCCGCCGCAGGGAACAGGTCGGCCAGGTAGATGAAGATGGCCGGCAGCTCCGTGACGAGGGCGTCGCCATGCCGGATGGCGGGCACCTTGCCCATCGGGTTGACGGCCAGGTAGTCCGGGGCGCGCTGCTCGTTCTTCTTGAGGTTCAGCACGTGCAGGTCGTAGTCGGCGCCGAGTTCTTCGAGCAGGAAGCGGGCGGCGCCGGAGCGGGAGTTCGGCGCGTGGAACAGGGTCAGGTTCATGGGATCCTCGTGATGGCGGTGAACCGACAGCTTAGGCGGGAGTCCTCCCGCCGTCTTGGAAAAACGCGCGCTAGAATGACGCAATGAACACACCACCCACCGTCACGGCCCGCCCCAAGGGCGTGGTCGCCCCGGCGCTCGCCGGCAAGATGTTCCGCCTCAGGCGCTACCTGCCGCCGCCCGACCTGGCGCCGTTCCTCGACCATTACTGGGTCGTCGAATGGGACCTGCAGGACCGCCCCGCGCACACGCAGCGCACCTTGCCTTATCCATGCGTGCACGTCGTGTTCGACCGTGCCCGCACGGGCATCTGGGGCTTGACGACGGGCTCCTTCGATTACGAGTTGAAAGGGGCGGGCAAGGTGTGCGGCCTGCGCTTCCGTCCCGGCGCCTTCCGCGCCTTCCTCGGCCGGCCGCTGCACACGATCACGGACCAGGTGCTGCCTTTGTCCGCCGTCTTCCCGTGGGATGAAGCGGCGGCGCAGGATGCGGTGCTGGACACGCCGGACGACGCCGCGATGATCGCGGCGGCGGGCGCGCTGCTGCGCGCGCATCTGCCCGCGCCCGATCCGCAGGTGGAGAGAATCGCGGCCATCCTGCGCGCGGTCGAATCGACGCCCGGGCTGACTCAGGTGGACGAGCTGGCCGCAGCGGCGCAGATGAGCGTGCGCAGCCTGCAACAGCTGTTCAGCGAGTACGTGGGCGTGAGCCCGAAATGGGTGATCCGGCGCTTCCGCCTGCACGAGGCGGCGGACCGCCTGGCGCAGGGTGCCGACGTCGACCTGGCCGAGCTGGCGCAGGGCCTCGGCTATTTCGACCAGGCCCACTTCACGTCGGATTTCCGGCGCCTGGTCGGCAAGTCGCCGGGGCGGTATCGCGAGGAAGCGCGGCGGGCGGCTGCCGGTTAATCGAGATCGTCCTCGTCCGAGCCGCGCTCCAGCTGCGGAATCACTTTCACGAGCAGGATACGCGGTCCGTTGGTCTTCTTGACGACGACGTCGAATCGCGGAAATTCGATGCGCTGGCCCTGCTTGGGGATGTCCCCCAGCTTGGCCATCAGCAGACCGCCGACGGATTCGACTTCGTCCAGGCCCATCGCTTCGTTGTCGATGTCGATGCCGAGCACGCGTTCGAGCGAGACGATGGGCAGGCTCGCCTTGCCGATGAAGGTGCCGTCGCCCTGTGGCAGCCAGTCGTTCTCGTTGAGGCGGAATTCGTCGCGGATCTCGCCGACGATGGCGCCCAGCAGGTTGTCCAGCGTGATGAAGCCGACCGGGCGCTTGCCCTTTTCGCCGATCAGCGCGAAGTGCGGGGCGCCGCCGCGGAACCGGCGGAACAGTTCGATCGCCGGCGTGCGCGCGGAGATCAGGTCGACGGGACGCAGGTATTCCGTCAGGTCGTCGATGTCCTTGCCGGACTGCTCGGCGAAAAACAAGTCCTTCAGGTGGATCACGCCCAGCACTTCCTCGCCGTCCTCGTCGAAATACGGATAGCGCGAGAAGCGGTTGCGGCGCACCGTGTCGAGGTTCTGTTCGAGGGTGCGGTTGGCGTACAGCGCGCTCACCTCGTTAATCGGCCGCATCAGGTCGGCCACCGTGTGTTGGGAAAATTCCAGCGACTGCGCGAGGATGTGGCGCTCGTCGTGCGTGAAGCGCTCGCCCGGCGTGCCCGTGTTGGCGCGCAGGATGATCTTCAATTCGTCGTTCGAATAATGCGTCTCGTGGCTGCCCACGCCGGACAGGCCCGCGACGCGCAGCACGAGATTGGCGCTTTCGTTGAGGACCCAGATCGCCGGGTACATGGCCCAGTAAAAGCCGTACAGCGGCACCGCGCTCCACAGGCCTACGGCTTCGGGCACGCGGATCGCCAGCGATTTCGGTGCCAGCTCGCCCACGACGATGTGCAGGAACGAGATGACGCTGAACGCCATGACGAACGACACGCCGTGGATGATCTGGGGGCTGGTGACGCCGACCAGCGCGAACACGGGTTCCAGCAGGCTCGCGAACGCGGGTTCGCCGACCCAGCCCAGGCCCAGCGACGCGAGCGTGATGCCCAGTTGGCAGGCGGACAGGTAGGCGTCCAGCTGGCCGTGGACCTTGAACAGGATCCGTCCGCGCAGGCCGCCCGTCTTCGCGATGGCGCGGACGCGTGTCTTGCGCAGCGTGACGATGCCGAATTCGGCCGCCACGAAGAAGCCGTTCAGCACCACCAGCAGCAGCGCGAGAACGACGAGTAATACATTTTGCATAAACAGTATGTTCGATCTAAGGGCAAAGGCCGGGTTGCATTGTAACGGTCAGGCCGGCGCCGCGTTTTTTTGCGACGCCGCGAGGATGGCCTCGACCGCCGGATGCATGATCTTGCGGTCGCTCGAGATCATGTAGAACTGTTCGCGTACGCTCGGCACCGATCCCACGCGCACGGCGCCGAACTGCTCGGCCACGTCGTCCGCCAGCGCGGCCGGCGCGAAGAACAGGCCCAGGCCGCGCCGGCCGAAGGTGTTGAGGAGGGCGTTGTCCTCGAATTCCCCGACCACGTCCGGCCGCACGTGGTGCTGCACGAACCATTCGTCGATCTTGCCGCGCAGGGCATTATTACGTGCCGGCAGCAGGAACGGCGCGCCGTTCAGATTCCGCGGGAAGTCGTCGTCCGCGCCGTAGCGCTGCGCGAGCGCAGGCGTGCCAACGACGACCATCTCGCTGTCGAACAGCTGGTGGCTGAACACTTTCAATGTGGCGCCGGCGCGCACTTCGCGGTCGGTCAGCACGACGTCCAGCTTGTGCAGCGCGAGGTCGGCCAGCAGCGCTTCGAACTGGTCTTCGTAGCACACGATGCGCACCGGCCGGTCCATCCGCGTGACCGCTTCCAGCATGCGGTAGGCGGACAGCTTCGGCAGCGAATCCGAGATGCCCACCGTGAGACGGGTGCGGCCGCTGTCGAATTCATTCAGCGCTTCCTGCATCTGCTCGCCCAGCAAGAAGATCTGGTCGGCATAGCCCAGCGCCAGCCGGCCCGCTTCCGTCAGCACGAGGCGCCGGCCCTGCTGCGCGAACAGCGTCTTGCCAAGCGATTGTTCGAGCAGGGTCAGTTGCGAGCTGACCGTCTGCACGGCGAGCCCGAGGCGCTCGGCGGCGCGGGTGATGCCCCCTTCGTTGGCCACGACCCAGAAGTAATACAGGTGCCGGAAATTGATATCGGTTTTCATTATCACGTGAATAACGCAGGTTTTTACGAAGTGATTCTCTTGTTATCTTCGCTTTTTCAGTTTGATCATCGCCTCTACACTGCGCCTTGTCAACAACATCCACCCCAAAGGGGAGAAGAGAATGAAGCATTTCAGAATGTCATTCATCGTCACGGCCTTGTGCCTGCTGGGCTCGGCCTGGTGGGGCTACGAGCATGCCGGCGTCGCCGGCGCGCTGACGGCCGTGGGCATTGCCGCCATCCTGGCGGTGATGGAAGTCTCGCTGTCGTTCGACAACGCGGTGGTCAATGCCTCCGTGTTGAAAACCTGGGATCCGTTCTGGAAAAAGCTGTTCCTGGGCGTCGGCATCATCATCGCCGTGTTCGGCATGCGTTTGCTGTTCCCGCTCGTGATCGTCGCGGTGGCGGCCGACCTGGGCCTCATGGACGTGTGGAACATGGCGCTGCAGGATCCGAAGCAGTACTCGATGCACCTGACGAATCACCACGCGGAAGTGGCGGCGTTCGGCGGCATGTTCCTGCTGCTGGTCTTCCTGAACTTCCTGTTCGATGAAGAGAAGGAGCACCACTGGCTCGGCCACGTCGAGGAGAAGCTCGGATCGCTCGGCAAGGTGTCGTCGATCTCGGTGATGATCGCGATCGGCGCGCTGATGGCCAGCCTGTCGCTGGTGCCGGCAGCGCAGAAGATGGTCGTGCTGATGTCGGGCCTGTGGGGCATCCTGATCTACGTCGGCGTGGACGTGCTGTCGAACATGCTGGAGAAATCGGAAGAGGGCGGCGGCGACGTCGGCGAGATGGTCAAGCGC
>Ga0209148_1000656_pt1 | contig 29811 bp, 24 predicted proteins | sample AraplaCol_mMF_r2_2_FD_184288 | JGI IMG/M metagenome (GOLD analysis project Ga0209148, IMG submission 184288) | Arabidopsis root microbial communities from North Carolina, USA - plate scrape CL_Col_mMF_r2 (SPAdes) (version 2) | ecosystem: Host-associated > Plants > Roots > Endosphere | place... | reverse complement strand
GTACAACACGAGCACACCCGAGGCGAGCGTGAACAGGAACAGGAATTCCACCGCGACGACGACTTGGTCGAGCACTTCCTGCACCTGGCGGATGATGCCGCTGACGTCGATGACGGTCAGGTTCGGCCACGCGCGCGTCAGTGCGTTGGCCAGCCCGATGCCGCGCGCCGGCAGGTGGAATGCCGTCATGTAGGTCGTCGGCGCGTCGCGCATCGCGGCCGGGTTGATGATGACGAAGAAGTTGGCGCGCATCGATCCCCATTCCAGCTTGCGCAGGCTCGTGATCCGCGCCTCGACGATCTGTCCGCCCATGTCGAAGCGCATCGTGTCGCCCAGCTTCAGGCGCAGCGTGCGCGCGAGGCCCTGCTCGACGGACGCTTCGGCCACGCCCGGCGCGTCGTGGTACCAGCGGCCTTGCACGATCTCGTTCGACGGCGGCAGGTCGCTCGTGCTCGAGAGGTTGAATTCGCGCTCCGCGAGGCCTTTCGCGCGCTCGTCCGTGTACGTGCCGGCCGTGACCGCGTTGCCGTTCACGGCGACGAGGCGGCCGCGGATCATCGGGTACAGCGTCACGTCGCGCACGCCGGCCGCGCGGATCGTGTGCGCGACGCCGGCGCGCTGGTCGGGCTGGATGTTGATGATGAAACGGTTCGGCGCGTCGGGCGGCGTGGCCGTGCGCCAGGCGGACATCAGATCGCCGCGCACGACGGTCAGCAGGAGCAGCGCCATGAGGCCGAGCGACAGCGAGACGACCTGCACGACCGTCGCGCCGGGCCGCCGCTGCAGCGACGTGATCGCGAAGCGCCAGGCCTGGTGGCGGAACGCGCCGCGCAGGTAGCGCAGGCCGCGCAGCGCGAGCCAGCCGACGAGCGCGAACAGGGCGAACGCGCCGAGGAAACCGCCCGCAGTGAGCAGCGCGAGCTGCAGGTCGCCGGCCTGCCACAGCAGCAGGCCGACGAAGACAGCCGCGCCGAGGCCGTAGGTGGCCAGCGCGAGCGGCTTCGGCGCGGCCTGCTCGCGCCGGATCACGCGGTTGTGCGGCACGTTGCGCAACTGGAGCACGGGCGGCAGCGCGAAGCCCACGAGCAGCAGCATGCCGGTGGCGACGCCCTGCAGCGCGGGCAGCGGCGACACGGGCGGCAGCTCGGCCGGAATCAGGTTCCTGACCATCTCGAGCAGCACGAAGTGGGCGCCGAAACCGACGAGCACCCCGAGCACGCTGCCCGCGAGACCGACGACGGCGAATTCGATGAGGAACAGCAGTCCGACCTCGTTCTGCGTCATGCCGAGGCAGCGCAACATGGCGCAGGCGTCGAGGTGGCGTTGCATGAAACGGCGCGCGGCCATCGCGACGGCCACCGCGGCCAGCATCGCCGACAGCAGCCCGACGAGCGACAGGAAGCGCTCGGCGCGATCGATCGTCGAGCGCATCTCGGGCCGGCCGTTTTCCAGCGTCTCGATGCGCACGCCGCGCACGTTGGCGCTGGCGATCTGCGCGCGCAGCCAGCGCTCGTAATCCGCGACCGCGGCCTGGTCATTCGGCGACCGCGCCGCCACCTGCATGCGGTACGTGACGCGCGCGTAGTTGTCGACGAGGCCAGTCGACTCGAGGTCGGCCAGCGCCAGCATCACGCGCGGCGCGAAGTTGGCGAACGAGGCGCCGCGGTCGGGTTCGGACGCGATCAGGCGCGCGATTTTGAAGCTTTTATCGCCCAGCTGGATCGTCGAGCCGACCTTCGCCCGCAGCGGCGGCAGCAGGTTGACGTCGACCCACACCGTGCCCGGCGCGGGCGTGTCGTGCGTGATGTCGCCGAGGGCTTCGCTGGCGTCGTCGGGGCTCGTCGTGACGCGCATGGCGCCGCGCAACGGATAACTTGCCGACACGGCTTTCACGGACGCCAGCAGCGCCTGCGACGCGTCGCCCTGCCCCGCCTGCGCCATGCTGGGAAACGTCACCGTGTCGGCCAACAGCAGGCCGCGCCGGGTCGCCTCGCTGCGCCAGGCCTGGGGAAGCGGCTGGTCGGCATTCACGAGCAGGTCGGCGCCGAGCAGCTGGCGGGCGTCGCGGTTCAGGCCGGCGCGCATGCGGTCGACGAAGAAGCCGACCGCCGCCAGCGCCGACACCGCGACGACGAGCGCCACCAGCAGGAAGCGCAGCTCGCCGGCGCGCCAGTCGCGCGCGGTCATGCGCAGGGATTGCATCAGCATCGTCGTTCGCCCTTGCGTATAAAAGCTGAATTATGCGGCCTGCGCCGCGTCGAAGAACGCGTCGACTTCGGCGAGGTAGGCGCGCTTGCGCTCGGGTTCGAGGAAGGCCGCGCCGAAACTGTTCTTCGCCAGCCGGCGCGCGTGGCCCGCATCGAGCGGCAGCGCGTCGAACGCGGCCAGGTAGTTCGCGTTGACGTAGCCGCCGAAATAGGCCGGATCGTCCGAATTCACGGTGGCGACGAGGCCGGCGTCGAGCAGGCGCCGCAGGTTGCTGTCGCCCATTGCGTCGAACACGCGCAGCTTCAGGTTCGACAGCGGGCACACGGTCAGCGCCACCTGCTCGCGCACCAGGCGCTCGACCAGCGCCGGGTCCTCGAGGCAGCGCACGCCGTGGTCGATGCGCTCGACGTTCAGCACGTCGAGCGCGCTTTCGATATAGGCCGGCGGCCCTTCCTCGCCGGCGTGCGCGACGAGGTGCAGGCCGAGGTTGCGGGCGCGCTCGAACAGGCGCGCGAACTTCTCCGGCGGATGGCCGACCTCGGACGAATCGAGGCCCACGCCGATGATCTTGTCACGGAACGGCAGCGCTTCTTCCAGCGTCGCGATGGCTTCCTCCTCAGAAAGATGACGCAGGAAACACATGATCAGCGTGGCACTGATGGGCCCGTCCTGGCAGGCGCGCCAGATGCCGTCGACGACGGTCTTGAAGGGTACGCCGCGCGCCGTATGCGTCTGCGGGTCGAAGAAGATTTCGGCATGGCGGACATTGTCGGCGGCGGCCCGGGCCAGGTAGGCCATCGTCATGTCGTAGAAGTCCTGTTCGGTCAACAGAACACTTGCACCGGCGTAATAAATGTCCAGGAAAGACTGTAGGTCGGTGAAAGCGTACGCTTGTCGCAACGCATCAACCGATGCATACGGGAGCGACACGCCATTCCTTTGCGCCAGCTCAAAAATCAGCTCGGGCTCGAGCGAGCCTTCGATGTGGATGTGCAATTCTGCTTTCGGCATCGCCTGCAACATGTGGCGCAGCTGTTCGTTCAGCATGGATTCTCCGATGGATCGATGGAATGGATTCGGGAGCCAGTGTAGCGCATGGTTGCAAGCCTCTCATTTCATTGGAGAATTCGGGCTATATCGCTGCGCCATACGCGTGCGCCACTGCCTAGCAAGATAGTGCACTATTTACTTACCAATTAATAAACACGATTGTCGTTGCCGGGATCAAAAGTCCTGTTTGGAAAACATGTCGATATTACCAAAATTGGTGTAAATACCCAGTTCACTATCCCATTTAAAATGGTTATTTTCTTATTCGTTTCAACGACTTAGGAAGGCCACGCACAAGTGCGCGACACTGTTTTGACTTCGAGAACTAATAGGCAGATAATAAATTTCATAAGCGTAAGAAGACGCTCTCAGCGGGCGCTAACAATCCGGCGAGGGACCTCGCCACCAGCGCGGATCCACGACAGCTGGCTCCACGAGGTCCCGGTGAAACCGGATGAAAACAAGAACATCGCCCTTCGTTTTGTGTCAGATCTTCTGACCTCCAAAATTCAGACGGCGACCCCAACAAGAACGCTTGGGGACCTCGAAAAACCGTCGGGTTTTTCAAGGTCCCATCTGCCGGAACGGGGCTTGGGCGGCCACCTTCATCGGCCGCCGGACAGTGATTCAGTGTTAGCACATTAGAGGACATTCACATGACCATTTTTGACAACTACGCAGCCCGCTATGAGCGTACCCGGGAAGAGGAATACTCCCTGTCTGAGTACCTTCAGCTTTGCAAAAAAGATCCCCTGACTTACGCCAGCGCTCCCGAGCGCATGCTGGCCGCAATCGGCGAACCCACCCTGGTCGACACCCGCCTCGACTCGCGCCTGTCGCGCATCTTCGCCAACAAGGTCATCAAGGTTTATCCCGCATTCCGCGAGTTCTACGGCATGGAGGAAGTGATCGAACAGGTCGTTTCCTATTTCCGCCACGCAGCCCAGGGGCTGGAAGAGCGCAAGCAGATTCTCTATCTGCTGGGACCGGTCGGCGGCGGTAAATCGTCCATCGCGGAAAAACTCAAGCACCTGATGGAGCAGGTGCCGTTCTTTGCGCTGAAAGGCTCGCCGGTGAACGAATCGCCGCTCGGCCTGTTCAACGAAGAAGAAGACGGCGCCATCCTCGAGGAGGACTACGGCATCCCGCGCCGCTTCCTGCGCGCGATCCCGAGCCCATGGGCCGTCAAGCGCCTGCACGAATACGGCGGCGACATCAACAAGTTCCGCGTCGTCAAACGCTATCCGTCGATCCTCAAGCAGATCGCAATCTCCAAGACGGAACCGGGCGACGAAAACAACCAGGACATTTCTTCGCTGGTCGGCAAGGTCGACATCCGCAAGCTCGAGGACTACGCGCAGGACGATCCGGACGCCTACAGCTATTCCGGCGGCCTGTGCCTGGCGAACCAGGGCCTGATGGAATTCGTCGAGATGTTCAAGGCGCCCATCAAGGTCCTGCACCCGCTGCTGACGGCGACGCAGGAAGGCAACTACAAGGGCACCGAGGGCTTCGGCGCGATTCCGTTCGAAGGCATCATCCTGGCGCACTCGAACGAATCGGAGTGGAAGACCTTCCGCAACAACCGTAACAACGAGGCATTCCTCGACCGTATCTACATCGTCAAGGTGCCTTACTGCCTGCGGGTGTCGGACGAGATGAAGATCTACGACAAGCTGCTGCGCAATTCCTCGCTCGACAAGGCGCCCTGCGCGCCCGGCACGCTGCGCATGATGGCCCAGTTCGCGATCCTGTCGCGCCTGAAGGATCCGGAAAACTCGAGCGTCTATTCGAAGATGCTCGTGTACGACGGCGAGAACCTCAAGGATACCGACCCCAAGGCCAAGTCGCTGCACGAATACGTCGACTATGCCGGCGTGGACGAAGGCATGAACGGCCTGTCGACCCGTTTCGCCTTCAAGATCCTGTCCAAGGTCTTCAACTTTGACAACACCGAAGTGGCGGCGAACCCCGTGCACCTGCTGTACGTGCTGGAACAGCAGATCGAGCGCGAGCAGTTCCCGGGCGAGACCGAGCAACGCTACATGTCGTATATCAAGGAGCACCTGGCGAACCGCTACGTCGACTTCATCGGCAAGGAGATCCAGACGGCCTACCTGGAAAGCTATTCCGAGTATGGCCAGAACATCTTCGACCGCTACGTCACGTTTGCCGACTTCTGGATCCAGGACCAGGAATTCCGCGATCCGGACACGGGCGAAAGCTTCGACCGCGAGACGCTGAACGCCGAGCTCGAGAAGATCGAGAAGCCGGCCGGCATCTCGAACCCGAAGGATTTCCGCAACGAAATCGTCAACTTCGCGCTGCGCGCACGGGCGACGAACGGCGGCAAGAATCCTGCATGGACCAGCTATGAGAAGTTCCGCACGGTAATCGAGAAGAAGATGTTCTCGAATACCGAGGAATTGCTGCCGGTGATTTCGTTCAACGCGAAGGCCAGTGCCGAAGATGCAACCAAGCACGCCGACTTCGTTGCCCGTATGGTCGAGAAAGGCTATACGCCCAAGCAGGTCCGTTTGCTGTGCGAATGGTATCTGCGTGTCAGGAAATCTTCGTAAAAGGCCATCGCAAAACCAGGAGCGTGGGGCGGGCGCTGGAGCGCCCGCCGGCAAGGACCGGTGGCAGACCGGCAGGGCCGGCCACCGGAATCCGCGACGCCAACCACGTTACGACGCGGCGCGTTAATATAGAGGGGCCCGGGAAGGAATCCGGCCCGCCGCGACTTTCAGCAGGAGGCCTGTTTTGACTTACCTCATCGACCGACGCTTGCAAGGCAAGAACAAGTCTGCGGTCAACCGCGAACGATTCTTGCGTCGCTATAAGGCGCAAATCAAGGATGCGGTGGGCCGGGCGATCAAGGGTCGCTCGATCACCGACGTCGAAAATGGCGAAAAGGTTTCGATTCCCGTCAAGGACGTGAGCGAACCGCATTTCGGACACGCCCATGGCGGCGTCTGGGAGACCGTCAACCCCGGCAATACGGAATACCAGAAAGGCGACACGATCAACCGCCCCCGCAGCGGTGGCGGCGGCGCCGGACGTGGCCGGGCCGGGAACAGCGAGCAGACGACCGAAGACGATTTCATCTTCGAGCTCAGCCGTGAAGAATTCATGAACTATTTCTTCGAAGACCTTGAGCTGCCGAATATGGTGAAAACGCAGCTCACCCAGGTCGTCGAATACAAGAACCAGCGCGCCGGTTATAACATTTCCGGCACCCCGTCGAACATCCACGTGCTGCGCTCCCTACGCGGCGCGCTCGGCCGGCGCATCGCGGTGGGCGGCCCCTCCCGCAAACAGCTGACGGCCCTCGAACACCAGTTGCGCGAACTGCGCGAACAGGGCGTGGACGACGACGACCCGCAGGTGATCGAGCTCAAGCAAAAGATCCATCACCTGCATACGCGCCTGCTGGCGATTCCATTCATCGACCCGATCGACTTGCGTTACAGCAACCGGATCAAGATCCCGAAGCCGTCGACGGCGGCCGTCATGTTCTGCATCATGGACGTGTCGGGATCGATGGATGAAAGCCGCAAGGACACCGCGAAGCGCTTCTTCATCCTGCTGTACCTGTTCCTGAAGCGGGTCTATGAGCGGATCGACGTCGTCTTCATCCGCCACCACACGGCGGCGGCCGAGGTCGACGAAAACGAGTTCTTCCACTCGCGCGAGTCGGGCGGCACCGTCGTGTCGTCCGCACTGCACCTGCTGAACAAGGTCATCAGCGAGCGCTACAGCAATGGCGACTGGAACAGCTATGTGGCGCAGGCCTCGGACGGCGACAACTGGGATAACGATTCCGTGCTGTGCAGGCAAATCCTGTCCAGTGCGATCATGCCCAGGGTCCAGTACTACACTTATGTCGAGATCACCGACGGACCGCCCCAGAACCTGTGGGAGCAGTACGCCGAGGTGGCGGCCACGCACCAGAACTTCGCGATGCAGAAGATCGTGACGCCGGCCGACATCTATCCAGTGTTCCGCGAATTGTTCAAGAAGCAGCCAAAGTAGCGAGGCCCGCTCATGCCAAGAGATCCCAACAACCCGCGCGCCCTGCCCGAACAGTCGGAATGGACGTTCGACCTGATCGAACAGGCGCACGAGGAAATCCGCCGGGTAGCCAAGAAGTTCGGCCTGGACACCTACCCCAACCAGCTCGAAGTCATCACGGCCGAGCAAATGATGGACGCGTACACGTCCGTCGGGATGCCCGTCTCATACAACCACTGGTCGTTCGGCAAGCACTTCCTGACGACGGAAAAGAGCTATAAGCGGGGCCAGATGGGCCTCGCCTATGAAATCGTCATCAACTCGAATCCCTGCATCGCGTACCTGATGGAGGAAAACAGCCTGACGATGCAGGCCCTCGTGATCGCGCACGCGGCCTATGGCCACAATTCCTTCTTCAAGGGCAATTATCTGTTCCGGACCTGGACCGATGCCGACGCCATCGTCGACTATATGGTCTTTGCGAAGAACTATATTGCCGAGTGCGAACAGCGTCATGGCATCGACGCCGTCGAAGAGCTGCTCGATTCCTGCCACGCGATCCAGAACTACGGCGTCGACCGCTACAAGCGGCCGGCCAAGTTGTCGGTGGCGCAGGAAGCGGCGCGCCAGAAGGAGCGCGAGGAATACATGCAGTCGCAGGTCAACGAGCTGTGGCGCACCCTGCCGCGGCGCGAGGAACAGATCCGCGACCAGCCGCCGCCGCGCTTCCCGCTCGAGCCCGAGGAAAACCTGCTCTACTTTATAGAGAAGTACGCGCCGCTGCTCGAACCATGGCAGCGGGAACTCGTACGGATCACGCGCAAGATCTCGCAGTATTTCTATCCGCAGCGCCAGACCCAGGTCATGAACGAGGGCTGGGCAACCTTCTGGCACTACACGATCCTGCAAGAGCTCTATAAGGAAGGGATCGTCGGCGACGGCTTCATGCTGGAATTCCTGCAGAGCCATACGAACGTCGTCTACCAGCCGCCGGCCACGAGCCCGTATTACAATGGCATTAATCCGTATGCGCTCGGTTTCGCGATGATGACGGACATCAAGCGGATCTGCGAAGACCCGACGCCCGAGGATCGCGCCTGGTTCCCCGACATCGCGGGCAGCGACTGGCTCAAGACGCTCGATTTTGCCATGCGCAATTTCAAGGACGAGAGCTTCATCGCCCAGTACCTGTCGCCCAAGCTGATCCGGGAGTTTCACTTTTTCGCGGTGCTGGACGACGACCGCAGCGACAAGCTGACGATTTCGGCCATCCACGACGAGGCCGGATACCGTTACGTCCGCCAGCAACTGGCCGATCAATATAATATCGGCAACCGAGAGCCGAACATCCAGGTCTGGCAGGTCAATACGCGAGACGACCGCGCGCTGACGCTGCGTCATACCCAGTTCCAGCGCCGCCCCCTGAACCAGCAGGCGCATGAGGTCCTGAAGCATGTCGCACGTCTGTGGGGCTTCGATGTACGCCTCGAGACCGTTGACCCATCCGGGCGTGTCGTCAGCAGCCTGGAGTGCCGTCGCGAGAAGCGCGCACGTTACTGACATCCCGGCCCGCGCTGCTCGGCGCGGGCATTTTTTTCTTCCATTCTGTTGACACCTTCTTCCCCTTGTGATGTAGTTCAACTAACCTCGGACGTGGTTAGTGAGCCATATTAATCGCCTGTATCTACATAAGATCTTGTTATGGCCACCCCCTCTGATCTAGGGGGAAAACCGTTTCAAAAGTACGCACGTCCGCATGGAATTTCGCTATAGTTGGCAGAAACGCTACGAAGCTTTCTTATGAAATTTGCTGAGCAATAAAATTGGCAGGGAAAATTCGGAATTTCGGCGTTGACGCCTTATCTTCCACACATTACGAAAGGGGTCCACTTGACATTGCAAAACAACTAACTTCCACCCCCATCGGCATGCCTGCGCCCGTTCTTTCCTGATCACTTTCTTTGCCTGTTTTTACAGACAAATAGCCTCTCTTTGAGGGTGTAAAAATGTATGTGAAAAAAAGAATTCGTAGGTATAATTCGCCGATGTCCCGGATGCGGCTCTTAGCATTTTGTCGTGTTTTGTGGGTTTAGTAGCAATAAAAAAAGGTTGGTATTGGAGAAAGCAGGATGAATTTTTCGCATGAGAAGAACCCCGGGAAGAATTTGACTGGTATCGCCATTGTCATCGTCTTGCACCTGATCGTTGCTTACGGGATCGTGACCGGTCTCGGCAAAAAGATGATCAGCAAGGTGACCGAGGCAGTGGAGACCAAGATCGTTGAAGACGTAAAACCGCCGCCACCTCCGGAGACGCCGCCCCCGCCGCCGCCGCCGGAAATGAAGGCGCCGCCTCCGCCGTTCATCCCGCCGGTGGAAGTGCAAGTACAAACCCCGCCGCCGCAGCAGAATGTGATCGCTAACCAGACGCAGACGAAACCGGCGACGACGGAAATCATCAAGGCGCCGCCGGCGCCGCCGACGCCGGCACCGGCCAAGGCCGCCGGCCCGTCCCGGACCCCGGCCGTCGCGGACTTCAATACGTGCTCGAAGCCGGAATATCCGAAGTCGTCGCTGCGTAACGAAGAAACGGGTGTGTCGACGATCTCGTTCCTGATTGGTTCGGACGGCGGCGTGAAGGATTCCAAGGTCACGAAGTCCAGCGGCTTCCGCGACCTGGATAAGGCTGCTCAGGTGGCACTGGGCAAGTGCCGGTTCAAACCGGCGACTGAGAACGGCCAGGCCATCGAGTCCTGGCAGCCGGTACAGTACGTCTGGACGCTGGAATAACCAGAGGCAGCGTATCGTCTCAACGCATGATTTTCGTTGTCATTAAGTTCAGCGAACTGTTCATTTTAAATTTTTGGAGGAAGCATGTTTAAGAATACCCGTTTGTCCGCTACCGTAGCGGCTCTCCTGTTCTCGGTCACTGCGGCATCGGCACTGGTGTCCGCTCCGGCCTTCGCCGACGCTCCGGCTTCGGCGGCAGCGAGCGCCCCGGCAGCGGCACCGGCGGCTGACGCAGCAGCACCGGCAGCCGACGCTGCCGCTCCGGCAGCGGCTCCGGCTCCGGCAGCTGGCGGCGATGCCAAGAAAGAAGAAGTCGAGAACCCGTTCGGCCCTGCTGCCGTATGGAACGGCGGCGTCGTGTCGCGCGGCACCCTGATCATCCTGGCGATCATGTCGATGGGTTCCTGGTACATCATGATCACCAAGCTGATCGACCAGATGAAGATCTTCAAGCAGTCGAAGGAAACCAACCAGAAGTTCTGGAAAGCACCGTCGATCGCCGCAGGCTCGGCTCAACTGACCGACGGCTCGCCGTTCCGCTTCATCGCTGAAACCGGCACCAAGGCAACCCAGCACCACGACGGCGCCCTGCTCGAGCAGATCGACCTGTCGAGCTGGGTGACCATGCAGATCCAGCGCGCCGTGGACAAAGTCCAGTCGCGCCTGACGGACGGCCTGTCGTTCCTGGCAACCGTCGGCTCGACCGCACCGTTCATCGGTCTGTTCGGTACCGTCTGGGGTATCTACAACGCACTGACCAACATCGGTATGACCGGTAACGCGTCGATCGACAAGGTTGCAGGTCCGGTGGGTGAAGCACTGATCATGACCGCCTTCGGTCTGTTCGTGGCAGTTCCGGCCGTTCTGGGCTACAACTGGCTGGTCCGTCGTAACAAGGCCGCAATGGAAGATGTCCGCTCGTTCGGCGCTGACGTGCACTCGGTCCTGATCTCGGGCGCAATGCACACTTCGGAAGCTGCACGTGCCGCCGGCGCCAGCGCCGCTAAAAAGGTTGGTTAAACCATGAGCATGAGTGTTGGCTCCGATAGCGGAGACGAAGATGCAGTGATGTCAGAGATCAACACCACGCCCCTCGTGGACGTGATGCTGGTTCTTCTGATCATCTTTCTGATCACCAGCCCGGTTGTCCTCAAACTGCAGAAGATTCAGCTGCCGATCGAGACCAACCAGGTTGCCAAGACCACGCCGGAAGACGTTAACATCGTCGTCAACAAAGATGGCGAGATGTACTGGAACCAGAAGCACCTGAACAACACCGATGAACTGTTCGATTTCCTGGCCAAGGAATCGGTGAAAGTGCCTCAGCCGGAAGTGAAAATCCGTGGCGACCAAGAAACCCGCTACGAGGCGATCGGCAGGGTGCTCTACACGGCCCAGCGTGCCGGGATTCAGAAGGTCGGTTTCATTACCGAACCGCCTGATAAGGGCTGATCCTTCAGGACACAACCCGCCAGCGTGATAGCGGCGCGCCTCACGGCTCAGCCGCTATCACGCTGGTTCCCAAGATTTGAAAGGAAACACCATGGGTATGAACGTTGGTTCGTCCGGTGCTAAATCAGCTGATCCGGAACCGATGATGGAAATGAACATGACGCCGCTGATCGACGTCATGCTGGTGCTGATCATCATGCTGATCATCACCATTCCAAAACAAAACCATTCGGTTAACTTGAACATGCCGGTTGGCAATCCGCCGCCGCCGACCAAGGAACCGGTTGTGATCACGATCGACGTGGACTTCGACGGTACGATCCTCTGGGATAACACCCCGGTTCCGGATCGTGCCACGCTCGAAGCAAAGCTGGCCAATGTGGCAGCCCAACCTGATCAGCCGGAAGTGCACCTGCGTCCGAACAAGCTGGTCGAATACAAGGTTGTCGCTGGCGTGATGGCATCGGCCCAGCGTCTTGGCGTGACCAAGATCGGTATGGTCGGTAACGAACAGTTCCAGTAAATCGCTTTGGCTATAATGAACACGGCAGGGTTTCCCTGCCGTGTCTATTTTGAATGAAAGAATTTTGCTAATGTCCAAATTCCGCCTCGCACACCTCGGCCTCGTTGTGGCCGCACTCGGATTCACCGCCGCCGCGCCGGTCGTTGGCCTGGCGCCCGCCTACGCGGCCGAGACCCTCCGCCCGGAAGTCGGCAAGCCCCTGCAGGAAGCCCAGCAACTGATGAAGTCGGGCAAGAACAAGGAAGCCCTGGCCAAGCTGCGCGAGCTCGACAAGGTCGGCGGCAAGTCGGCAAACGAAACGTATCTGATCGAACGCACCCGTGCCGGTGCCGCATCGGCTGCCGGCGATTACGAGACGGCCGCCAAGGCCTTCGAATACCTGATCGGTTCGGGCAAGCTGTCGAGCACTGAAAAAGCCCAGTTTTCGGAAGGTTTGATCGGCATCTACATGCGTGCCGGCGACCTGGGCAAGGCAAACGCCGCCATCGAACGCCAGCTGAAGGACCACGACGATCCGAAGCTGCGTGCCTACCTGATGCAGAACTATTACAAGCAGGGCAATATCCAGGCACTGGAAGGCGAACTGCGCACGGCCGAGAAAAGCGGCCGCCTGACTGAAGACCAGCTGGGCATGCTGGCCAACATCCAGCTCAAGAAGAATGACAAGGCCGGCTACGTCAACACCATCGAGAAACTGGCCGCCAACTATCCGAAAGCCTCGTACTGGACCGACCTGCTGAACCGCGTGCAGGGCAAGCCCGGCTTCTCGGGCCGCCTGTCCGTGGACGTTTACCGTCTGAAGCTGGCCAACAACCTGATGAAGAAGCCGAGCGAATTCATGGAAATGGCCCAGCTCGTGCTGCAGGCCGGCGCACCGGCCGAAGCCCTCAAGGTCATCGACAAAGGTTACAAGGCAGGCGCACTGGGCACCGGTCCGGATGCTGCCCGTCACCAGCGCCTGAAGGACCTGGCCGAGAAAACCCTGGCCGACCAGAACAAGAACCTGGCCGCCACCGAAGCGCAGCTGATCAAGGACAACGACAGCGACGGCATGGCGTCGCTGGGTTATGCGCTGGTCCAGTCCGGCCAGGCCGACAAGGGCCTCAAGATGTTGGTCGAGGCTTCCAAATCCAAGGACCTGAAGCATCCGGAAGACGTCAAGCTGCACCTGGGCGAAGCATATGCCGTCGCCGGCAAGAAGCAACAGGCCATCAACACGCTCAGGACCGTCGGCGGTACCGACGGCGCCGCGGACCTGGCCCGTTACTTCATCATGGCGATCAACAAGCCGATCTCCGGCTGAGTCACCCCGCTCCATGCATGACGGCCGCCCGCGGGCGGTCCGACAAAGCGCAGCCCGCTTTACGCCGGCTGCGCTTTTTTCTTGTCGGCACCGCAGCAATGCCGCACCGTCCAGGCCGGCATTCCCCTCGCAACAAGGCATAGCGCTGTGCAACATGACCTTTGCCGTATAATCTGGTATTTCGCCTAGAAGCACGAACCATCCAATGAAGGTATTTCGCGGACTTCCCAATGACAGGGCACGCGCGCCTTGCGCACTCACGATCGGCAACTTCGACGGTGTCCACCGCGGACACCAGGCACTGTTGGGCCACGTGACAGCGAGCGCCCGCCGGCTCGGACTGGAAGCCGCCGTGATGACGTTCGAACCCCATCCGCGCGAATATTTCGCCGGCCGCAGCGGCGACATGTCCAAGGCGCCGGCGCGCATCGCCAACCTGCGCGACAAGCTCGAATCGCTGGAGAATGCCGGGGTCGACCGCGTCATCGTCGAACATTTCAACGAGCATTTCGCGTCGATGTCGCCGGATGAATTCACGCAGCGCGTGCTCGTCGACGGCCTGCACGTGAAATGGCTGATGGTCGGCGACGACTTTTGCTATGGCGCCCGCCGCGCCGGCAACGTCGCGCTGCTGGCCGAGGCCGGCAAACGCCATGGCTTCGAGGTGCACAGCCTGCCGGCCGTGCTGCACGACTCCACCCGTATCTCGTCCTCGGCCGTGCGCGCCGCGCTCGCGGCCGGCGATTTCGACGCCACGCGCGCCCTGCTCGGCCACCCGTATTCGATGTCCGGCCACGTGATCCATGGCCAGAAACTGGGCCGCACGCTGGGCTTCCCCACCTTGAACCTGCGCGTCGCCCACCGTCCCGCACTGGCCGGCATCTTCGTCGTGCAGGTGCATGGCCTGGCCGACGGACCGCTGCCGGCCGTCGCCAGCCTGGGCGTCCGTCCGACCGTCGAAGACGCGGGCCGCATGTTGCTGGAAGTCCATGTCTTCGACTGGAACAAGGCGTGCTACGGCAAGCTCGTGCGCGTGGAATTCCTCACCAAGCTGCGCGACGAGGAAAAATACATCGACCTGCCGACGCTCACGGCCGCCATCGAGCGCGACGCCCGACAGGCCCGCGCCTGGTTCGCCCGGCGCGCCGGCGCCCTCACGGCCACCGACCGAATTTGACTCGGACTTCGGCGGCCTTACCGTCCGCCCGTCCCGACGGCCCCGCGCCGTCCCGTCATCACGAACAACAGCAGTCCACTTTAGAAACCACCATGTCCGATACCAAGCAGGGCCCAAAAGCAGGCCAACAAGGCAACAAGAAGCCGGAGAGCAAATACCCGGTCAACATGACCGACACCCCGTTCCCGATGCGCGGCGACCTCGCCAAGCGCGAGCCGGGCTGGGTCAAGCAGTGGCAGGACAAAAAGATCTACCAGCGCATCCGCAAGGCCGCCGCCGGCCGTCCCAAATTCGTCCTGCACGACGGTCCGCCGTACGCGAACGGCGACATCCACCTGGGCCATTCCGTCAACAAGATCCTCAAGGACATGGTCGTGAAATCGCGCACCATGGCCGGCTACGACGCGCCCTATGTGCCGGGCTGGGACTGCCACGGCATGCCGATCGAGATCCAGATCGAAAAACTGTACGGCAAGAACCTGCCGACGGCCGAAGTGCTGCAAAAGGCGCGCGCCTATGCGCTCGAACAGGTCGACCGCCAGCGCACCGGCTTCATCCGCCTGGGCGTGCTGGGCGAGTGGGACAATCCGTATCTGACCATGAACTTCAGTAACGAGGCCGACGAGCTGCGCGCCCTCGGCACGATGCTCGGCAAGGGGTATGTCTACCGCGGCCTGAAGCCCGTGAACTGGTGCTTCGACTGCGGCTCGGCGCTGGCCGAGGCGGAAGTCGAATACCAGGACAAGCGCGACCCGGCCATCGACGTCGGCTTCCCGTTCGCGGAACCCGACAAGCTGGCGCAGGCGTTCGGCCTGCCCGCCCTGCCGGACGGCGCCGGCTTCATCGTGATCTGGACGACGACCCCGTGGACGATCCCGTCGAACCAGGCGTTGAACGTGCATCCGGAAGTGACGTACGCGCTCGTGAAAGCCGATCGCAACGGCAAGCCGGTCCTGCTGATCGTCGCGCAGGACCTGGCCGAATCCGTCCTGCAGCGCTACAAGCTCGAAGGCGCCATCGTCGCGACGACGACCGGCGAGCAGCTCGCCGGCATCCGCTTCAAGCACCCGCTGCACGCGGCCGATCCGTTCTACGACCGCACGTCGCCCGTCTACCTGGCCGACTACGTCACCACGGACAGCGGCACCGGCGTCGTCCACTCGGCGCCGGCCTACGGCCTGGAAGACTTCCAGTCATGCAAGGCACACGGCATGAAGGACGACGAGATCCTGAAACCCGTGATGGGCGACGGCCGCTTCGCGAGCACGCTGCCGCTGTTCGGCGGCATGACGATCTGGGAAGCGTCCAAGCCGATCTGCAACGCGCTGTCCGAAGCCGGCGCCCTGTTCGAACTCAAGATGTTCGACCACAGCTACATGCACTGCTGGCGCCACAAGACGCCGATCGTCTACCGCGCGACGAGCCAGTGGTTCGCCGGCATGGACGTCAAGCCGAAGGACGGCGGCCCGACCCTGCGCGAAGCCGCGCTGGCCGGCATCGCCGAGACGCAGTTCTTCCCGGACTGGGGCCAGGCGCGCCTGCAGGGCATGATCGCCAACCGTCCGGACTGGACCCTGTCGCGCCAGCGCCAGTGGGGCGTCCCGATGGCCTTCTTCCTGCACAAGGAAACGGGCGACCTGCACCCGCGTACGCCGGAGCTGCTGGAACAAGTCGCGCAGCTGATCGAGGCGGGCGGCATCGACGCCTGGCACAAGCTCGACCCGCGCGACCTGCTCGGCGACGACGCGTCGATGTACGAAAAGAACCGCGACACGCTGGACGTGTGGTTCGACTCCGGCACGACGCACCAGACCGTGCTGCGCGGCTCGCACGCGCAACAGTCGCACTTCCCGGCCGACCTGTACCTCGAAGGCTCCGACCAGCACCGCGGCTGGTTCCACTCGTCGCTGCTGACGTCGTCGATGCTGAACGGCCGCCCGCCGTACAAGGCGCTGCTGACGCACGGCTTCACGGTCGACGAACACGGCAAGAAGATGTCCAAGTCGCTGGGCAACACGCTGGCGCCGCAAAAAATCTCGGACACGCTGGGCGCCGACATCCTGCGCCTGTGGGTCGCGTCGACCGATTACACGGGCGAGCTGGCGATCAGCGAAGAAATCCTCAAGCGCGTCACCGAAGCCTACCGCCGCATCCGCAATACGCTGCGCTTCCTGCTCGCGAACACGTCGGACTTCGATCCGGCCACGAACGCGGTGCCGGTCGCCGAGCTGCTCGAGATCGACCGCTACGCGATGGCGGAAACGGCGCGCCTGCAGGCGGACATCGCGCAGCACTTCGAGCGCTACGAGTTCCACCCGGTCGTCGCGCGCCTGCAGAACTTCTGCTCGGAAGACCTGGGCGGCTTCTACCTCGACATCCTGAAGGACCGCCTGTACACGACGGGCGTGAACTCGCACGCGCGCCGCTCCGCGCAGACCGCGCTGTGGCACATCGCGCACGCGCTGCTGCGCATCATGGCGCCGGTCCTGTCGTTCACGGCCGAGGAAGCATGGGCCGTGTTCGCGGGCGAGAAAGCGTTTGCCGAGAGCGATGAAACCATCTTCACGCAGACGCTGTGGCAATTCCCGGCGATCCCGGACGCGGCCGCCCTGCTGGACAAGTACGCGCTGCTGCGCGCCGTCCGCGCCGACGTCACCAAGCAGCTGGAAGAAGTGCGCGCGTCCGGCGCGATCGGTTCGTCGCTGCAGGCGGAACTGGCCATCAAGGCCGCGGGCGCCAAGTACGCCACGCTGGCCAGCCTGGACGACGACTTGAAGTTCGTGTTCATCACGTCGCAGGCCAGCGTGGAGCAGGTCGCGGACGCGGCCGCGGAAGCCGTCGCCGTGACGCCGTCCGGCGCCGCCAAGTGCGAGCGCTGCTGGCACTACCGCCCCGACGTCGGCCACGACCATGCGCATCCTGGCCTGTGCGGTCGTTGCACGAGCAATCTGTTCGGCAGCGGGGAAAGCCGCCGCTTCGCCTGATGCACCGTCCCCGGGCCGTGAGCCCGGGGTTTTCACTTTACGACCATCGACATGGCCAGCAAAAAAAAACCAACATTCTCCACCGTCCCGTCGCGCTCGGGCGCGAGTCTCATCCCGTGGCTCGGCATCGCCTTCATCGTCATCCTGCTCGACCAGATCAGCAAGATCACCATCACACGCACCTTCGGGCTCGGCGAAGAGAAGCCGATCACCAGCTTCTTCAACCTCGTCCTCGCGTATAACAAGGGCGCGGCATTCAACTTCCTGTCCGACCAGAGCGGCTGGCAGCGCTACCTGTTCGCCGGCATCGCCATCGCCGCCGTCGGCTTCATCATTTACCTGCTGCGCAAGCACGCGGGCCAGCGCATGTTCTGCTGGGCCCTCGCGATGATCATGGGCGGCGCGCTGGGCAACCTGATCGACCGCATCGCCCACGGCCACGTGATCGACTTCCTCGATTTCTACTGGCGCGGCCTGGGCCACTTCCCGGCGTTTAACATCGCGGATACCGCCATCTCGATCGGCGCGTTCCTGTTCATCATCGATGAACTGCGCCGCGTGAACAAACACTGAGCAGCACTGAACCAAGCATCGCGGAGGATTTCATGAGCATGGACCTGAAGGGCAAGAAGATCGTCCTCGGCCTGTCCGGCGGCGTGGCCTGCTACAAGGCCGCGGAGCTGTGCCGCGCCCTCGCCAAGGAAGGCGCGCACGTGCAGGTCGTGATGACCGAGGCAGCCACCCACTTCATCGGCACCGTGACGATGCAGGCGCTGTCCGGCCGCACCGTCCACACCGACCAGTGGGACGGCCGCATCCCCAACAACATGGCGCACATCGACCTCACGCGCGACGCCGACGCCATCCTCGTCGCGCCCTGCTCGGCCGACTTCCTGTTCAAGCTCGCGCACGGCGCCACCGACGACCTGCTGTCGACCTTGTGCCTCGCGCGTCCGCACGGCGTGCCGCTGCTGGTGGCGCCCGCGATGAACGTCGAGATGTGGGAAAAGGCGCCCACGCAGCGCAACGTGGCGCAGCTGCGCGAAGACGGCATCTGCATCCTGGGCCCGGCCGCCGGCTCGCAGGCCTGCGGCGAGACGGGCATGGGCCGCATGCTCGAACCGGACGAACTGCTGGCCGAACTGGTCGCCTCGTTCCAGCCCAAGCTCCTCGCCGGCAAGCGCGTGCTGATCACGGCCGGGCCGACGTATGAAGCGATCGATCCCGTGCGCGGCATCACCAATCTGTCGTCGGGCAAGATGGGCTATGCGCTCGCGCGCGCCGCGCGCGAGGCCGGCGCCGACGTCACGCTCATCTCCGGCCCGACCGCGCTGCCGACGCCGCACGGCGTGCGCCGCATCGACGTGCAGAGCGCGCGCCAGATGCTGGACGCCGTCATGCAGGCCGTCGCCGGCCAGCACATCTTCGTGGGCGTGGCGGCCGTCGCCGACTGGCGCGTCGACAATGCCAGCGCCAGCAAGATCAAGAAGGACGGCAGCGGCGACGCCCCGCAGCTGCACTTCGCGGAAAACCCGGACATCCTCGCGACCGTCGCCTCGACGACGTCGCTGAACGGCTGGCCGTACTGCGTCGGCTTCGCGGCCGAATCGGACAACCTGATCGAATACGGCGCCGTCAAGCGCGAGAAAAAAGGCATTCCTCTGCTCGTGGGCAATATCGGCCCGCAGACGTTCGGGCAGGATGAGAATGCGATCGTGCTGTTCGACGAAAGCGGCCACACGGTGCTCCCGCGCGCGACCAAGCTGGAACTGGCGCGCCAGCTCGTCTCCGAGATCGCCAAGCGCCTGGAACAACGGTCGCTGCTGGCCTGAATCATCCTGCATCATCCAAAGCATCCAAAGCATCCGACACACTGAAGCATCCATGAAGAACATCGACCTGAAAATCCTCGACCCGCGCATGAAGGACTTCCTGCCGGCCTACGCCACCGCCGGCAGCGCGGGCCTCGACCTGCGCGCATGCGTCGAGGCCCCCCTGACCATCGAGCCCGGCCAGACCGTGCTGGTGCCGACCGGCCTCGCCATCCACATCGGCGATCCGGGCTATGCGGCGATGATCCTGCCGCGCAGTGGACTCGGCCATAAGAACGGCATCGTTCTGGGTAATCTGGTAGGCTTGATCGACTCCGATTACCAGGGCCAGCTGATGGTCTCGACCTGGAATCGCGGCCAATCGACGTTCACGTTGCAGCCGATGGACCGCCTGGCGCAGCTGATCGTGGTGCCTGTCCTGCAGGTGGGCTTCAACGTCGTGGAGGATTTCGCAACGAGCGACCGGGGCGCCGGAGGATTCGGCTCCACCGGCAAACATTAATATGAGGAGCACATGACCGGACATCTTCGTCAGCGCCCCGCGGGCATCAGGACTGCCGCGCTGGGCATCACCGCCGCCCTTCTGCTGTCGGCCTGCGCCACGCAGGCGCCGCGCGCGCCGGGCACCACGCCGCGCATTACCGAACGCCCCGTGGAAGCCCCGGCCCTGACGCCGCAAATGGCCGCCGCCGCCGACACGCTGACGAAGATGGCGGACCTGCAGCACCGCCTGTACAAGGTCGCCGCGCCCCTGCTGATCCAGAATGCCGAATTGTGCAAGGGCCAGGCCCGCAACCTGCTGGGCTTCACCGCGAAAAACCGCTGGTCCTACCCGGGCGACTACAACGAAGCGGCCCACGTCGCCTTCGGCATGGACGAACGCCTGCAGGTAACGGGCGTGCTGGCCGGCAGCGGCGCCGCGCGCGCCGGGCTGCAGACGGGCGACGTCCTGCTCGCCGCCGGCGGCAAGCCGCTGCCGACCGGCGAACACGCGCTGTCCCAGGCGGGCGCCATCTTCGGCAAGATCATCGCGTCGCAGGCGAGCCTGCCGATGACGGTCGAACGGCGCCGGAGCGAGCGCCAATTGACGATCCCCGTCACGCGCGCGTGCGCCTTCGCGATTGAACTGGGCAACTCGGACAACGTCAACGCGTACGGCGACGGTTCGCGCGTGCTCGTCACGCGCGGCATGATCAACTTCACGCACGACGACGACGAACTGGCCTTCGTGCTGGCCAAGACGATGGCCCACAACATGCTGGGCCACCCGGCCGCGCAGCGCAACAGCGCGACGATCGGCAGCATCATCGACAACCTCAAGAGCATCACGCCGGACACCTCGATGCTGATCGGCAGCGGCGGCATCAAGGCCATGCCGGCAGAGGCCGACGCCGCCGCCGACCGCCTCGGCATCTACCTGGCCGCACGGGCCGGCTACGACATCGAGGAAGCGCCCGCGTTCTGGAAGCGCCTGGCCGAAGCGTATCCGCCGACCGTGTTGAACGGGTACAGCGCCAATCATCCGGCGTTGCCGCAGCGGCTGGCGGCGGTGGAAAAAGCGACGGCCGACATCAAGAGCAAACGGTCGGCCAAAAGGCCGCTGCTGCCTTGAACGACAGCGGATTCGCATGATCGACGGGGCCGCGTTCGCGGCCCTGTTCATTTGCGCTCTACCGGGATGGCGCAACATATCATCGGTCCGTTGGACGCGTGGGCACTGGGTGCCCACCCTACGTTGCGCTTCGGTAGGGTGGGCTCCCCGGGCCCACGTCGAGCCGGCCGGAAATCAGCCGGCCGCCAGCAACACCCCCGCGCTTTTTGTATCATTACCAGTTCCCCCGCCCCGTCGCGCAATTCGAGCGCAAGAAACGGGAAGCTGGAGGAAGCCCGCGCGCCCTATCATCCAGCGCCGGCCCGACCTGATACCGACCCGGGAACCATGAACACTGCCAACCTTCTGCGCCTCATCCTGCTTGCCGCCATCTGGGGCGGCTCCTTCCTGTTCATGCGCATCAGCGCGCCGACACTGGGGCCCGCCGTGCTGATCGAATGCCGCGTGCTGTTCGCGGCCCTGTTCCTCGCGGCCGTCGGCGGCGTCCTCAAAAAACGCCTCGACCTGCGCGCCCACTGGAAGCACTACTTCATCCTCGGCTTCTTCAATTCGGCCTTTCCCTTCCTGCTGTTCGCGTTCGCGGCGCGCACGCTGCCGGCATCCGTGCTGGCCGTGCTGAACGCCACCGCGCCGATGTGGGGCGCGCTGCTGGGCGCCGTGTGGGGCCGCCAGCCGATCCGCGCACGCACGGCGCTGGGCCTCGTGCTGGGCACCGCCGGCGTCGCGCTGCTCGTCGGCTTCGACCACGCGACCAGCCGCCCCGGCGCCGGCATCGCCGTCGCGGCCGCGCTGCTGGGCTCGTTCAGCTACAGCGTCGCGAGCCTGTATGCGCGCACCGCGAAAAGCGTCGAGCCGTTCGCCAACGCGCACGGCACCATGTGGACGTCCGCGCTGATGGTGCTCCCCGCCCTGCTCCTGTTCCCGCCCGCCGGCGCGCCGACGGCCGGCATCGTCGGCGCCGTGATCGCGCTGGGCGTGCTGTGCAGCGGCATCGCCTACATCCTGTACTTCCGCCTGATCGAGCAGGTCGGCACCACGTCCGCCCTCACCGTCACGTTCCTGAGCCCCGTCTTCGGCATCCTGTGGGGCGCGCTGTTCCTGGGCGAGACGATCGGCTGGTACACGATCGTGGGCTCCGCCATCGTGCTGGTCGGCACCGCGTTCGTCACCGGCTTCACGCCCCGCTTCGGCCGCGCGGCTCATTTGCCGGCAGCGGGCAAATGAGCCGCGGCCGCCGCACGATCGCGCTGCCGGCGGGCTACCGCCACGCGGACGCCTACACCTTTCACGGCCGCGACGCCGATGCACTGGCCGAACGGGTCGAGCCCGACGCGGGCCGCTCCCACGGTGGCCGCTCCCACGTCGGCCGCATCCGCAAGGGTGTGCTGCTGGGCGGCGTGCCAACCGTGCTCGACATCACGCTGCACGCGGACCGCGCCGAATGCGTCGTCGACAGCGACGGCGCGGCCGCGGACGATGCGGTCGACGATGCCCTCGTGAACATGCTGGGCCTGCGCATCGACCCGGCGCCATTCGAACAGGCGGTGCGGGACGATCCGCTGTTCGGGCCCGTCGTCGCGCGCCAGCCCGGCCTGCGCGTGATCCAGTCCGCCACCGTGTTCGAGGCGCTGACGTGGGCCATCATCGGCCAGCAGATCAACCTGCCGTTCGCGATCGCGCTGCGCCGCACCTTCATCGGGCTGGCCGGACGCGCCCATTCGAGCGGCCTGTGGTGTTATCCGGAGGCGGCCGACGTGGCCCGCCTCGACACCGAGCAACTGACCAGCCGCAAGTTCTCGGGCGCAAAGGCCGAGACCCTGCTGCGCGTCGCCCGCCTCGTGGCCGACGGCACGTTGTCGCTGGCGCGCGAGCTGGATACGGCCGGCGCGAGCGAGCGCCTGCTCGCGGTCAAGGGCATCGGACCCTGGACCGTCAACTATGCATTGCTGCGCGGCTGGGGTGATGCGGACTGCTCGCTGCACGGCGACGTGGCCGTGCGCAACGCCATCGGCCGCCTGCGCGGCACCGAACGCCCCGACATGCGCGCCGTGGAAGCCTTCCTGGCGACCTATCGCCCACACCGCACGATGGCGGCGGCCTATCTGTGGGCCAGCCTGAGCCAGCCTGCCGGCTGATTCGCATCCGCGACGGATGTCTTGTGCCGCCACAAGGCATCTCTGGTCCGCTTCTCCAGACTGCTTTTAGCCGGACACAAGCGGAGGCAGGCATGAAAGCGAAACGATGCATGGCGGCGGTGCTGCTGGTCCACGGCGCGCTGGCCCAGGCGGACACGAACGATCCCGGGAACCGCGGCGCCTACTTGTCGCTCGCGTTCGGCAACGGCCGCATCTACGGCGGCAACGCGAGCGGCTACCGCTGGATGCGCGGGCGCACGTTCGAAGTCCGCGCCGGGCGCCAACAGGACGACGTGTCCGGCCTCGCCCTGCCGCCCGGCTGGACCATGCGCGTCGACTTCGTCCATTACAACGAAGGCCATCCGGACAACAACCACCGCGACGGCTTCGCGCTGCAGTGGCTCGCCGTGCACCGGTTTTCGCCGGCCTGGACAGGCGAACTGGGCGCCGGCCCCTACCTGAGCATGAACACGACGGAAATCGCGACGCCGGCGGGCACGACGCAAATCGACGACGCGCGCCTCGGCGTGCTGCTCAGCGCCGGCCTGCGCCTGGCCGTGCCCGGCCCCCCCGGCACTCATGTGCGTCTCGGCTACAACCACGTGGCCATGCACACCGTGCACCGGTCGGATGCGCTCGTATTCGGCATCGGGCGCCAGTTCGGCGCCGCCGAGCCGGCGCCCGGCGTCGTGCCGGACGGCCGACTGTGGATCGGCGGCACGTTCGGCACGTCGATCACGAATATGGCCGGCACCCACGGCGCCCACGCCGGCGTGCTGGAGGCCAGGCAGTATGCAGAGCGCTGGGGCATCGGCTACAAATTCCTGTTCGAAGGCGACGACGGCGCGCGCGTCGACCGGCGCGGGCTCGCGGGGCAGTTGTGGTACGTGCAGCCCGTGACGCCGCGCTTGTCGATGAGCGCCGGCCTCGGGCCTTATTTCGCCGCGAACCGGCGCGACGGCAATCGCACCGCCACCAATCTCCTGATCAGCTTCCAGGCCGAACGCGCACTGTCCGCGCGCACGCGGGCGATCGTCAACTTCAGCCGCATCAAGACCTTCCGCAAGACGAACGACCGCGACCTGTTCCAGATCGGCCTGCTGCAACGTTTCTAGCCATGCACCTCCCAGCGCGGCAGCCCGTCGAACTGCTGGGCGCCTTCGCCGGAGAAACGGATCAGCTCGTGCAAGGGCGCCATGGCCAGGTTGTCGCGCCCGTAGTGCCCGCCCAGCGCACTCGGTATTTTCAGACAATACGTGCGCCCGGCCGTCAGGGGGCCCAGCGTCGTCTCGGCCAGGCGCACCTGGTCGGGCATGTACCAGCCATCGAGGAATTCCTGGTTGTACGACAGGGCATCGAGCGCGGCGCGGTCTTCGGCGACCGGTTCGCACCTGAGGTCTTGCGGGGACAGGCGCCAGTACATGCCGTCCTCGGCGCGGACGATCAGATTGCCGAAGGCGTTTTCGCCCAGCACCTCCACCGCGTTCAGGCCGGTCCAGCCCCACGCGTCGTTGATGTCTTCCACAGTAATCATCGTGAGCTCCGCTTTCAACGCATTCCTGTCTTCGACCGGGCTGGGCGGGGCGCGTTGCGGGGAGAGTGGGAATGCTTGAGGCGGGTCGAACGGACGGGTCCGGCCGCGCCAAAACGAAAAAACCGCTGATCCTGGACAGGATCAGCGGTTTTAGAATCTGGTTGCGGGGACAGGATTTGAACCTGTGACCTTCGGGTTATGAGCCCGACGAGCTGCCAGACTGCTCCACCCCGCGTCTGATGCTTTGCATTATACGCACCTTCGGCCGTTTAGGCAATCCCGGTTCTCCGACGCCCCGGGATCGCAGCATAAGTTGCCTCCGGCGGGGTGCGGGCCGCCGGCGGATTGCGGTACAGCCGATGCCAATACGGTGGTAAAGTAAAGCCAATTCAATTCATCCGTTTCCTATGAAATTCTGCTCCGAGTGCGCCCATCCGGTCACGGTGGCCATCCCCGAAGGCGACAACCGTCCGCGTTTCGTGTGCACCAATTGCGGCACCATCCATTACCAGAATCCGAAGATGGTGATCGGCTCGATCCCCGTGTGGGAACAGGACGGCGAACTCAAAGTCCTGCTGTGCAAGCGCGCCATCGAGCCGCGCTACGGGTACTGGACGCTGCCGGCCGGCTTCATGGAAAACGGCGAGACCACCAGCGCCGCCGCCGCGCGCGAGACGGAAGAGGAAGCGGGCGCCAACGTCGAGCTGGGCAAGCTGTTCACGCTGCTGAACGTCGTGCACGTGCACCAGGTCCACCTGTTCTACCTGGCACGCCTCGTCGACCTGGATTTTGCGCCGGGCATCGAAAGCCTGGACGTGCAATTGTTCAGCGAAAACGAAATCCCGTGGGGCGACCTGGCCTTCCCCACCATCCGCACGACGCTCGAACTGTTCTTCGCCGACCACGCCCGGATGCGCGACAACCCGCGCGCCGGCGCCACCTACGGATTCCACACCCACGACATCGTGGGTCCCATGCGCGCGCCCGTCCAACCCGATTGACCGCCTGACCATGATTCCCTGGCTCGAGGCCCATACGCCGTTCCCCGACGTGTCCGAAGCGTTGACGACCGACGCACCGGGCCTGCTCGCGGCCGGTGCCGACCTCTCGCCGCAACGCCTGCTGCAGGCATACCGGCACGGCATCTTTCCCTGGTTTTCCGAGGGCCAGCCCATCCTCTGGTGGAGCACCGATCCGCGCATGGTGCTGTACACCGACCGCTTCAAGGTCAGCGACAGCCTCAAAAAAACGCTGCGCCGGATCGAGCGCAGCCGCCAGGCCGGCGGGCCCTGGGTCGTGCGCTTCGACGGCGCCTTCGAGGCCGTGATGCGCGCCTGCGCCGCACCGCGCAAGGACGGGCCCGGCACCTGGATCTCGGACGACATCATCGCCGGCTACACGGGCCTGCATCGCATGGGCTACGCGCATTCGTCCGAGGTCTGGCTGGACGGCGAACTGGTCGGCGGCGCCTATGGCGTGTGCATCGGCCGCATGTTCTATGGCGAATCGATGTTCGCGCGCGTGCCGGACGCCTCGAAGGCCGCGCTGGCCTACCTGGTCGCCTTTTTGCGCGGCCAGGGCGTGACGATGATCGACTGCCAGCAGGAGACGGGCCACCTGGCCTCGCTGGGCGCGATCCCGATCCCGCGCCGCGATTTCCTGCACCACCTGCGCCAGGCGATCCAGGAGAGCGCCATCGAGCGTTGGGAAGTCGCGCCACCGTTGACCACCTAACGGTGCGCGGCGCCGTCTTTGGCTACAATGTGTTCCACACACGTCGTTCCGAGAGCTTTGCATGACGCACCTGAATGATCTGCCATTTTCCACGCTGCAGTTCTATACCACGGCACCGTATCCTTGCAGCTACCTCGACGCACGCCAGGCCCGTTCGCAGGTCGCCACCCCGTCGCACCTGATCAATGCGGACGTCTATTCGGAACTCGTGCGCAACGGCTTCCGCCGCAGCGGCATCTTCACCTACCGCCCCTATTGCGACGGCTGCCGGGCCTGCATCCCCGTGCGCGTCGCGGCCGAGCGCTTCGCGCCCAACCGCAGCCAGCGCCGCGCCTGGACGCGCCATGCCGACCTGGCGGCGATGGTGGCCAACCTGTCGTTCTCCGACGAGCACTATGCGCTGTACCTGCGCTACCAGACCACGCGCCACGTGGGCGGCGGCATGGACCAGGACAGCCGCGACCAGTACGCGCAATTCCTGCTGCAGAGCCGCGTCAACACGCGCCTCGTGGAATTCCGCGAGCCGGACGGGACATTGCGCATGGTCTCGATCATCGACGTGCTGTCGGACGGCCTGTCCTCGGTCTACACGTTCTTCGACCCGGACGTGCCCGGCGCCTCGTTCGGCACGTACAACGTGATGTGGCAGATCGGCCAGGCGCGCGAGCTGGGGCTGCCCTACGTCTACCTCGGCTACTGGATCGAGCAGAGCCCCAAGATGGCGTACAAGATCAATTTCAGGCCGCTGGAAGCCCGTATCGACGGCGCGTGGGGCGTGCTGGAGCGTTGAGGGGCGGTGGGCGGCGACGAAACTGCGGCGTGACCTCCACACAAGGTAAAATGTCGCGAATTCCGAATTAGGCCACCATGTCCGACAAACTCCTGTACGCCCTCGCCCGCCCGCTGCTGTTCTCCGTCGATCCCGAAACGGCTCACAACCTGACGCTGCCCGCCCTGCGCCGCGCCGCGAAGCTGGGATTGACGGGCATCGTCAGGAAACCGAAGCCGGACCCGCGCACGGTCATGGGCATCACCTTCCCGAACCCGGTCGGCCTGGCCGCCGGCCTGGACAAGGACGGCGCGTACATCGACGGCCTGGCCGCGCTCGGCTTCGGCTCCCTCGAGATCGGCACCGTGACGCCGCGCGCCCAGCCGGGCAACCCGCGGCCGCGCATGTTCCGCCTGCCGGCCGCGCGCGGCATCATCAACCGCATGGGCTTCAATAACGGTGGCGTCGACGCCTTCGTCGCCAACGTCCAGGCCTCGCGCTTCTACCAGGAACGCCAGGGCGTCCTGGGCCTGAACATCGGCAAGAACGCCGACACGCCGATCGAACGCGCCGCCGACGACTACCTGGCCTGCCTGCGCAAGGTGTATCCGTACGCCAGCTACGTCACCGTCAACATTTCATCGCCGAATACGAAGAACCTGCGCCAGCTGCAGGGCGCATCCGAACTGGATGCCCTGCTGTCCCAGTTGAAGGAAGAACAGTCGCGCCTGGCCGACAAATACGGCCACTACGTGCCGCTGGCGCTCAAGATCGCGCCCGACGTGGACGGCGACCAGATCCGCAACATCGGCGGCGCCCTCGTCCGCCACGGCATCGACGGCGTGATCGCCACCAACACCACTCTGGCCCGCCGCGACGTGGAAGGCATGCGCCACGCGGCCGAACAGGGCGGCCTGTCGGGCGCGCCCGTGTTCGAACAGTCGACCATCGTGATCCGTGCGCTGAAGGCCGAAGTCGGCGATACCGTGCCGATCATCGGCGTGGGCGGCATCCTCAGCGGACGCGATGCCAGGGCCAAGATCGATGCCGGCGCCCGGCTCGTGCAGCTGTACAGCGGCCTGATCTATCGCGGCCCCGCCCTCGTGCGCGAATGCGCGGACGCGCTGCGCGCGCAACGCTGAAAAGAGCACGTCGTCCCCGCAGAGGCTGGGACAAAAAGAGCACGTCGTCCCCGCGAAGGCGGGGACCCAAGTAGGGCGATCAGCCCACCCACGTCATTCCCGCGGAAGCGGGAACCCATGCTGAGTCGCGGCCTCAACTTAGGTTCCCGCCTGCGCGGGAACGACGGTGCTCCAGGTTGCGGTTAACGTTTATGTAGCGGTTTTTAATCCGCCGCCGCCGGCTGCAACGCCTTCTCGATATCCGACTTGGTAAATCCCCGCGCGAAGCGCTCGATGAAATCGTAGGCGTACGCGCGCAGATAGGCGCCGCGGCGCACCGCCAGCCGCGTGACGTTCGGCGCGAACAGGTGCGACGACTCGATCGCGCGCAGGCCGCGGTCGCGGCCGTGGTCGAACGCCATCGAGGCGACGATGCCGACGCCCATCCCCAGCGACACGTATTGCTTGATGACGTCGGAATCCATCGCCGTCAGCATGATGTCGGGGCTCACGCCGGCGGCGGCGAACGCCGCGTCGATGTGGCTGCGGCCCGTGAAACCCACGTCGTACGTGATCAATGGATGTTCGGCGAGGTCGGACAGCTTGATCGGCGATTGCGACAGCAGCGGATGGCCATCCGGCACGACGACGAGGTGGCTCCAGCGGTAGCACGGGAACGACACGAGGTCGGGGAACGCGGACAGGCCCTCGGTCGCGATGCCGATGTCGGCGCGGCCCGACAGCACCCATTCGGCGATGTGGTCCGGCGCGCTCTGCTGCAGGGCGATGCGCACGCCCGGGAACGCCGTGCGGAACGCCTGCACGACCTGCGGCAGCGCGTAGCGCGCCTGCGTGTGGGTGACGGCGACCGTGAGCGTGCCGCTGTCCTGCGCGGCGTATTCGCTGCTGGCCTGCTGCAAATTCTCGGCCTCGACGAGCAGGCGCTCGACGATTTTCAAGATGCCCTTGCCCGGATCGGTGAGACCGGTCAGGCGCTTGCCGTTGCGTTCGAAGATGACGACGCCCAGCTCGTCCTCGAGTTCGCGGATCTGGCGCGACACACCCGGCTGCGACGTGAACAGGGCGTTCGCCACGTCGGTCAGATTGAAATTGCGGCGCGCGGCTTCACGCACCGAGCGCAACTGCTGGAAATTCATATGCCGTCCCCCTGGTCGACGAACACGTGCATGCGCCTGGGCTTCACCAGCAGCGTCTCGCCGTCGCGCAGGCCGAGCTCGCGGTAGCGCTCGTTGGGGATCACGGCCTCGATGATCTGGGCATTGTCGGCACGTTCCAGGTCCAGCTGGGCCAGCGGGCCGATCGCGTGCGCGCGGCGCAGTTTGACCGCGACACCCTCCCCGCCCGCGACGTAGCGTTCGACGTCGAGATCGTGCGGACGCACGTAGGCGATGCCTTCGCCGTTCTGCACGTTGGCGTACTGCGGCGCGTGGAACGTGGCGTCGCCGCTGGCCAGCACGCCTTCGTGCACGCGGCCGTGGAACAGGTTGACGTTGCCCAGGAAGCCGTAGACGAACGGCGACGCCGGGTGGTTGTAGACGTCGCCCGGGGTGCCC
>Ga0209148_1000655_pt1 | contig 29820 bp, 28 predicted proteins | sample AraplaCol_mMF_r2_2_FD_184288 | JGI IMG/M metagenome (GOLD analysis project Ga0209148, IMG submission 184288) | Arabidopsis root microbial communities from North Carolina, USA - plate scrape CL_Col_mMF_r2 (SPAdes) (version 2) | ecosystem: Host-associated > Plants > Roots > Endosphere | place... | reverse complement strand
GCTTTCAGCGGTTCCCGGCCGAAGGGGCTGCTCCGCATTGACGTACATGGCACGCTGGCACGGCACTTCCTGCTGCCGCATCTGCCGGATTTTCTCGAGGCCTATCCCGAGATCGAGTTTTATATGAGCGAGGGTGACCGCCTAGTCGATCTGGTGCGCGAGGGTATCGATTGCGTGCTGCGGGTAGGTGAGCCCAAGGACAGCGACATGATTGCCCGCCGGGTCGCGCGCCTCGCCGAGACCACCGCCGCCGCACCTGCTTATCTCGAACGTTATGGCACGCCCGCGAGCATCGATGCCCTGGCGGAAGGCCACCGCATGGTCGGCTTCCGCTCTTCAGCGACCGGCAACCTGATGCCGCTGGAATTCACCGTGGGAGAGGAACTGCGCCTGATCACGTTGCCGGCGACCGTCGCCGTCAATGGTGCCGAGACCCTGGTCGCCGCCGCGCGAATGGGCCTCGGCCTCATCCAGGTGCCGCGTTATCACCTGGTGCCGGATTTCATCAGCGGTGCCCTGGTGGAGGTGCTGACCGATCACCCGCCGCAACCGACGCCGGTCTCCCTGCTCTATCCCCGCAACCGGCAGCTATCGCCGCGCGTGCGGGTCTTCATCGATTGGCTGGTCGGCATCTTCGCGCAGCAGGCTAAGAACACCGTACTCTAGAGTGAATCCGTCTCTAGAAACGCTCCCAATAAGGCGGATCGCCGAAGGCCTGCCGGAGGCACTCCGCCAAAGCGCGTAATTTCGCCGAGGCTTGGCGGCCTTCGGGATGTGCCATGTAGATCTGCTCCGGCACAGCGGCGACATCGATCTCGATCTGGCGCAATTTGCCGGCGCGGATCGCCTCTCCAGTGATGAAGGTCGGCATCAAGGCGATGCCGAGCCCGGCGATCGCTGCATCGCGGATCAGGTCGCCGTTATTTACCCGCAGACTTGCCACCCCGCGTACCGACACAGCCCCCTGCCCGGTCGCGAAGCGCCAATCGCCGGCACCGCGATTGGTATAGAAGATGCCGCGATGACGCTCGAGATCCTGCAGGGTCCGCGGCGTGCCATGCTTATCGAGATAACCGGGCGACGCCACGAGGATGCGCTGGCTGGCGGCGAGCGGCCAGGCCACTAGGCGGCTATCGGCAATGATCCCGTGGCGGACCACCGCGTCGAAGCCCTCGGCCGCCGCCTCGATGCGCCGGTCGTCGAGTTCCAGCGTGAGCTCGATGCGCGGATGCTTTGCCAGAAACGGATAGATCGCCGGGCCGAGATGCAGCCGGCCGAAGGTGACGGGTGCCGAGATGCGCAGCGGCCCCACCAACTCGCCGCGCCGTTCCGCGAGATCGGCCATCGCCGCCTCGACATCGCGGGTGATTTTCGCCGCGCGTTCCAGGAAGGCGGTGCCGTCTTCCGTCAAGCTGAGCTTGCGGGTCGTCCTATGCAGCAGGCTGGCGCCGAGGCTGCGCTCCAGTTCCGCGAGGCGCTCGCTCACCACCGATTTCGACAGGCTGAGGCGCCGCGCCGCCTCACTGATCGAGCCGGCCTCGGCCACCGCCACGAAGGTTGCCACGCCATCCAGCTTCATCGCTCCTCGCTTGCCACATAGGCTTGCCGATTGTCCGGATTTACCGGAAACTAATTCCGTAACTGACAGACTAATCCGAACACTCGAGGAGAACCATACTTCTATCATCGGAACCCTGATCGCCACCAAGAGAGACCGACGGCCAGACGGCGACCGACCCCAGCAATCTCATTTAATCAGATACTTATCGGAGGAAATCATGGCTCGTTTAGAAAACAAGGTGGCGATCGTCACGGGTGCCAGTTCGGGTATCGGCCGCGCCACGGCGAAGCTTTTCGCCGCCGAAGGCGCCAAGGTCGTCGTCGGCGCCCGCCGCGCCAACGAATTGGAAAGCCTGGTTGCCGAGATCAAGGCGGCCGGTGGTGAAGCGACGGCCCTCGCCGGCGACGTCCGCTCGGAAGATTATGCCAAGGCGCTGGTCGACCTCGCGGTGAAGACCTATGGCAAGCTCGACATCGCCTTCAACAATGCCGGCACGCTCGGCGAAAGCGGCCCCAGCACCGGCGTGTCGGAAGCCGGCTGGAATGAAGCGATCGGCATCAACCTCACCGCCTCCTTCCTCGGCGCCAAGCATCAGATCGGCGCCATGCTGAAGAATGGCGGCGGCTCGGTGATTTTCACCTCGACCTTCGTCGGCTACAGCTTCGCCTTCCCGGGTGTTGCCGCCTATGCCGCCAGCAAGGCCGGCGTGATCGGCCTGACCCAGGCTTTGGCCGCTGAGTTCGGCCCGCAGCAGGTCCGCGTCAATGCGGTCTTGCCGGGTGCCGTGGATACGGCAATGTATCGTGAGATGAACAACACGCCGGAATCGCAGAGCTTCATCACCAATCTGCACGCACTGAAGCGTGTCGCAACCCCGGAGGAACTGGCCCGCTCTGTCCTCTATCTCGCCTCGGATGACAGCAACTTCGTTACCGGCACGGCCTCATTGGTCGATGGCGGCGCCTCGATCACCCGCGTGTAAGCGCGGCCCGATTTGAACAGGAGATCATCATGAGTAGACTAGAAGGCAAACGCGCCCTCATCACCGGCGGCACCAGCGGCATCGGCCTGGAAACCGCCCGGCAGTTCATCGCCGAGGGTGCCCGTGTCGCCGTCACCGGCAGCAGTGCGAAATCGATCGAGGAGGCCCGCAAGGTCCTCGGCCCGGATGTCGTCTATATCCAGTCCGATGCCGGCGATGTCGCCGCGCAAAAGAAGGTGGCGGAAGAGATCAAGCAGGCCTTCGGCGGCCTCGATGCGCTCTTCGTCAATGCCGGCATCGGCGATTTCAAGCCGGTCGATGCCTGGGATGAGACCAGTTTCGACCGCTCCTTCGCGATCAATGTGAAGGGCCCCTATTTCCTGATCCAGGCCTTGCTGCCGCTCTTCGCCAATCCGGCCTCGATCGTGCTCAACACCTCGATCAACGCCCATATCGGCATGCCGATGTCGAGCATCTATGCGGCCACCAAGGGCGCCTTGCAGACCCTGATCCGTACCTTGTCGGGCGAATTGCTGAGCCGCGGCATCCGCGTCAATGCGATAAGCCCAGGCCCGATCGCAACACCGCTGCACGGCAAGATCGGCATGGATGAAGCGGGCATCAAGCAACTGGAGGCGCAGATCCCGGCCGGCCGGCGCGGTGATCCGTCGGAAATCGCCAAGACGGTGATCTTCTTCGCCTCGGATGAAGCCCCCTTCATCATCGGTTCCGAACTCACCATCGATGGCGGCATGAGCACGCTCTGAGGGATGGTAAAAAGTAAGGCCGGTCGCGATTGCGGCCGGCCTTAGTTGGGGAAACGGCGTTTGGGGAGACGCCTGGGGGAAGATGGCGTCGGGGACCCGACGCCCGGGGGAGATCTATCGCCTAGTTGGCTTACGCATGGATCTTGCGGGGCCGCGCTTCGGCTTCGTCCCAGTTCTCTTCGTCAAGGATAGTGCCCGCTTCCTCAGCCAGGGCTTCGATGTCGAAGAGATCGAGGCGGCCGCGCTGCAGCACCAGAATCTTCCTGCTCTTGAAGTCGGAGAGGCAGCGGCAGACCGTCTCGCTACTGAGGCCAAGGGCATCAGCGAAATGCGCCTGGGCGAAAGGCAGGCTAAATTGCTGCGACGCACTGCCCGGCGCCTTGCGGCTGAGGCGCTGCACCAGTTCCAGCAGCAGATAGGCAACGCGTTCCTTGGCCGTGCGGCGGCCGATATTAGTCAGATGGTCGAAGGCCCGTGACTGGCTAGCGCAGATCGACTGCATAACTTCCACGGCGAGGCCCGGCTCTTCCATCAGGCCGGCATCCAGCTCGCTCTTCGAGAACTTGGCGAAGCTGCAGATCGTCAGCGCTTCGACGCCATAGGACATGGGCGCCACCTGGCCAAAGGAGACGACGTCCCCGGGCATGGCGAAATCGATGATCTGCCGTCGGCCATCCTCCAGCGTCTGGTAGCAGAAGGCCCAGCCCTGTTGCAGGATGTAAATGCTGTTGACCCGGTCGCCCTGCATGAAGATTGCCTCGCCGGATTGCAGGGTCCGTGCCGGGCGGCGGGCCGCAACTCGGGCGACAGCAGAAACCGGTTGGGCCGGCTTGCCGGCGTTCATCAGGTGATCGACTGCCCGGCTCGACAGCTGTGTCTCCGCAACCCGCACCGCCGCCTTGTTCGTCATCATCAGCATGGTGGTCCCCTCTTCGATCCCGTTCGGACTTCCGTCCTGGACTGTCGTCAGCATGGGGCAAGTGCAGCGCGGAAAATATTCGGGACCGCTACGTACGTAGTACTACGTATTCTGGTTTGATATATGCGGGGGAAGATATCGGATCAGGCCTTGGGCTTGCCGGCAATGGCCGCCATCAGGGCATCGAGATCGATGGGCTTTTCCAATAACGTGACAGCACCGAGTGCGGCGGCGCGTTCCTGGATGGCCCTGTCATTGCGCCCGGTCACCAGGATGGTCGGCAAGTTGATCCGTCGGCTCTTTAGCTCATCCATGAGTTCCAGACCGCTCATGCCCGGCAGATGCACGTCGAGCACCAGGCACACACCCTTGTGAAGCGCTGCAGACTCCAGGAATTCCTCACAGGTCTCAAAAGATTCCACAGAGAAACCTTGTACTTCCAGCAAGGTCTGCAACGAATCGCGTGCTGCGTCGTCGTCGTCGACGATGACAATGCTTTGTTTGGCCGGATTGTTGCCCATCTGTGCTGCGAGGATCATTTCCATAATAAAGTAAGTAGACACCTCGATACAGGATTGGGTCTTGACTTAGATCATGTCAGGCGCGTTTCACGCGCAACGCAGCTTAGCTATCTCAGTTGTCAACCCCGGTCGACGAATCACGCCTGATCGTGCCCGCCATCCGCTGCCAGGGACAGCCGAACCAGATCCGATAGGCTGGTGGCCCCAAGTTTCTCCATAATCCGCGCGCGGTGCAATTCAACGGTTCGTGGGCTGATATCCAGTTCCTGGGCGACCATCTTATTTTGCATCCCAAGAGCAAGCCGGTCGAAGATTTCCCGCTCTCGTGGGGTCAGCCGGGCCAGGCGCCCGCTGGCCTCGCCGCGACGCTCCGCTTCCACCTTCAACTGATCCAGGCTGGCTTTCGCCCGCTCCAGGCAGGAGAGCAGTTGCTCCTCGGAAAGCGGCTTTTCGAGAAAATCGAGAGCGCCGGATTTCATCGCCTGCACCGCCGTCGCCACCTGGCCGAAGCCGGTCATTACCACCACCGGCAGCCTGAAGCCGGCCGCAGCCATTTCGGCGAGCAAGCGCAGGCCATCAATCTCGGGCATCTGCAGGTCGCAGAGCACGCAGCCGGGCGCGCCCGATTTGACGGCGGCGAGGAATTCCCGCCCGGAACTGAAGCAATGCACTTGGAATCCATGCGTCTCGAGCAGGATGCTCAAGGAGTCACGCACTGGCTCCTCGTCATCGACGATATAAACGGTAAAAGCTGCAGTCATGATCCCTACTTAATCAACATCGACCGGCAGCAACAGGTGGAAAATCGTACCGCCGTCCGGATTGGGATCGTGCCACAGCCGCCCGCTATGGGCCTCGACGATGGTGCGACTGATCGACAGGCCGACACCCATGCCGGCCGATTTGGTGCTGGTGAAAGGCTGGAAGATCTTTTCGGCCATCTCCGGGGATATCCCGGCCCCGGTATCGATGACGCAGATTTCCGTCTCACCGGGGCGGGTGATGGTGCGAATCGTCAGGCTGCGGCGTGGCGCCTTTTCCATCGCATCGACGGCATTGCGGATCAGGTTGATCAGCACTTGCTGGATCTGGATCTTGTCGATCGAGATCAACTGATTTTCTTCGGCGCGTTCGATCTTGACCTGGATGCCCCGCTCCTTCAGCCCGACGAAAGCCAGGGCGCAAGCCTCATCGACCACGGCATTGATGTCGATCCGCTCCCGCTCGACTTCGCGCCGCGCCACGAATTGCCGCAGTTGGCGAATGATCTGGCCGGCCCGCACCGCCTGATCGATCGACTTGCCAATGATGTCGGTCGCCCGGTCGAGCTCGGCCGGTTCGCGTTTCATCAGCTGCCGCGCCGCCTGCAGGTAGTTGTTGATGGCGGTGAGCGGCTGGTTGAGCTCATGGGCCAGGGCCGAGGCCAATTCCCCCATGGCGCTCAAGCGCGAGACATGCAAAAGGTCGGCCTGCACCTCATGCAGCCGGCGCGTCGTCTCCTGCTTTTCGGAAATATCGCGGATCAGGCCGGTATAGACATGGCGGCCATCCAGCATTGCCTCGCCCACCGCAAGCTCGATGGGAAAGGTCGTGCCGTCCTTGCGCTGTGCCGCCACAACGCGGCCGATGCCAATGATACGCTTCTCCCCCGTGTCCAGATAGCGCGCCAGATAGGAATCATGCTCCGCCCGATAAGGCGAGGGCATCAGCATCTTGACGTTACGGCCGAGCACTTCATCGGCGGTATAGTGGAACATGCGCTCGGCCGCGCCGCTGAAGAAGGTGATCGCCCCGCGTTCATCGATGGTGATGATCGCGTCCGGCACGGCTTCCACCATCGACTGCAGGCGGGCGGCATGTTCCGCCGCCGTATGCTCGACCTTATTGCGGGTCGAGATGCTGGCGGTCAGCATCAGAACCGATCCGGTGCGGATCGCGAGCACCACCTGAAGCCAGAGGAACTCCTGCGTCCGGGACATGCCCAGCGTGGACCCGCCGCCGCTGCTCACCGCCTCGAGCAATTCGATGGTCGAGACGATCATCATCACGACAACCGTTTCCGTGGCACTCCGGCGGATCGCGATCCAGATCAGGAATGGGATGGAAAACAGCTTGGGAAAGAAATGCTCCCCCAGCCACTGGCTTTGCGACAGGATGGTGACGATAATGACCAGTGTGCTGGCGATCACCAGATCCGGTGCCGGACGCCAGCGCAGGTCCCTGACGCGTATGTCGATCAGGGCCAAGGCCGGCAGGGTATAGAGCATGATCCCCATGACCGCGGCGCCGTAGTGGCTCGCCCAACTTCCATCCGGAAGCGGCGTCGCTGCGATCCACCGGAGCACAACCGAGATGCTACCCGCACAGACCGCCACACCGAGGCCCACGGCAAGAAAGATCTGAAGATTGAAAAGGTCATCCAGCGGCTGTTCGGAGGGCGCATAGCGGCGAAAGAAGAAGGCCCCCGCTAAGGCGGCGAGAACCTGGCCCAAAGCGCTGAACAGCCACTGCAGATGCCCCTGTCCGAAAGCAAAGCTGCAGATGGCGGCCCCACCGACCAGGAGGAGAGTCAGTTTCAGCCAATCCTTGCGACGAATAACGAGAAAGGCGGCCCACGCGACCCCCAATTCAGGCCGGAAGACTGCCGATGGCTCGATCACTGCTGCAGTACGATGCGACACGAAGCTTGCAGCCAGATAAAGTCCGACCGACAGCGCCAACCGGACGAATCGATGGTCGAGGCCGCCTGCCCCCAGGCGCGTCTCAGCCTTGGATGTCCCAGCAAACCCCATGTTACTCCCCAGGCTTCGGTCTTCTTACTGTCATGCGCCGCAACTCACGATTCAGGACAGAGACAATCCGCCGAATTCGTCATTAAGAAGATAACGCATCTTACGTTGCCTGGGACAAAAATCCATCGCTCTCTCAGCGGCGACTGCGTAAACGATCATACGACAAGTCTCAAACCGACGTTCGAAGTCCTAAGAGCCGGTGATCCTGAATGGTGGCATACAGGATCAAAGCCAGGGCGGAATTGGAGGCAGATCCAAGTGCGGCACGCCGATGAGCCGCGCCTCAAGGCACGCTATCGTGATCCTTGAGGACGGAAGCGGGATAGCAGCAAAATAACCCGCCGACGGTCCGGAAATCGACCTCTGCTCATTCCAGCAGCGAAATCCCGGCCCCTCGCGATGCGCCACACCCCAATCATGTGGCACGTTATTCCACTGGCATCCCGGTTTCCCGCCGGGGCGGTGTCATACCGCGCCTCGCCTCGCGCCGGTCGCTTGCCGGCGTTTCAAGCTGCGAGATCGGTTCCGCCGGTTCCTGGAACAGGTAGAACTGATGGATCGGCGACATGTCGCTGATGACGAATTGCATCACGGCCTTGCCGCCTGGCGGCACTATCCCGTTGCTGTATGTGATGCTGTCCTCCGGCTCGTTGATGCGCTGGGCGCTGGCGAAGACGGAGCTGCCTGTGAAATCATCGGAGATGGATGCATTCTGTCCGAAGCTCAGACCGTCGGAATAGTCGCTGTGCCGTGTCTCCACCTCGCGCAACTCCACCCGGTAGCTGCGCCAGGTCTTGTCGGTGCGGTTGATGACGATCTTACGCACGGCGAAAGCGGCTGTGTGAAAGCTGGCGATGCGATTACCGAAGGCGGCGCTGAAGCCGCGGATGATAAGGATGGGATCGTTGGGGCCAGTCACCTCCTCGGTGATGGTGATCGGATCGTTGACCGTGCCCGTGCCGGTCACGCTCACCAGGCGAAAGCCACCGCGCTCATCACTAAAATCCAATCCCTGATCCATCAGATCGACGGCCCAGGCACAAGACGGCATCAATGCTGGCAGGCAACTTGCCGCTACCAGCAGGATCAATGCCCGCCGCAGGATGGGATGCTGGTGCATGCACGCCCCCGCCAATTGACCTGAGGAGTGGAGATCAGGGCCATGATGGCGTGACTTTCCCGCCAGCTGCAAGCGCGACGCAGCGGGCCATCCCTGGTTGGCAACGATGGTCGCGACGCTGCCAGCTGCCTTGCATACAGCGACCGGTCCGCATGCAGTTCCATCAATTGACACCCAGCAGGCCGTCAGACTAAGCCCCTCCGGCAATAAAGGGCCAGCAATTAGGGCCCTCAATTAGGGGATGAATCGACATGAGTTACGGACTCTATATCGGCCGCAACCTGACCGCCGATGGCCTTGCTTATCTGGCCGGCTATGGCGATGAGCCGTCGAGCCATTGGCTGGAGATCATCCCGCGCCGACATTATGCCGCCGGCGCCACCGTGACCGTCGGCGTGACGCCCCAGGCCGATCTCCCCGGCCTTCTGTCTGAGATTCCGCAGGTGCGTGAAACCGCCCGGCATATCCGCGTCAGTTACAGCTACTACAAGGGCGTGCCGGCGCCGCTGACCAATGGCGGGCTCAACGAATACGGCGTTGCGGTGCGCGACATCTGGTCGACCTCGCGGCAGGAGTTGATCGAGATGACGCCGACGGATCAGACCGGGCCGAATTACAGCGATCTCGCCCGCCTCGTCCTCGAGCGCGCCCGCACCGCCCGCGAAGGAGTCGAGTTGATCGGCGATCTCATCGCCAGGCATGGCTACGCCGATTACGGCGGCAATTCGCATCTTATCGCCGATGCCGATGAAGCCTGGGTGGTGATCGAATGCGCCGGCGGGCAGAAGCTCTGGGCGGCGGAGCGCCTCGGCCCAGACAGCATCCGCGCCTCGCGTCCCGGCTATATCGGCGTGATCCCAATCGATCGGCCGAACCATCCCGACTTCCTCTACGCGCCGAATCTAGTCAGCTTCGCCATCGCACAAGGCTGGTACGATCCGGCCGGGCAGCAGCCCTTCGACCTCAACACGGTCTATGGCGACGGCAAGGGCCGCTGGGCCGGGGCCGACTGGATCGAGGCGGAAATGACCGCCCGCGCCAAGCGGCCGGAAAAGATCGGCTTTACCGATATCGTTTGGGCCGTCCGCACCGAGAAGCTGACCGGCGACACTGCCGGCTACGGCCAGATCGTGCCGCTGATCAGCCCCGCGCAGGATGCCCTGCGACATCTCTGGCATACGCCGATAGGCGCTATTGCCGCCCCCTTCGTGCCGGTCTTCATGGGTGCGACCGAGATACCCGCCGAATATCGCCAGCACCGCTATCTCACGGCGGGCGAGTCATCACGCTTCCTCGATCTGCGCCATGCTTTGCGCGGCAAGCGCGAAAGCGCCTCGCAGGTGCCGCAAGGCGTCGAGGCGACCCGCTCCGCCGTTGCCGTCTTCAAGCGCGTCTTCAATCTGATGGTCCAGCATCACGAGCTGTTCCTGCCGGAAGTCACCGCCATCTGGGAGGCCGCCGAGCGCCGGCTGATCCAGGCACATCCCGGCGTCATGGAGACCGCGGCCACGCTGCTGCAAGCCGGCAAGACCGATCTCGCTGCCAACTACCTCACCTATTATTGCCGCAGCGAATTGCTGGCCGCCCTCGATCTCGGTGAAACCCTCGCTGCCAGCCTCGATGCCCGCAGCCGGCTGCTCTTCGGCATCAGCGAGAATCCCGACCCCCGCTCGGTACCGCAGATCTGGTAGTTGTGCGGGTCTAGGAGCGGGGCCGGACGTCAATACGGCAGCGGTACCGGATTGATATCCCCCGGTGACAACGGCCGCGGCAGCCAGCCGAGATGGACAGGTACGTCGTAAAGTCGGCCGGGAGCCAAACGGGGCGCCATCGGCCGCAGCCCTGGGACGATGACCCGCATCACCGGCACGCCGATCGTATCGCGGGTGAGATCGACGGCATAAAGGGTCAGTCCCTGGCGTCGGCAGATGTCATGGCAGCCGGTGAGATCAAGCGCCGCAATCGCGCGCGGCTTCGCCAGCCCTTGTACCGGATCGAGATGCGGGTGATCGGCGATCCTTGCCGTGCACCACCAGTACCAGAGGTGCCGCGCTTCCGGCGCGAGATCGCTCTCACCCTGCCCCGCCTCGTCGAGCGCCGCCACGCGCTGCCCGATCAGTGCGATATTACAGATGACCTGGGTCAGTTCGCCTAAGGCGTGACGGGCAGCCGCGGCAGCATTGAGACCGGCGCCAAAGCCAAGCACGATATGGCCACCCGCGCGGTCATGACTGATCGCTGCGATCACCGGAATGCCGAGATCATGGGTGAGATTGATGAGGCGTAACACCCGGCCTTGATCCGCCATCCAGCCCTCATAGGAGGTGATCAGGGAATCTTCGAAAACAGCGGCGTCGACCGCCGGGCGTCTCAAGCGGTTGTACCACCAGATCGCGACGGCATCACGCTCAACGAGTTCCAGGAAGCCACGGAGCGCCGCCTCTTCCCGTGTCGCACCGGCGGCAAGTCCATTGCTGTCGGCCGGTAGCAGGCCTGCGGCACGATCATCGGCATGGCCGAGGAAACATAATCCCGCCGGGATCCAGGCTGGCTGCATGCTGAAAGCCGGATCGGCGGCAACCCAGCCGATCGCCTTGTCCGGTCGCCAGGATTGGAGGGGGCGCTCACCTGTCTCCAACAACATGATGTCTGGCGGCAACACCGCCGCGCCCAGTAGATCTGTCGCCGCAGCGGTCATGATCGCCGCGCTCCCATCGAACTGGGCCGAGAGACGTTCGGCGATTTCGTTGCGGCAGCCGGCGATTGCCGTCTCGGCCGTCAGGCCCCAGCCCGCCGCAAAGCGCCTGGTCACGTCGCCCGGCTGAAGATTGGGCACCTGGGCGGCCGCCACGGCCAGGGGACAGCCGGGCGGCATCGGTAAAAGATGCACCGGCAAAAGGTCAACCGATGCGTGATCGCTGACGGTTGTCATCGGCCCCTCGTCACGCGGCAATGCGCTCCCCCAGTGGCATGGGAATATCGGCTTGTCCGGCATTCGCCAATGCTGTGATACCATGCTGACGGCGGGATCATCGTAGCATGCGGGACCAGATCGCGCAGACAGCCACAAGGAGCGCACAAATCTGTGCTGCGGCTGATTGGGGTGTGAGTCCAACATCGGGAGCTCAAGTACTGACTGTTGTGCTTGGCAATTGACACGGTTGGTGATCACAGTGGATCGTTAGTAGTACGCCGCTGACCTCATCTGTTTGGATGATGCGGCAGGCATTTCCATCAAGCATTTCTGGCGCCGGAGGATATGGGCAATGTCGCCTGCGGTCGCTGATATTCGGCGTCATCTCGCCACTGTCCTGGCAGCCGATGCGGTCGGCTTCACCCAGCGCATGCGCGAAAACGCCCATGCGGCGGTCACTGCCCTGTTCGATTGCCGCGCAGTGTTAACGGAAGTAACCGAGGCCTTCAACGGCACCATCGTCGGCACGCCTGGCGACTTCTTCCTGGCTTTGATGCCGAGCGGCCTGCAGGCCGTCGAGGCCGCAATGGAAATCCAGCGCCGTCTCGGCGCCCGCAATGAGGCAGTGGAAGACATCATGCGGGTGCATTACCGCATCGGCATCGGCATCGGCGATATTTACGAACATGGCAGCGATGTACTGGGCGATGCCGTCAATGTCGCCTCGCGCCTGCAGGCGATCGCCGAACCGGGAGGCATTCTTGCCTCTGCCGCGGTGCGCGAGGCCGTAGGTCGGCAGCCACGCGTCACTTTCTCCGATCTCGGCGACCGTAATCTCAAAAATATCACCGAGCCGGTGCGGGTCTATGCCGTCGGCGAATGGCGCAACAGCCCGCCGTCGCGGATCATCGTCGCCGGCCGCAACGCCCTTGCCGTGGATCAACAGATCGAGGCCGCGGCCGCGGAGCGGTTGCCGATCAAGCCGGTGGTCGAAATCGAGCCTTTTCGTGCCGTCGGGGCCGGCGCCGAGGACCGCATGTTCGCCGAAGGTCTCAGCGACGAGCTCCTTGCCATGCTGGCTGGCCTCGGCACCTCGCTGGTGGTGCGGCAGATGTCGCCCGGCGAGCCGACGATGCTGCTCTCGACCGGCCTGTTGCGGCGTTACCGTGTCGGCGGCAGTGTGCGGCGCAGCCCCGCCAGCGCCCGCATCATCGCCCATCTCAGCGAGGCCAGTAGCGGCAATGCCATCTGGGCCGATCGTTTCGACTATCAGCTCGACCAGTCCTTCGATGCCCATGAGGTGATCGCCCGCGAGGTCGTGACAGCGCTGCAGGTCAACCTGACTGAAGGCGAACAGGCCCAGCTCTGGAGCGGCGGCACGCGGAAGATCCGCGCCTGGGAAATGTTCCAGCGCGGCCATGATCTCGAACGCCGCTTCAGCCGCCACGGTCACCGTGAAGCCCGGCGCTGCTACACCGATGCCTTGCGGCACGACGAACAGTATGTGAGCGCGGTAGTCGCCTTGGCCTTCTGCCACCTCGACGAGATCAGGCTCGGCTGGACCGAGGACGACGTCGCCTCCTTCCTCGAGGCGCAGGCGCTCTACCGGCGTGCTTCCGCCCTCAACCCGCTGCATCCGGAATGCCTGGCGCTGGAGGCCTATCTCGAATTGCATCAGCGCCATGACGAAGCCGCCGTCGCCGCTATGGAGAAGGCCGCGCGCTTGTCACCACGCAGCAGTGAGCTGGCGGCTTATCTCGGCAATATCTACGATACGGTCGGGCGCTATGAGGAGGCGATCATCGCCTATCGCCGGGCGATGTGGCTGAGCCAGCATTTCCCACCCTGGATCGCTAGCAATCTCGCCCTCACCCTCTGCGTCACCGACCGCGCCGAGGAAGCGCGCAAGCTGCTGCTCGGCGTGGTCGCCCATCATCCCGATTATGCCCGCGCCCATCTCTGCCTCGCCATCGCCTATGCCCGCCTGCAACTGGCCGAGGAAGCACGGCAGGCCGCGGCAGAGTTGCTGCGTCTCGATCCGCTTTTCACCACCGGCGATTGGGCGCGCAACCGGCCCTATGCCGATCCGGCGGTGATGGCAGCCCTGCTCGACGATATGCAGGCGGTCGGGCTCAGCTGAACAGCGGTGGATCAATCCCGGAGAATGCCACTCGCGCGCAAGCGCGCCTCGACGAAATCGACGAAACGCCGTGCCTTCATGCTGGCGCGCCGCCCGGCCGGGAAGATCGCCCAGAGGCCGAGCGCCGGTAGCTGCCAATCGGTGAGGACCGCCTTGACCTTGCCCTGCGACAGCTCCGGCTCGAACATGCCTTCGGAACTGACGGCAAGACCGAGCCCGGCGAAGACGGCTTCGCGCATGCCCTCCGCCGCGGTGAAGCGCAACCGGTCCTGCAAGGTGACGGAGACCGAGGTGCCGGGCGAACCGCCTTTCTGCGGAGCGCCTTGCCCCTTGCGGGTGAAAGTCCAGGTGCCGCCACCGCCCGCGAGCGCATAGACGATGGCGGGGTGACTGGGCAGATCTGCCGGCAGACGCGGCTCGCCATGGGCCGCGAGATAAGCCGGCGTCGCGACGACGATGCGCTTCACTGCGCCAAGCCGACGCGCCACCAAGCTTGAATCGGTGAGCTCGCCCATCCGCAAGGCGACATCGATCCCCTCCTCCATCAGATCGACATTGCGGTCATCGAGCACGGCCTCGATCGCCAAGGCGGGATGATCGGCAAGAAAGTCGCCGAGATGCGGCACGACCTGCAGCCGCGCGAAGGTCACCGCCGCGCTGAAACGCAGGCGCCCAGTGAGGCCGCTATTGGTGTCCCGCGCGGCGAGATCGGCCTCGTCTGCCGCCTCGATCGAGCGGCGCGCATGTTCGTAATAGGTCTGGCCCGCTTCCGTCGGCGTGAGGCGCCGCGAGGAACGCAGCAGCAATTGCACGCCGAGCCGCTCCTCAAGCTGCGCCACGGTTTTGGAAACGGCCGGCTGGCCGACCCCCAGCAGCCGCGCCGCCGCCGAGAAAGAGCCGGCCTCCACCACCTGAACAAAGGCCTCCATGGCCGCGAGACGATCCATATCATATTCCTTTCAGGAATAGATAATATCGCTTTAGCCTCCCTACCTCAACCACCGGGAATGGGCCACCTTCTGTTCAACGAAGCCTGATCCACCGAAACCAACGGCTTCGCGGCAGCTAAACCGCTCACCCAAGCCATGGAGGCTCTCATGTCACTGCAGGATAAACTTGACGCTTTCCGCACCAATTTCGAAGCCGGCGGCGCTCCTTACAACGCACCCGCCTGGATCCACGAACCGATGCACCGCGCCACCGACGAGCTGATCGCCAGCGGCCAGGCCGATCGCGCAGCCCAAGCCGGCGATAAGGCCCCGGCCTTCACCCTGAAGGATGCCGACGGCAACGCCCATTCCTCGGCCGCTTTGCTGGCTCAGGGTCCGCTGGTCGTCACCTTCTACCGCGGCATCTGGTGCCCCTATTGCAACATGGACCTGCAGGCGCTCGAGGCGAGCCTGCCGGCACTGCAGAAATACGGCGCCAAGCTGGTGGCGATCTCGCCCCAGGCCCCCGTCAGCAGCCGCCGCTCGGCACGCGAGAACAAGGTGAACTTCCCGATCCTCTCCGACCCGCACAACGAAGTCGCCGACGCCTTCGGCCTGCGCTTCAAGCTGCCGGATTACCTGATCGAGCTCTATCGTGATGTCTTCAAGAACGATCTCAGCGTGGTTAATGGCGATCCCAGCTGGACCCTGCCGATGCCGGCGCGTTTCGTGATCAGCCAGGATGGCATCATCGCCTATCGCGAGGTCAATCCCGATTACACCCGCCGCCCCGATCCGGAGGAACTGCTGCCGGTACTGAAGCAGCTCGCCAGCGTCGCCGCTTGATCCGGTTTTTGTGTAGGCCCCTCACCCCGACCCTCTCCCCGCTTAGGCGGGGCGAGGGAGAAGAGGAGGCTTCCCGTTAAAGTTCCCTCTCCCCTCTGGGGAGAGGGTTAGGGTGAGGGGCAAGAGCGACGAACACATGCAGGCTCCGCTCTCCTGTCATCCTCGGGCTTGACCCGAGGATCCATGGAAAATGCCGCGCTTGTTGCCAGCATGGATGCCCGGGTCAAGCCCGGGCATGACAAATGACGAGAAGCAACGTGCGAAAATGCGGCGGCTCCCAGTCGAAGCCGCCGCCCTGCCCTCAATACCCGTCAAACGTATAAGCCGTCTTCACCACCGTGTAGAATTCTGCAGCATAGCGGCCCTGTTCGCGCGGGCCGTAGCTTGATCCCTTGCGGCCGCCGAAGGGCACGTGATAGTCGACGCCGGCTGTCGGCAGGTTGACCATCACCATGCCGGCTTCGCTGTTGCGCTTGAAGTGGCTGGCATATTTCAGCGAGCTGGTGCAGATGCCGGCCGACAGGCCGAACTGGGTGTCATTGGCCATGGCGAGGGCCGCCGCGTAATCCTTGACGCGGCTGACTGTCGCCACCGGGCCGAAGATCTCCTCGCGGGCGATGCGCATGTTGTTGTCGACCTCGGTGAAGAGGGCCGGCGACAGATAGAAGCCCGGCGTCTGGCGATTGAGGAGCTCGCCGCCGGCATGCAGCTTGGCACCTTCCTGCTGGCCGATGCGGATGTAGTTCAAGTCCTGGTCGAGCTGCGACTGGTCCACCACCGGGCCGATTTGAGTACCGTCCTTGAGCGCGTCATCGACCACCAGCGACTTCATCCGCTCGGTCATCGCCGACACGAAGCGGTCATGGATGCCCTCGGTGACGATCAGGCGCGACGAGGCGGTGCAACGCTGGCCGGTCGAGAAGAAGGCGCCGTTGACGGCGCAGTCGACGGCCACCTTGAGATCGGCGTCGTCCAGCACCACCATCGGATTCTTGCCGCCCATTTCGAGCTGCACCTTCTTCATCGGATCGACCTCGATGCAGGTCGCGGCGATGCGCCGGCCGGTAGCGACCGAGCCGGTGAAAGAGATTGCCGTCACATCCTTGTGGCGCAGCATCGCCTCGCCCACCACCGAGCCCTTGCCCATGACGAGGTTGAAGACACCGGCCGGCAGGCCGGCACGGATGATGATCTCGGAGAGTGCATGGGCGCTGCCCGGCACCAGTTCCGCCGGCTTGAAGACGACGCAATTGCCATAAGCGAGCGCGGGTGCGATCTTCCAGGCGGGAATGGCGATGGGGAAATTCCACGGCGTGATGAGGCCGATGACACCCAGCGGCTCGCGGGTGATCTCGACATCGACGCCAGGCCGCACCGACCCCAATTTCTCGCCGGCCTGACGCAGGCATCCGCCGGAGAAGAACAGGAAGATCTGGCCGGCGCGCACGGTTTCGCCGATGCCTTCCGCCAGTGTCTTGCCCTCTTCGCGGCTCAAGAGGCGGCCGAGTTCGTCCTTGCGGGCGATGACCTCGTCGCCGATCTTCTTCAGGAAGTCGTGGCGCTGCTGGACGGTCGTGTGCGACCAGGCGGGAAAGGCAGCCTTGGCGGCGGCAATCGCGGTGTCGACATCGGCGGCATCGGCTTGCGGGAACTGACCGACCACATCGGCGGTATTGGAGGGGTTGATATTGGCGACTTCTTTCGCCGCCTTGCGCCATTCACCGGCAATGAAATTCTGGGCTTGGATCATGGCGCTACCTCTTCTTCATCGGTTATGACGTTGTCGCCAGGCCGCGAAATCGACCTTGGTTTGCTCATCTGTTGCTGGATAAAGCCCCAGGATCGATCGACCCTTGAGGACCTCTTCGGTGACGAAATCCTCGAAAACCGTCATCTCGACAGCCTCGACGGCCACATCATGCGCAAGATGGGCGGGAATGACAACCACTCCCTCGCCGTCCCCCACCAGCACATCGCCGGGAAAGACAGCTACATCGCCGCAGGCGATCGGCCCGTTGATCTCGATCGCCTGATGCAGGGTCAGGTTGGTCGGCGCCGAGGGCCGCTGGTGATAGGCCGGGATAGCGAGCCGGGCGATTTCCGGGGAATCGCGGAAGCCGCCATCGGTGACGACACCGGCAACGCCCCGCTTCATCAGTCGGCTGACCAGGATCGAACCGGCCGAAGCGGCCCGCGCATCCTTGCGGCTGTCGATCACCAGCACCGCCCCCGCCGGGCATTCCTCCACTGCCTTGCGCTGGGGATGGTCACGGTTCTGAAACACAGTGATCGGGTTCAGGTCCTCGCGCGCCGGGATGTAGCGCAGGGTATAGGCCTCGCCCACCATGGGGCCGCCCACTGGATTAAGCGGACGCACATCCTGGATGAACTGGTTGCGCAGGCCCCGCTTGAACAAGGCCGTGGTCAGGGTCGCCGTGCTGACGCCCTTCAGCATCTGCCGGACATCTTCGCTGAAGGTGCTCGTCGCCGTATTGCCGCTTGTCATGTAACCCTCCAGTGAATCAGAAGATCGCCGGTTCGCCGGTGGGCGCGCCGAAGCTGGTTTGCAGGAAATCGAAATCGCAGCCGTCATTGGCTTGGCGGATATGGCGCGAGAACATCCAACCATAGCCACGTTCGAAACGCGGCTGCGGCGGCACCCAGGCCTTGCGCCGTGCCGCCAGTTCCGCTTCCGGCACGTCGAGCATGATCGAGCGCGCCTCGACATCGACTGAAATGATATCTCCGGTACGCACCAGCGCCAGCGGGCCGCCGATATAGGCCTCGGGCGCCACATGCAGGATGCAGGCGCCATAGCTGGTGCCGCTCATCCGCGCGTCGGAGATGCGCACCATGTCGCGCACCCCCTGCTTCACCAGCTTCTTCGGGATCGGCAGCATGCCCCATTCCGGCATACCCGGTCCGCCCTGTGGCCCGGCATTGCGCAGAATCAGCACATGATCCGCCGTCACGTCGAGATCGTCGCGGTCGATCGCCGCCTTCATCGAGGGGTAATCGTCGAAGACAAGCGCCGGGCCGCGATGCTTCCGGAGATGCGGCGCGCAGGCGCTGGGCTTGATGACGCAACCATCGGGCGCGAGATTGCCCTTGAGCACCGCCAGCGCGCCTGCGGCATAGACCGGGTTGTCGAGCGAGCGGATGACATCGTCGTTATAAACCTTGGCCCGGGCGATATTCTCGCCGACACTCTTGCCGTTGACGGTCACGGCATCCAGCTTCAGATGCTGCTGCATCTGCCGCATCAATGCCGGCAGACCACCCGCGTAATAGAAATCTTCCATCAGATATTGCTCGCCGCTCGGCCGCACATTGGCGATTACCGGCACATGGGCCGCTGCCTCGAAATCGTCGAGGCCGATCTCGACGCCGGCGCGGCGCGCCTGGGCGATCACATGGATGATGGCATTGGTGGAGCAGCCCATGGCCATGGCGACACGGATCGCATTCTCGAAGGCGGCCCGGGTCTGGATCTTGGCCGGCGTCAGGTCCTCCCAGATCATCTCGACGATGCGGCGACCGGACTCGGCACACATGCGGATATGGTTGGCGTCCGCCGCCGGGATCGAGGAGGCGCCCGGCAAGGTCATGCCGATCGCCTCGGCAATCGCCGTCATGGTGCTGGCCGTGCCCATGGTCATGCAATGGCCATCGCTGCGCGCGATGCCGGTCTCGATATTGAACCAGTCCTGGTCGCTGATATTGCCGGCACGGCGCTCGTCCCAGAACTTCCAGGCATCGGAACCGGAGCCGAGGATCTTGCCCTTCCAATTGCCGCGTAGCATCGGCCCCGCCGGCACGTAAATACAGGGCAGCCCGGCACTGGTGGCACCCATCAGCAAAGCGGGCGTGGTCTTGTCGCAGCCGCCCATCAGCACCGCGCCATCGACCGGATGGCTGCGCAGCAATTCCTCCACATCCATCGCCAGCATGTTGCGATAGAGCATGGTAGTCGGCTTCACATATTGCTCGGCCAGCGACAGAGCCGGCAGTTCCAGCGGCAGGCCGCCAGCCTGCAGGATGCCGCGCTTGATGTCCTCCACTCGCTGCTTGAAATGCGCGTGACAGGGATTGATGTCGGACCAGGTATTGATGACGGCGACGACCGGCTTGCCCTTCCAGTCTTCCGGCGCGTAGCCCATCTGCATGAAGCGCGAGCGATGGCCGAAGCCGCGCAGATCGTCGGGCGCGAACCAGCGGGCGCTGCGGAGGTCGGCAGGCGTTTTTCGGGGTGAGGACATGATGCGACCTACTTCTTCGGTGATGATGACGGAACGACGGATGGTCGGCGTCAGCCCTGCATGCCCCAGCGACGCACGGTGCGGCGCTCCAGGGTGCGGAAGATGACGTTCTCGACCACGAGACCGATGATGATGACGCTGAGCAGGCCAGCGAAGACCGCCGGGATATCGAGCACGTTGCGGTTCTCGAAGATGAACCAGCCGAGCCCGCCTTTGCCCGAGGAAACGCCGAAGATCAGCTCGGCGGCAATCAAAGTACGCCAGGCGAAGGCCCAGCCGATCTTGAGGCCGGTGAGGATCGAGGGGAAAGCGGCCGGGATCAGGATGAAGGCCACATAGCGCAAGCCGCTGAGGCCGTAATTGCGCCCGACCATGCGCAGGGTCTGCGACACGCTGAGGAAGCCGGCATGGGTATTGAGGGCGACCACCCAGAGCACGGAATGGATCAGCACGAAAGCGAGGCTGATATTGCCAAGACCGAACCAGATGAGGGCCAGCGGCAGCAAGGCGATGGCCGGCAGCGGATTGAACATCGCCGTCATGGTCTCGAGGAAATCGGTGCCGATCCTGGTATTGATCGCCAGCACCGTCACGGTGAAGGCCAAAGCCACGCCGGCGACATAGCCGGTGACCAGGATCTTCAGCGAGGTCCAGGCCCGATCCACCAAAATCCCGCTCCTGATGTTGTCGAGGAGCGAAGCCAGCGTATCCGACAGGGTCGGAAAGGTCAGCGGATTGTCGAGATGGCGGGCATAGAGTTCCCAGGCGGCGGCGAGGATCAGGATCAGCACCGTCTTGCGGAGCGTGGTATTGCTCCACAGCAATTCACCCCAGCCGAGCTTGCGCTCGAGAACCTGATCCGTGTCGCCGGCGACCGTCTCGGCGCGCATCTGGATGGTCGCTTGCTTGATCGCGTTCATTCGCGGTGTCCTTCTTCTTCGAAGAGGAGATCGTGGATCTGCCGTTCCAACCGGGCCGAGGCGCCCTCTTCCACCGCGGCGCAATCGACATCGACCACCTCGGCCTTCACCCGGCCGGGATGCGGCGACAAGAGCAGGATGCGGTTGCCGATGCGGATCGCCTCGGCGATGGAATGCGTCACGAAAAGAACGGTGAAACGGGTATCTTCCCAAAGCTGCAGCAGCTCGTCCTGCATGCGCCGGCGGGTCAGCGCATCCAGGGCCGCGAAGGGCTCATCCATCAGCAGGATATCCGGCTCCATCGCCATGCCGCGGGCGATGGCGACACGCTGCTTCATGCCACCCGAGAGCGTATGCGGATAGGAATTGGCGAATTCCGTCAGGCGCACCTTGTCGATATAGGAACGCGCCCGCTGCTCGGCCTCGCGGCGTGACATCCGGCGCGCCTTCAGCAGCGGGAACGTGACATTCTCCAGCACCGTCTTCCAGGGCAGGAGCTGGTCGAATTCCTGGAACACCATCATGCGGTCGGCGCCGGGCTTGCGCACCGTGCGCTCCTTGATGCGGATCTCCCCCGCTTCCGGTCTGAGATAACCGCCGACTGCCTTCAGTAAGGTGGACTTGCCGCAGCCCGAAGGCCCCAGCAATACGAAGCGGTCAGATTGATTGACCTTGAAGCTCACCCCTTCGGTGGCGGTGATGAGGCTGGTGGCGGTCTTGTAGCGGAGGGTCACCGCCTGGACGTCGAGAAGCGCCGTCATGCTGATTTCCTATCTGGAGCGCGGGATCTGCATCCCGCCGATCCGATAAACGGACCGGCGGGATGCCCAGCGGGATGCGATGTGACGCTCAGCTGCCGTGCAGGCCGGCCGCTTCCGGCAGGAAGTAATCGGTCCAGGCTTTCGGCTCGGTCTTCAGGATGCCCGCCTTGACCATATGCGCGGCGAACTTCATCGAGCCGGCCGGATCGACCTGATAATCCATCATGCCCGGCTGCTTCAGCATATCCTTGAGATCGTCCATGCTGGTCTTGTCTCCGGTCACTTCCTTGTAGATCGCCAGCGCGTCATCGGGATGCGCTTTCACATAATCGACCGCCTCTTTCGACGCATCCATCACCGCCTGGATCAGCTTCGGATTGGCCTCGGCGAATTTGGTCGTGGTGAAGAGTGTCGATTGCGACAGCGCGCCGCCGATGATGTCCTGCGAGCGCAGCACGACATGGGCGCCTGGCACCGTCTTCAATTCCTTGTAGTCGAAAGGCGGTGCGGTGAAATGGCTGGCGACTTCATGCTGCGGATTGGCGAGGGCCGCCACCGCATCGGGATGGCCGAGTTGCACGGTATTGGCGTCGAGCTTGCTCCACTGATCCGGTCCCCAGGTCTGCGCCGCCGCCATCTGCAGCAGGATCGCCTGGGTCGAGACGCGCACCGTCGGCACGGCGATCTTGTCGGTCGGGCCGAAATCCTTGATCGTCTTGATCTTGGGGTCGCGGCTGATCAGCAATTCCGGCTGGGCCGAATTGGTGATGATGCCCTTCACCTTGCCATGGGTACGGTCCCAGAGCAGCAGCATGTTGCCAACACCGCTATTGACGATATCGACATTGCCGGAAAGCAGCGCATCGGTGGCCGCCCCGCCGCCGGTGAAGACCACCCAATTGACCTTCACATTCGGCACGCCAAGGGCCGCCGCATGTTTCTCGATCAGCTGCTGCTTCTCCATCACCTGCGCCGGCAGATAGAGAATGCCCGGCTGGCGGGTAATGGAAATCGATGTCACCTCATCGGCCGAAGCCGCGCCAGCAAATCCGGTCGCCGCCGCAAGGGCAACGAAACTGACAAATAGAGTCCTGGCTGTCCTGATCACGTATGAGCCTCCCTGATGCGCGCCGAAGCAGTGGCGCTCCGGGCTTTGACGCTGTGCTGCGCGGGCCGGTTGTCCCGGTCTCCTGGTTTTGGCGGCAACGCCGCGCGAAATAGCGGAAGCGGATCGATGCCGTCCCGAAATCGATGGCTAAAGCACTAATGCATTAGTGCGCTACTGACAAGCGGTTTGTGATAATGCTAAAAGAAAGGGGCCGGAACGTGATCAACCTGGCCACAAGAGGAAAATATTCATGGCCCTGCCGGAGATCGGCTCATCGGACACTGCGCAATCGATCCGCCTCGATCGCGGTCGCCAGGCAGCCCCCCAGGTCTTTGACACACTGCGGGAAATGATCATCGCCATGAATCTGGTGCCGGGCACCGTGCTCTCGCGCACCGCCTTGATGGAGCAGTTCGGCCTTAGCCAGACGCCGATCCGCGACGCCTTATTGAAACTGGCCGAGGAAGGCCTGGTCGATATCTTCCCGCAGCATGCGACGGTGGTCAGCGCGATCGATCTTCGCCTCGCCTTCCAGGCGCATTTCCTGCGCCGCTCGGTCGAGCTCGAGGTCGCCCGCACCCTGGCCTTGGCCGAGAATAAATGGTTCGTCGAGAAACTGCGCGCCACCTTGACCGAGCAGCAACTCCGCCTCACCGCCCATGACATCAAGAGCTTCGCCGCCACCGACCAGGCCTTTCACCGCCAGATGTATGAGGCCGCGGGTGCGCCTGATCTCTGGTCGCTGATCCGCAGCCGCAGCGGCCATCTCGACCGCCTGCGGCAACTGCACCTGCCCGTCCCCGGCAAGATGGAAGCGATCATCCGCGATCACACCCGCATCCTGGAGGCGATCGCCGCCGGTCAGCCGGAGACAGCCCAGGAAGCGGTGCGCGAACATCTCTCCGGCACCCTGATGCAGATCGCCGAGATCAAATCGCGCTTTCCGCATTATGTGAAGGAGTGAGAGCCGTCCGATATCGCCCACCCGCGTTTCTAGGGAGAATCTGGACGGTTTTTCGCGCCATGCTATTGTAGCGACATCTAATACGGCAGCTGGTGGAACGCATGTGGCCTTATCTGATGATACCGTCATATCTGACGACCATTGCGGCCCTCCTGGGGATGATCGTCGGCTACCATTTTCTCGGCCCGCTGGGTGTGCTGCTCTGCCTTGGGTTGGTCATCGCCTTCATTTTCGTCAGGGCGCGGCAGATGCAGGCCAGCAGGGAACGCGACGCATTGCGGCGGATTTTCGAGCAGAACGATTTCAATTAGACGCCGCTGGATGAGCATCGTGGCTGCCCATGACCTTGTCTCAGCGAGGCTCATGTCGTTCGACGCTATTGCCCTTGTGGGATGAATCTCAGGCTCCCACCGCAAACCTCCGCCGGTAATCCGCGGGCGACAGCCCCATCACTTTCTGGAATACCTTGCGGAAGGCGCCGGCATCCTCATAGCCGACGGCCCAGGCGATCTGCTCCACCGATTGCTTGGAGAATTCCAGCATCTCGCGCGCCTTGCCGACACAGAGATGCTGGCAATATTCCGTCGGCTTCAAGCCCGTCGCCTTGTGGAAGCGGCGCAGGAAGGTCCGTTCCTCCAGCCCCGCTTGCGCCGCCATGTCAGCGAGCGTCACATCGCGCGTCGCCTCGCCCTGCAGCCAGTGCTGCACTTTCAGGATGGCCTTGTCGCCGTGATGAAGTTTCGGCGCGAAGCTGCTGTAGAAGCGCTGCTCCCTTCCCGCTGGATCGACCACCAGGATGCGCGCCGTCTCCAGCATCACGGTCGCACCGAGCATCCGCTCGACGATGCGCAGACCGAGATCGGTCCAGGCCATCAGCCCGCCGGCGGTGATGATGTCGCCATCGTCAATGATCAGCTTGTCGGTATCGACGGCGATCTCGGGGAATTCGGCGGCGAAGGTCTCGGCATAGCTCCAATGGGTGGTTGCGGCGCGCTGGTCGAGCAGGCCGCTCGCCGCCAGCACGAAAGCACCGGCACAGACCGATGCCAACACCGTCCCTTCCGCATGCTGCGCGCGCAGCCAGGGGGCGAGTGCTGCATTACTCTCGGCTGGCGGGAGGCCGTTCAGACGTGGCGGCAACAGCAGATAGACCAGTCGGTGTGGCAGGTCCGCATGTGTATCCGCCGTGCACGAGACAGGTGTAGCGACGTCAGGCTCATCTTTGAGCTGCCAGTGGCTGACCCGCAAACGCGGCACCTGAGCCGCACCCTCATGCGAAGCCCGATCAGCTGCCTCACGGTCGGCGATGGCAAAGAAATCGGTCAGCCCCAGCACGGCCGCCTGCTGGGCGCCGGGATAGACCACGATGCCGATCTCGATGAGATTATCGGAGGCAGCCATTTGTCAGTTTCGACCCGAAGAATGTCAATTCCGCCAGTCGGCAGCATGCCCTAAGCCGGCTAGCTTGTCACCATCGCGACTTGAAAGCCCTCACCAAAGGAGACCCGGCTATGAGCAAGACCGCCCTCGTGATCGTCGATCTGCAGAACGATTATTTTCCCGGCGGGAAATGGACCCTCAGTGGCACCGATGCCGCCGCCGACAATGCCGCCCGCATCCTCGCCGCCTTCCGCGCCAAGGGCGACCTCGTCGTCCATGTGCGCCATGAGAGCGAAGGCGCCGATGCCTCGTTCTTCGTGCCGGGCTCAAAAGGCGCCGAGATCCATGACAAGGTGAAGAACCAGGGCAGCGAGCCGGTGGTGACGAAGAAGCAGATCAACGCCTTCCTCGGCACCGATCTGAAGGCGATCCTGGACAAGAACGGCATCACCGATGTCGTCGTGGTCGGCGCCATGAGCCATATGTGTGTCGATGCGGCTACCCGCGCCGCCAGCGATCACGGCTACAAGGTCACCGTCATTCATGATGCCTGCGCGACGCATGACCAGGAATTCAACGGCGTGAAAGTGCCTGCGGCCCAAGCCCATGCCGCCTTCATGGCCGGCCTCGCCTTCGGCTATGCCAATGTGGTTTCCGCCGACGCGTTCCTCTCCGGGGCGAAAGCGGCCGCCTGATCCCTGGCGATGCCTGCTTCGCGCTCACACAGATAGCAGTTACCGATATCGGACACCGGCCATCATGGCCGGTGTCTTTTTCACGGTCATCACCCCTGCCGGTGCCAGGGGTGATAGCGCCGCCACGCGCCGGTCTCCGCTCGCTGCTGCAGCTGGTCGACGACAGCACCGAGCTGACGACGCTCGATTCCCATGTCGCGCAATTCGCGGTCGCTGAGCCGCTGCAAGGCCCGCAGCGATGCGAGGTGTACGCGGTAATTCTCGAACCTGCGCCACAAGCGGCCGATCGGCATCAGCCAGTGCGGCGGGTCGATGTGCACCGCCGCCATCAGGCGGTGCGTGTGGGCAAAGGGCCATCCTTTGGCGTCGCAGCTCTGCGCCATTTTTCTCTCCAGATATTCAAGTTGATCTAATGAATTTTATCGATGATCATCCCATCGGAGAGGAGCATCAAACGAGACGTTCTTGATCGATTGACAAGCCATTTTTGAAGATCAGATGAGACGCCAACTCCCCGGCCTGACGGCCTTCCGCACCTTCGAAGCAGCGGCGCGGCACCGCAGCTTTTCGCGCGCGGCGCAGGAGCTCAACGTGACACCGGCAGCCGTCAGCTATGTCGTGCGCGAGCTTGAGGAACAGCTGCAGGTGCAGCTCTTCCAACGCTCCGGCCGCGGTGTCGGCTTGACCCAGGCCGGCGAGATCCTGCGCGACAGCGCAGCGAATGCGCTCGACGATATCGAGCGGGCGATCGAGCGCGTCCGTTCCCTGGAGGGCCAGAACCAGAACCGCATCAATGTTTCGACCACGCCCTCCTTCGCGATGAAATGGCTGGTGCCGCGGTTGAACCGCTTTCTGGCGCGCTTCCCCGCTGTCGATGTGCGGGTCGACATGTCGCGGCATCTGGTGGACTTCGCCCGGGGTGAGATGGACCTCGCCATCCGCTTTGGCACCGACAAGCATCCAGGGCTATTGGCCGACCACTTGCTGCGCGACCATCTCTTTCCGGTTTGCAGTCCGCGCTACCTCAAGGGTAAGCCGGCCCTCAGGCAACCCGGCGACCTCAAGCATTTCACCTTGATCCATCCGGATTATCAGGCGCATGACGCGGACTGGCCGAGCTGGGATATATGGTTCGACAGCGTCGGCGTAACCGGCATCGATACCAAACGCGGCCTGTACTTCAACCAATCGGCCCTCGCCATCCAGGCCGCGGTCGACGGCCAGGGTATCGCCCTGGCCGATGCCAATCTGGTCGAATTCGATCTCGCCGCCGGACGCCTGGTGCGCCCATTCAAACAGGCGGTGCAGACACCGGAGAAGCTGGGCTATTGGGTCGTGATGCCAGCGTGCTCACGGCAGAACCCCATCGTCGACGCCTTCCGTTTATGGCTGCTGGAAGAAGTGGCGGGTGCTGCCACACAAGAACGGAAGAGCGGCGCGAAGGCCGCACGGTCCGGAAAACGGGCTGAGGTTACACGATGATACGGCCGATCATTCCGCGGTAATCGGAAACCAGGTGAACTCGATATCCGACGCTTCGATCAACCAAGTTCCGATGTCACCGGCCCCGCACCAGTCAATCTCGTGAATGAGATTACCGCTCTCGGAAAGGCGGAACTCATTGCAGTGCCAGTCGCGCTGTCCGTAGGCCCCGTGCTCAATGTTCAACGCATATCTGAAAATGCGGGGATAGCGGATTTCGATATAGCCATCATGGTAGGCGCCCAGCAGCCGCAGCATGATCAACAGATTCCTCTCACGGCAGCCAGGCCCGAGGGCTGCCGTTTCCGGCGTTAGGCTTCGTCGATCTCGAGCTTCTCAAGCCAGGCATCATGCGGCGCCCGATGATCGTCAAACCCGTAGTACCAGGATGACGTCGCGAGCTCGAAAGCGTTTTTCGGAAAATTCGCTCTATTCGCCTCGAGATGGACTCGATAACGCGCGAAGGCCCCAAAAGGATCATCATCGCGACCGTCCGCACATAAGATGTAGCTCAAAGCACCGCCCCTTTTCGGGCGAGCCTATCAAAGCCAGAGACCTTTCGCGAGATCATCGCTTGGTCTCATGCATCATGGCAGACGACGCAGAGCTTGTTGCCCTCGGGGTCGCGGAAATAGGCGCCGTAGTAATTGGCGTGATATTGCGGCCGGAGACCCGGCGCGCCCTCATCGCTGCCGCCCGCCGCGAGGGCCGCCTGATAGGCGCGGTCGACACTGGCGCGGTCGGGCGCCAGCAGCGCCGTCATCTGGCCGTTGCCAGGTGACGCCGGTCCGCCATCAAACGGCCGCCCCACCAGCAGCAACGGCCGCGACTGGCCGGGTTTCTGCCAGCCGGCCCAGGACTTCTCGGGCTGAATGAAACGCAGGGCCAGCCCCAGCTCAGCCGCGACGGTGGTGTAGAAGCGATAGGCGCGTTCGAAATCATTTACGCCGATATAGACATGCGACAGCATCTCAGCCTCCGACCATACCCTGTCCTTGCCGGGAAATTTTGAAACTCACGGGTAAAACTGGCATACCTTATGCAAGGTAACTGACGAGGGGTGTAACTGGTAGGACATTCTTGCCGCCGAATGGCTGCTGTTTGCGGCAGCGCCACGGCAGGACGTCCGGCATGGAATAAAGGGGGCATGTTTCCTTCATGGCAAATGCGATTCAGCAGGCCGCCCAGCAGACGGCGAGCAGCCTCGCCGGTGCGGCGACCAAGACGACAACGACAGTCACGGCGACGACCACCGCGGCGACCAAGACCGGCAGCAGCGCCGCCGCGGGTTCAAGCTCCGACAGCGCTTCCGACGCCTTGCAGCGGCTGGCCGACCAGGTCGCCGCCATGCGCCAACAGGCGCAACAGAAGAAGATCAAGGTTCAGGATTTCCAGAAGGCCTCCCATGACCTGAAGATGGACAACCGCATGACGGCGCGCAATGTCGGCGTCCTGCGGCACGACAATTCGCGCCTCAATGTCATCAGCGCCCTCGGCAAGGACGACAATGCCGATTTCTTCGCTTTCAGGATGGCGACCACGGCCGAGGCCAAATTCGGCCTGCTCACCAATGACGGCAAGGACGAGGCCAGCCTGCGCTTCCAGGTCCTGAAGAAGAGCGGCGGTGCGGTCGTCGCCGATTCAGATCCGAAAAGCGGCAAGGCGAAGGTCGCTTATGACCAGCTCAAGGCCGGCAAATTCAAGCTTGAGGCCGGCGATTATGTCCTGCGCATCACCCGCCAGGATGACAGCAAGGCCAATCTCAAGACCGAATACAATTACGCCGTCCAGCTTTCCTCAGGCGTCTACAAGAACGATTTCGACACCGTCGAGAAAGGCATCGACCCGAAGCAGGACCCCTTCGGCATCACGGTCGGCGGTGCCGTGACCACGCTGACGGGCTCGCTGGGCTCCGCGGTCAGCTATCTCCAGTCCCTGCCCCGCATCGGCACACCGGCAACCGACAAGCTCAGCGGTATGCTGCTGAACAAGGTGTTCTAACCCGGCGGTGGATATTTCCTGCCGGGAGCCGGCCCATGGGATGAGCCTGGCGTCCCGTTCGCTGGTAACATCTTGCTGAACCGGATCGCAAACCTTTCCTTCACACATACATGCGTTAAACTTGGAGAAAGGCGCCGGACGACGCGTGGCGATGTCCCGGGTATCTGGCGCGCGATGTGTTCCGGGGAAGCGGTCATCAGGAGCAGGACGGCATGTCACAGCCGCTCAAGGTCATCAGCTGGAATCTCTGGCATCGCGGCGGTGCGCTGCTGGACGATCTCGCCGCCTTGATCAAGGCGGAGCAGCCGGACCTCCTCTTCATGCAGGAAGCCAAGCAGATGCTGCGCGAGCTCGACCAGATGGTCGGCGGGCATGTGCATTGGCAGCCGATGCAGCGCCGCGTCTATGGCCTCGCCGTCTGGTCGCCGCATGAAGTCGAGGATCTGCACTCGGTGCCGCTGCCGATCTCGCCCTTCCCGCTGCGCGTGCCGCCGCGCCTGGCCCAGGTGGTAAGCTTGCAGGGCATGACCTTTGCCAATGTGCATTTGTCCCATGGACAGGTGCTCAACCGCCGCCAGCTCACGACCGTTGCCCATGCCACATCGGGCCGCACCGTCATCATCGGCGATTGCAATGCCGTCGGCCATATCTGGCTGCCGGATTTCGCCGAAGTGGGCCCACGCGCGCCGACCCACAAGCTGCGGACCCGGCTCGATCGCTGCCTGGTGCGCCATGTCGATTGCCTGCAGGCGCGGGTGC
>Ga0209148_1000654_pt1 | contig 29905 bp, 32 predicted proteins | sample AraplaCol_mMF_r2_2_FD_184288 | JGI IMG/M metagenome (GOLD analysis project Ga0209148, IMG submission 184288) | Arabidopsis root microbial communities from North Carolina, USA - plate scrape CL_Col_mMF_r2 (SPAdes) (version 2) | ecosystem: Host-associated > Plants > Roots > Endosphere | place... | reverse complement strand
TCGCTCCACCGAGCGCCGGGCACGTTCCGCAAGGGCCGGATCGATCGTCACTTCCTCGCCCAACGTCAGCAGGCTCTCCAGAATGTTGGCGAGCGTGATGCGCTTCATGTGCGGGCAGAGATTGCAGGGCCGCAGCATCTCCACATCAGGGAGCTCGGCGCGGACATTGTCGGCCATCGAGCATTCCGTGATCATCACCAGGCGCTTCGGACGCTTCGCGCGCACCCAGTTGATCATGTGCGCGGTCGAGCCGGTGAAGTCGGCCTCCGCCAGCACGTCAGGCGGACATTCCGGATGCGCGATGATCTGCACGGAGGGATCGGCGTCGCGGAAGGCGCGCAGTTCCTCGCCCGTGAAGCGTTCATGCACTTCGCATGCGCCCTTCCAGGCGATGATCTTCACGTCGGTCTTCGAGGCTACGTAAGTTGCGAGATAGCGGTCGGGCAGGAAGATCACGCTCGGTGCGTTCAGGCTCTCGACCACCTGCACCGCGTTCGACGAGGTGCAGCAGATATCGACCTCGGCCTTCACCTCCGCGGACGTGTTGACATAGGCAACGACAGGCACGCCGGGAAATCTTTCGCGCAGCAGGCGGACATCGGCGCCGGTGATGCTGGCGGCGAGCGAGCAGCCGGCGCGAGAGTCCGGGATCAGCACGGTCTTGTCCGGATTGAGCAGCTTTGACGTTTCTGCCATGAAGTGCACGCCGCACTGGACGATGACGTCTGCCTTCACCTTGGTGGCCTCGACCGCGAGCTGGAGCGAGTCGCCGCCGATATCGGCGACGCCGTGAAAGATCTCCGGCGCCTGGTAATTGTGCGCGAGGATCACCGCATTGCGTTCGCGCTTGAGCTGGTTGATCGCGTGAATCGTCGGCGCCATCAGCGGCCATTCGATCGGCGGGATCACATGCTTGACGCGCTCATAGATCGGCGCGGTGGCGCGCTCGACCTCGCTGGTCCATTCCAGCGACGGCCGCGGTAGCGTTGGCCCTGCTGGTGCCGGCATGACCGGAGCGGAGGTGGCATGGCCCTGCGGCCGGTTGGCGAAATCATCAGGACCGTAAATTCCAGTGATCGGCATCGAAGCCTCCCGTGCATGTCAATTATGCTCCATTTGAGTATATATAGAGCCCGAGAAATCCGGCCGAGAGGGCCGGTGGGTTTCGCCAGAGTTCAGATATACTCAATCTGAGTAAATCAAAGATAACACGCTCTCTGGCAGGCCGCTAGGCCCTGCCGCACACATTCCCGTCAAGTCGCTCTACTCGCGCCTGTGGAGGCCGCGATGAAACGCAATGCTCCCGCAAAAGCCCTTCGTGGGACGCAATCATTTTTGACTTTCGATCTTCATGCATTTGCATTAAACGGCTGAGTTGCGGTCGCTGATTTGCGGCCTGCCAACGCCGGATGAGGAACAACCATGTCGACACAAGCGGGCGAACTCGCTGCGGCCTCTCGTTCCTCCAACTGGCGCACCCCGGCCGTCATCATCCTCTGCGGTTGTGCGATCGGCATGCTCGGTTTCGGTCCGCGCTCGGCGCTGGGCTTCTTCGTGCAGCCGATGAGCCACGAATTCGCCTGGGGCCGCGACGTGTTTGGCCTCGCGATCGCTTTCCAGAATTTGCTGTGGGGATTGGGCCAGCCGTTCGCCGGTGCGGTCGCCGATCGCTTCGGGTTGTTCCGCGTGATGTGCGTCGGCGCGCTGCTCTATGCCGGCGGGCTTCTGTTGATGCGCTATTCCTCGACGCCGCTATCGCTCAACATTGGCGCGGGCGTAATGGTCGGCTTCGGCCTTGCCGGCTGTTCGTTCAATCTGGTGCTGTCGGCGTTCACAAAGCTCCTGCCGGCCGAGAAGCGCGGCCTTGCGCTCGGCGCCGGCACTGCGGCGGGCTCGCTCGGCCAATTCCTGTTCGCACCAATTGGCGTCGCCCTGATCGACAATTTCGGCTGGCAGCAGGCGCTCACCGTGTTCGGCTTCCTGATGCTGCTGATCATCCCGCTGTCGCTGGCGATCTCGACGCCACCGGTCGCAAGCACCGCCACCGCAGCGCCCGCGGATGATCAGACCATCACCAGGGCGCTTGCGGAGGCCTTCGGCCATCGCTCCTACGTGCTGCTGGTGCTCGGCTTCTTCACCTGCGGTTTCCAGCTCGCCTTCATCACCGTGCATCTGCCAGCGTTCCTGGTTGATCGCGGCATCTCGGCGCAAACCGGCGGCTGGGTGATCGCAGCGATCGGCCTGTTCAACATCATGGGCTCGCTCAGCGTCGGCTATCTCCAGAACTCGCTGCCGAAGCGCTACATCCTCTCCACCATCTATTTCACCCGTGCGCTCGCAACGCTCGCCTTCATTTCGTTCCCGATCACGCCGTTCTCGGCGATTGCGTTCGGTGCGGTCTCAGGCCTGACCTGGCTGTCGACGGTGCCGCCGACCTCGGCGCTGGTGGCGCTGATGTTCGGGACGCGCTGGCTCGCCACGCTCTATGGCTTCGCCTTCGTCAGCCACCAGGTCGGCGGCTTCCTAGGCGTCTGGCTTGGCGGCATCGTGTTCGAGAAGTTCGGGTCCTACACGCCGATCTGGTGGCTCTCGATCCTGTTCGGCGTACTCTCGGCGCTGATCAACCTCCCCATCGTGGAGAAGCCGGTCCAGCGAGTGGTTGCGCAGCCTGCCTGATCGGCTAAACATCGCCTGAAACAAGTCAGGGAGTTCAAGCCGTGGGCACGTTCAAGGCTGTCAGGATCGACAAGGCGGACAAGGGCACCACTGCCGCGCTCACCCAGTTCGACGAAGCCGAGCTGATGGACGGCGACGTCACCGTTCGCGTCGAATGGTCGACGCTGAACTACAAGGATGGCCTCGCCCTGACAGGCAAGGCGCCCGTGGTGCGCCGCTTTCCGATGATCGCCGGCATCGATTTCGCCGGTACGGTCGAAGCCTCCTCCCATCCGCAATGGAAAGCCGGCGACAAGGTCGTCTGCACCGGCTGGGGCATGGGCGAGACCCATCTCGGCGCCTATGCCGAGAAAGCGCGGGTGAAGGGCGACTGGCTGGTCGCCCTGCCCCAGGGCCTGTCGGCGCGGGATGCGATGGCGATCGGCACCGCCGGCTTCACCGCGATGCTCTCGGTGCTGGCGCTGGAGAAGCACGGCCTGTCGCCGAAGAGCGGCCCGGTGGTGGTGACAGGCGCGGCCGGCGGTGTCGGCTCGGTCGCGACCGCCGTGCTGTCCTGGCTCGGCTACCACGTCATCGCCTCGACCGGCCGCGCCTCCGAGGCCGATTACCTGAAGAGCCTCGGCGCGGCCGAGGTGATCGACCGCAATGAATTGTCCGCACCCGCAAAGCTCCTGGCCAAGGAGCGTTGGGCGGGCGGCGTCGACAGCGTCGGCTCGACCACGCTGGCGAACCTGTTGTCGATGACCAAGTATGGCGGCGCCATTGCCGCCTGCGGTCTTGCGGCCGGCATGGACCTGCCGTCTTCTGTCGCTCCCTTCATTTTGCGCGGGGTGTGCCTTCTCGGCATCGATTCCGTGATGTGTCCGATTGAGCCGCGAAAAGCCGCTTGGCAACGTCTCGCTTCCGACCTGGATCGGGCAAAACTGTCTGAAATTACTACTGAAATTTCGCTGGACCAAGTTCCGGCATGGGGCGCGAAAATCCTGGCCGGCGAGGTCCGCGGCCGCGTCGTGGTAAAAATTCCCTAACGGCGTTCAGACTTTACCAACCAAGCTGCTTCAATGTCGCCATGGTTAGTATGGTAAGCAGCGGGTAAAGAGATAAGGCATCGCCCGCTGCGGGGTTGGTTCGGAGTAGAGCATGCTTGCGCGTATTGTGTTGGGGGCTGTCACGGCAGTCGTGACGTTTGCGCCGGCCATCGCCTTGGCCGGGAGTATGAATGCGGACGAGGCACGTCGCTTCGTCGCCGGCAAAGTCTTCGCCTTCACCTGTTTCGACGGCACTCGCGGTGCAGGACGCATCCTTGACGATCTCGGCGCCGCCGGCGCGGTGCAGTTCTCGGGCTCAGGCCCGGTGAAACACCTGCGCCTGCCCGGCAACACGCTCCAGATCCGTGGCCAGAACGTCTGCGCCTCGATCAAGGGCATTCCGTTCGAGCCTTGTTTCAACCTGGAGAAGACCGACGAGCGCAGCTTCCGCGGCTCCGTCTCGGGCATGGGCTTTGCCTATTGCGACTTCCATCACCAGGGCGGCAACCAGATGCTGATGGCGCGCGCCGTTGCACGGCCGCGCTCGCTGCGTGCGCCGGAGCAGACCGGTTCGGTCAATACATCGAGCACCGAGATTGCTGCGCGCGTCGAGACGCCGCGGGTCGAGAGCAGCCGGATCGAGCCGGTGAGGTCGGAAGCGAAGTCCGAGTCCAAGTCGGACTCGAAGAACGAAGGTCCGCTGGAACTGCGCCGCTCGACCGAGTGATGTCAGGCGCAAAGCTTCGCGCTCAATTTACCTGCCTTTGACGAGTGCATCGCACGCGAAGCCGTGGCGCCGTAGTCATACGGCCCGCGGTTTTCATGCCTTGGTAGCGACTGTCGCCCCAGCCTGCGTAACGGCCGGGAGGCGGCCCTACGCAAGAGTTCAAAAAAATGTCGCTGTATTTCTTTCGCATCAGCACCGGCCGTTATTCCGGTGCCGCTGACCAGCCCTATGAGTTCGAAGATCGCGCCGCGGCCTGGACCGAGATGACCGAGGTGTGCGCCAATCTGCTCGGCAGCATCGCCCGCAATCTGAAGCCGAACGCGAAGTGGAGCATGGAGCTGCTCGACGAGAACAAGAAGCAGGTCTTTCGCATCAGCCTGGTCGGCGAGGCCGCCTGCTGCGAACCGCAGGGCGGACGATAAAGGCTGTGGCAGGCGCCGGCGAATCTGGCACCTGCAAATTCGCGAGCCGCCCGTCGACTGCACGCAATGGCTGTGCAAGTCCGATAGTTTGAGCCGTATTTCCAGTAGTACTACCCGGCTCGCGGCCTCCTTGCTTAACGTTAACGAGGGACCTGAAGGTTAGCCTCCCCGTGATGTGTACGCGCTTCGCCGTGCAAAATTCGTATCCAAGGAATATTTCAATGATGTTCATTCAGAATCTGCGAATTGGCACCAAGCTCGCCGTTACCTCGGCGCTGACGATCGGCCTCGTCGCGCTGATGATTTTCCTCCAGATGAGCGGAGATGCCGAGGTCGAGAAGCTTGGAGCGGCTGCATCGCAACAGCAGACGATCGCGATCAATGCTGTCGACGCTAAGGCCTCGGTACGAGGGATGCAGATCGGCCTCCGCGACATCGTGACATCGTCCTCCCCGGCGGAGTTGCAGAAGGCGGTCACCTATTTCAACGACCGGCAGAAGTCAGCCCTGAATTTCGCGGCTGAAATGGCAAGGCTCTCGCGCTCGGCGGAAAACCGCAAGCGTATCGACCGCCTGACAGTATTGGTCGGCGACTTCGGCAAAGGGCAACAGCAGGTCGAAACGATCCGCAAGCAGGATCTCGCGCTCGGTGCGACGAATGAAGGCGACGCGGCGACGCAACGCGCGAAGCTGACCGCCGAAGTTGACCGTTTCCGCAAGGAAACGCTGGCGCCGATCAACGAAGAGATTTCCACGCTGACCGACCAGATCACAACGTTCGCCAAGCAGAGGAGCGTCGATGCGCGCGCGGAAGCAGAAGCGGAAGCCGCGTCCGTCGCAAGGACGTCGTTCATCACGGGCGTGCTGGTCGCGCTGCTCCTGATCGGCGCCTGCATCTTCTCGGTCTTCAGCATCGCGCGACCGATGCGTGCGCTGACGGCCGCGATGGAAAAGCTCGCCGATGGCGACTTCTCCGTAGTGCTGCCGGGACTTGGCCGCAAGGACGAGGTCGGCGAGGTTGCCGGCGCCGTGGAGAAATTCAAGATCGTGTCTGAGCAGAAGGCGCGCCAGGAAGCGGAAGCCAAGACACGGCAGGATCAGATTGCGGCCGAGCAGCGCAAGCTGGAGATGCGCAAGCTCGCTGATGGCTTCGAGGCTGCAATCGGCGAGATCGTCGAGACCGTATCCTCGGCTGCGACCGAACTCGAGGCTTCTGCTTCGACGCTCACCTCTACGGCCGAGCGCGGGCAAGGGCTCGCCACCATGGTTGCTGCGGCTTCGGAAGAGGCGTCCACCAATGTGCAGTCGGTGGCGTCGGCGACCGAGGAGCTGTCGTCCTCGATCACCGAGATCAGCCGGCAGGTGCAGGAATCGGCGCGCGTGGCGAGGGAAGCGGTCGGTCAGGCTCGTACCACGACCGACCGCGTTGGTGAGTTGTCCCAGGCCGCGACGCGGATCGGCGACGTGGTCGAGCTGATCAACACCATCGCCGGCCAGACCAACCTGCTGGCGCTCAATGCCACCATCGAGGCTGCGCGCGCCGGCGAAGCCGGCCGCGGCTTTGCAGTGGTGGCCTCCGAGGTCAAGGCGCTCGCCGAGCAGACTGCGAAGGCGACCGGCGAGATCGGCCAGCAGATCGCCAGCATCCAGACCGCGACGGAATACTCGGTCGGCGCCATCAAGGACATCAGCGACACCATCGAGAAACTGTCGGAGATTTCCTCGACCATCGCGGCTGCCGTCGAGGAGCAGGGCGCTGCGACACAGGAGATCTCCCGCAACGTGCAGCAGGCGGCGGAAGGCACCCATCAGGTGTCTGCCAACATTACCGACGTGCAGCGCGGGGCAAGCGAGACCGGCTCGGCCTCCTCGCAGGTTCTCTCCGCCGCGCAGATGCTGTCCGGCGACAGCGATCGCCTCAAGCTCGAGGTCGGGAAGTTCCTGGGCACCGTTCGGGCCGCCTGATCCAGGCCTTGCCCAGCAATGTAGCGTGACGCGATATTCGGACGATTGCAACAAATGGTTGCAATGGAAATAGCGACCGCAATGCCGCATCCGTAGTTCCACGTAGGCCTCTGTTAACGGCTGCTTGCAACTATGTGCGCAATCTTGCCGGATAAGAACCAGCCAGCATTGTTGGAATGACCCCGCCCTGTCGTCCGTCGTGACGGTCATGGCGCAGGTGATGTGTGCGTTTAGGTCTCATCGGGATTTGTCGTGATGTCGAAATTGTCGATTGTCTTCAAGCTGCTGACCGTGTTGTCGGTCCTGGTGCTCTCGCTCGCCGGCGTCGGCGTCGTGGCGATCGGCACGATGCAGAACATCAATTCCCATACAGTCGAGATCGCCGAGAGCTGGCTGCCGAGCGTTCGCGCGCTAGGCTCGATCCGGGCCGACGTCAACGAGCTGCGCGTCGCGCTCCGTCTGCACCTGATGCAGGATACCGCAGAGGGCAAGGAAGCGGCCGAGAAGCGTCTCGCCTCGCTGCGTGAGCGCATCGAGCAGACCCGCAAGACCTATGAGCCGCTGATCACGTCGGCCGAAGAGCGCTCCATTTACGGGCAATGGACCGCGGCGTGGGGCGAGTACCTGAACGGCGTGCAGGACGTGATGGCGCTTTCGCGCAAGAGCCCCGGCAAGTTCCCGACTGAGGCCAACGAGCTGTTGCAGACCAAGGTCGCGAAAATGGCGCAGGCTGCCGACCCGTTGCTGACGAAGGACATCGATCTCAACAATCGCGGTGCCGAATCCGAGACGAAGCAGGCGGCCGACAGCTACGCCACGATCTTCCGCGTGCTGGTCGGCATCATCATCGCCTCGGTCGCGATCGCGATCGGCGCGGCCTATTATCTCGTGCGCGACGTGTCGCGCGGCATTGCCTCGATCATCAAGCCGATGCAGTCGCTCGGTGAAGGCGACCTCTCGGCCGAAGTGCCGCATCGCGGCGAGAAGACCGAGATCGGCTCGATGGCCGATGCACTCCAGATCTTCAAGGAAGCGCTGATCGCCAAGCGGGCCGCCGACGAGGCCGCCGCGCGCGACGCCGAGGCCAAGATCGAGCGTGCCCGCCGTGTCGATGCCATCACCCGCAAGTTCGAAGCCATGATCGGCGAAGTCGTCGGCACCGTCTCCTCGGCCTCGACCGAGCTCGAGGCGTCGGCGACGACGTTGAGCCAGACCGCGCTGCGCGGTCAGGAACTCTCGACGGCCGTCGCCGCGGCGTCCGAGGAAGCCTCGACCAACGTGCAGTCGGTCGCCTCGGCCTCGGAAGAGCTGTCGTCTTCGGTCACCGAGATCAGCCGCCGCGTGCAGGATTCGGCGCGAATGGCCGCGGAAGCCGTCGATCAGGCGGCGCGGACCAATGCGCGGGTCAACGAGCTGTCGCAGGCCGCCGCCCGCATCGGTGATGTGGTCGAGCTCATCAACACCATCGCGGGCCAGACCAACCTGCTGGCGCTGAACGCCACCATCGAAGCGGCACGCGCCGGCGAGGCCGGCCGCGGTTTCGCGGTCGTCGCCTCCGAGGTGAAGGCGCTGGCCGAGCAGACCGCGAAGGCGACCGGCGAAATCGGTGCGCAGGTCGCGGGTATCCAGACCGCGACGCAGGAATCGGTCAGCGCGATCCAGGAGATCAGCGGCACCATCGAGAAGCTGTCGGAAGTGTCGTCCGCGATTGCCGCCGCCGTCGAAGAGCAGGGCGCGGCCACGCAGGAAATTTCGCGCAACGTGCAGCAGGCCTCGCTCGGCACCCAGGAGGTCTCGGTGAACATCACCGACGTGCAGCGCGGTGCGATCGAGACCGGCTCGGCCTCGGCCGAAGTCCTGTCGGCGGCGAAGTCGCTCGCGACCGACAGTACCCGCCTCAAGGTCGAGGTCGCGCAGTTCCTGGAGTCGGTCCGCGCGGCCTGATCCTCTAGCTGCCCGTCTGCGCAGCCGGCGGTGGCGCGATCTGCCGCCGGAACAGGATGCGCTGGTAGAGCCAGCCGATCGCGACCAGAACGATGCCGAGGCCCATGAACGACAGGGCGCGATAGACGCCCGTCAATGTCGACATGTCGATGACGAAGGCTTTCAGGATCGTCAGCGCGATGACGGCGGCGGACGCCAGCCGCGCCCGCTCGGAGTTGGCGAGAATGCCGATGCCGAGCAGCACGACGCCGAAGCCGAGCCAGCCGATCGAATAGGTGTATTGCTCGGCCGCCGTGGTCTCGCCGGTGGTGAGGAACGGACCGTGATAGAAGCGGCGGATCTCCAGCGTCAGGTAGACAAGCGCGAACACCAGCGCCGCGCCCGCAATCGCGTTTGCATAGACCTTGCCGCGTGCGCCGACGACGGCATAGGCGAGCAGCAGCATCAGCACCGCCGGCAGCGCGTAGCCAAGCAGCAGCAGGTTGAACACGGCGCCGCCGACATCGATGTGCCACAGCAGCGGGTTCTCCAGGAACAGCAGGCCGAACACGCTGATGAAGCCGGCGATCGCCGTGAGCACGATCGCGCCGACATTGTGCACGATGCTGTGGCTGCGCAGCCGCAACCGCTCCAGACCGATCGCCATGGCCAGCGCCACGCAGACCTGAAGGGCGGCCTCGAGCAGCGAGGGCGATGCGATCATGTCGCCGCCGGTCGCGAAGTGGCGGATCTCCATGAAGGCAAGCAGCGCGGTGAACAGGATCGCCGCCGCTTCGACCATGCGCAGCGGAGCGTCGTCAGCCCTGCGGCGCAGGAACATGCTCGCCGCCCAGAACGAGGCGGCCGGCAGGCCATAGCCCCACAGCAGCCAATTGAAGATCGGCGTGGTCCCGACGGCATCGCCGACGATGCGTGGATCATAGAGGATGCGCGCGGTGACGAGCCCCGCGAAGATTGCGGCGAGCCAGCGCAGGAACGGGATTGGCCGCTGCAACGCAATCCAGGCGGTGCCGAGCGACATCAGCGCCAGCGCAATGGTGAGCCAGCCCTTCTCCAGCGCGAAGGTCAGCGCCAGCGCCAGCGCGCCGAGCGTGCCGGTCGCGAACAGCGCCGTCGAGATCGCGAGGCCCGGCCGGCTTTCGCGGCGCGTCAGCGTTTCCGTCGCAAAGCCAAAGCCGCCTGCGAGCAGCACGGCGAGGATCGCGAACGGGATCGAGCGGTCGAGATGGGCAATGCGGGCGTAAAGCGCGACGAGGATCGCGATTGGCGTCGCGACACCTGCTGCAGACCACACCACGGGAATAATGGCCGAACGCGAGCGGCCCTGCGCGAAGAAGCCCGCGATGCCGAAGCCGGCGGCAAAGATCGCGGCCATCACCAGATGCTGTGTCACCGCGCTGTCGGTCGCGGTCGGCGTGATGCCGGGCATCGGGCCGCCCGGAAGCACCAGCATGTCAGGATTGGCGCGCACGGCCCATTCGGCGAACACGATGAAGACGGTTGTCGCGGCCGCGCCCAGCGCTCCGGCGGCGGCGTCTGCGCGCCAGGCGACGAACAGCGTCGCCGCCACAAGCAGCGTGAAGGCGATCAGCGACAGATCGGCATGCGCGCTCGACAATACGATCAGCATCGCGCCGAACAGATAGGCGCCGAGCGCGCTCGACGACACCGGCTCGATCTGTCCGCCTTCGATATCAGGGCCGAACATGAAGCCGCAGACCACGAGCAGTGCGGCGAGCAGGAAGCCTGATATCACATGGAACGCGTGCGGCGCGACTTGCAGGTCACCGGTATCGAGGCCGGGGAAGGTCCAGAGCACGGCGAAGACGATCGTCGTGACCGCGAGCCAGCGCCACAGGCGGATGCGGGCGAGGCCAAAGCTCGCGGCGGTGACGATGGCAAGATAGATGTACAGCGCCCAATAATCCGGCTTGCCGCTGGAGACCAGCACCGGCGTCGCGAAGGCGCCGACGACGCCGAGGCCTGCGAGCGCGGGCCCGTGCAGCAATGCTGCCGCGAGCGTGCCCATCGCCACGATGCCGAGCAGCACGAAGGCGGTGGCAGGCACGAGGAAGCCATAGAGCGCGTAAGCGGCATACACGGTCGCGAACGCTACGGCCGTTCCGGCCGCGGTGAGGATCGCGGGGATGTTGGCGATCGGCAGCGCGGCGATGGTCGAAATGCTCTCCTTGCGCCGGGTCCATTCGCCGGCGCCCAGCAGCGCCGCCGCGAACAGGCCGCCGAGGAACACACGCACGCCGGGGCCGACGAGGCCAGCCTCGATCGAATAGCGCACCATGAAGAAGCCGCCGAGCGCGAGCGCCAGCCCGCCGATCCAGACCACCCAGCGGGTGCCGAGCCGTTCCTCGAAGCCGGGCTCTCGAATGTTGGGCGCAGACGCCGGCAGCGGCGGCGGCGCATCGGCTGCGGGGCCGGCTTCAGGACTTGCTTCTTGCGGGGGCGCTGAGGCTTCTTCGGTGACGAGTGGCGGCGCGGCTTCGGCTTCCGGCGCCAGCGGCGGCGGCTCGGCCGCGCTTGTCGCGGGCGTGCTTGGTTGCTCCCACACAGGTAGCGGTGGCGGCGGCTGGACCTGTCGCTGCGCCTGCAGCGCGGCCTCCAGCGAGCCCAGCCGTCGGCGCAGATCGGTCGCCTGGTTCGACGCTTTCAGCGCGATCAGGAACGCGGCGATCGCAATCATCACTGCAAAGACGTCGAACGGGGCGTCGAACATGGGGCCTCCTGGCAATCGGCGGGCAGGGGCCGATCGTAATCCTTGATCTAGCGCCGGGAGCGTACGCGCAAGCCCGGCGCCGGCCGCTCCTGGAGCACGTCGCGGCGGAAGCGATAAAGCGCCGCCGGTCTCCCGCCCGTCTGTGTCGACATCACGCCGGTCGGTTCGACCAGCGCCTCGGTTTCGACCAGACGACGGAAATTCTGCTTGTGCAGGTGCCGGCCGGAGATCGCCTCCACCGTATACTGCAACTCCGTAAGTGTGAACTCGGCTGGCAAAAGTTCAAACACCACAGGACGATACTTCAGCTTTGCGCGCAGTCTGGCAATTGCGGTGGCGAGGATCCTGCGGTGGTCGAAGCGCATCGACGTGCCGAGCGCAGGGACTGACTTGCGCGCCAGTGCCGCAGGCCGGCCGTCGCGCCGGGCTTCCTCGACGAGGCCAGCCTCGTACAGCAGCTCATAGCGATCGAGCACGCGCTCCTCGTCCCAGGCCGCGCCCTCTAGGCCGAAATAGAACCGCACGCGATCCTTGCGTGGCAGCGCGCGCGTCGTCTCGGGCGTCTCTTCCTCGGCCCATGAAGTCAGTGCGGGTATGATGTCACGGGCGATGATCACAGGCGGTGCCTCGCGCCAGTCTTCCCACGGGAAGAAACGATACCAGGGCTCGAAGCTCGCGGCATTCGCAGCACCCTCGGCGCCGCGCGTCAGGGCCAGATAGCCGATCGACACCATATGCGCGCCGGTGTCGCCGGTCTCGGCATGACGGCCACGATCGCCGAACGTGTAGAGCTGCTCGACATAGCCGAGCCGCAATCCCGCCTGTTCCTCGACCCAGGCGCGCAGGCCGATCTCGAAGGTGCGATGGCTCGGCGCATCGAACGGACCGAACGGCAGGCCCGCGAGCCCGTCGGCGCCGCGTGCGGTCAGCACCAACGGTTCGTGATCCTCGATCGCCACGATCGCGGCAGTCAGGCCGATCTCGATCGGCGTCAGCAGCTTGTCGCTCATGCGATGGGGATCGCCGATGTCATTCGAGCTCGATCACGAAGGGGCGGCCCTCGACCAGCATCTCGCCCGGGCCCATCTCGTCGAGCGCGCGCAGCATGCGGCCGTTGCGGCCGAGCGCACGGTCGGCGAGGTCGACGATGCGCCGGTTCGGCGATGCGATCGGCGAGGCCGCGCGGATCTTCTTCGCGATCTCGATCTCGTCGCGATCGGGATTGAGCGCGCAGACGGCGGCGAACGCGCTCGCCGTGGAGCGGCTGATGCCGGCATAGCAATGCACCACGAGCGGCGCAGCCCGGTCCCAGCCGCGCACGAAGTTCAGCACCTGGTCGATATGGGCCCTGGACGGCGCGACGAAGCCGTCCATCTCCTCGGTGATGTCGTCCATCGACACCTTGAGATGATTGGCGGGGAGCACCGACACCGGCCGTGCCACCTGCTCGACATTGGCCATCACGGTCAGCACGTGGCTGGCCCCGGTGCGGCGAACGGTCTCGGGAAGGGCGGCGAGCGAGCAGACGTGGATCATGGCGGACCTTTTGCCGTTGAGTATAGCCGGTGCCGTAGGGTGGGCAAAGCGAAGCGTGCCCACCTACGGCACCTACGCAAACACGGCGCCAAACCGCTCCAGAAACTGCTTCTCGGCCCGCGCCGCCGTCCAGGGCGTCAGATAGTCGCGCCTGGTACTGTCGGAGAGGCCGGGATCCCGACCGAACAGCCGCTTGGCCTCGCTCTCGCTGAAGCCGGCGAGCTCGGTCGCCTCGAGATAGGCCGCGCCGCGATCGGCGGCCTTGATCGCCAGCGTGATCTCATCGGGCAGCACCGGCGGCAGGCCGAAGCGGATGTGGATGGCGCCGAGCAGGCGCTTCTCCACCGCCTTGTAATGGCCGTCGAGCACGGCCTTGAACGGCGAGATCATGTCGCCGATCACATATTCGGGCGCATCGTGCAGCAGCGCGGCAAGCCGCATGCGCTCATCGACGCGCGGCATCTCGTGCCGCAGAACGGTCTCCACCAGCAGCGTGTGCTGCGCGACCGAGAAGATGTGCGCGCCGGTGGTCTGCCCGTTCCAGCGCGCAACGCGCGCCAGCCCATGGGCGATGTCGGCAATCTCGACATCGAGCGGGGAGGGATCGAGCAGATCGAGCCGCCGGCCCGACAGCATGCGCTGCCAGGCGCGGGACTCCACGGCGCGCGCGGTCTTCTTGGCCGTCATTTGGCCTTGAGGCGCGGCTTGCGCTGCATCTTGCTGCAGGTCGCGTGGCAATGGCAGTCGACGAGATGGTCGTTGACCATGCCGGTCGCCTGCATGAAGGCATAGACGATGGTCGGGCCGACGAATTTGAAGCCGCGCGAGGACAGCTCCTTGGAGATTTGCACCGACAGCGGTGTCGAGGCCGGCACGCTCGCCGTGGTCTTGAAGTTGTTGACCTTGGGCCGGCCGCCCATGAAGTCCCACAGCAGCTTCGAGAAGCCCGGTCCCTTCTCCATGATGTCGAGATAGGACTTCGCACTCAGGATCGCGCCGTCGATCTTGGCCTTGTTGCGCACGATGCCGGCATCGTTCATCAGTGCGTGCACTTTCTTCTCGTTGTAGCGCGCGATCTTCTCCGGCTGGAAATCGTCGAAGGCTTTGCGGAAATTGTCGCGCTTGCGCAGGATCGTGATCCAGGACAGGCCGGCCTGAAAGCCGTCGAGGATCAGCTTTTCATAGAGTGCGCGGTCGTCATATTCGGGCACACCCCATTCTGTGTCGTGATAGGCGACATAGAGCGGATCTTCGCCCGGCCAGGGGCAGCGGGTCTTTCCGTCGGGATGCAGGCGGGGAGCGCGGCTCATGCGATAGGCTGCTTTGCGGGAATGCGAACGATGTCAGGTTCTGCAAGCCTCAGCGTGAGTCCGCCAGCGGTCAGCGGCTGGCCGGCATCGAGCGCATCCGCAACGCGGTCGATACGCACGAGCGCGATGCCCTTGCCCTTCGCCGACGAGCCCATGGTGCCGACGGACTTGTCGCCGGCCATGACGTTGACGCCGGTCTCCGGCGCGGAGTCCTCGAGCAGCACCTTCACGCTGCGGGTACGCGCAGTGCCGCGATGCTGCATGCGCGAGACGACCTCCTGGCCGACATAGCAGCCCTTGTCGAAATCGACGCCGGCGAGGCGATCCATGTTGGTCTCGTGCGGGAACGCGTCGCTGTACATGAAATCGAGCCCGCCGCGCGGCACGCCGAGGGCAATGCGATGGGCCTCGTACTCGGATGCATCGACCAGCTCGGCGCCGATCAAATCCGACAGCTTCTGCTTGAGATCCTCGGGAATCAGGATGCGGGTGCCGAGCTCGGCATTGCGGGGATCGGCGAAGGCGAGATCCGGCTGTGCGGCTGGCTGGCCGTCCCAGGCCGCGAGCACGCCGAGATCATCGGAGAGGTTATCCACCGTCACCTTGGCGCGCAGCTTGTAGAATTTCAGCTTGGTGGCGAGGGTATCTGCCAGCGGCTTCGGGCAGTCGATCAGGAACCCGCCGCCATGGCCGCCAGGGGCTTCCGTGATCAGGAAATCGACGATGATCTTGCCCTGCGGCGTCAGCAGCGCGCCGAATCGCCCAAGGCCCGGCTTGAGCCTGTCGACATCGGTCGTGATGAGGCCGTTGAGGAAGTTGCGTGCGTCCTCGCCGGCGACCTTGATCACGCCCCGGTCGGGAAGAAACGCTGATTTCATGCGAAAATCTCTTGCGACATGTTGCTCCGGAACGTAAGCCCGCAAGGCATAAACGACAAGACCTCGAGCCCTGCGCTTGGGGATGAGAGAGGCTCTCAGCCATGACCCAGCGCTTCGATGTGATCCTCAAAGGCGGCACCGTCGTCAACCAGGACGGCGAGGTCGTTCGCGACATCGGCGTCACCAATGGTCGCATCGCCGAGCTGGGCCCGCTGTCGCAAGGCTCGGCCGCCGAGGTGATCGACTGCAAGGGCCTGCATATCCTGCCCGGCGTGATGGACACGCAGGTGCATTTCCGCGAGCCCGGGCTGGAGCACAAGGAAGATCTCGAGACCGGCTCGCGCAGTGCCGTGATGGGCGGCGTCACCGCCGTGTTCGAGATGCCGAACACGGCGCCGCTCACCGTGACGGAAGCGACCTTTTCCGACAAGATCAAGCGCGCCCATCACCGCATGCATTGCGATTTCGCCTTCTTCATCGGCGGCACCCGCGAGAACGTGCAGGACCTGCCGGTGCTCGAGCGCGCCCCGGGTTGCGCCGGCGTCAAGGTGTTCATCGGCTCGTCGACCGGCGCGCTGCTGGTGGAGGACGACGAGAGCCTGCGCCGCATTTTCCAGGTGATCCGCCGCCGCGCTGCGTTCCATGCCGAGGACGAGTATCGCCTCAACGACCGCAAATCGCTCCGTATCGAGGGCGATCCGCGCTCGCATCCGGTCTGGCGCGACGAGACCGCGGCGCTGATGGCGACGCAGCGCCTGGTGAAGCTCGCGCACGAGACCGGAACACGCATCCACGTGCTGCACATCTCGACCAAGGAAGAGATCGAGTTTTTGCGCGATCACAAGGATGTGGCGTCCTGCGAGGCGACGCCGCATCATCTCACGCTGGTCGCACCCGAATGCTACGAGCGGCTCGGCACGCTGGCGCAGATGAACCCGCCGGTGCGCGGCGCCGATCACCGTGTCGGCATCTGGCGCGGCATCGAGCAGGGCATCATCGACGTGCTCGGGTCCGACCACGCGCCGCACACGTTGGAAGAGAAGCAGAAGACCTATCCGGCTTCGCCCTCCGGCATGACCGGCGTGCAGACGCTGGTGCCGCTGATGCTCGATCACGTCAACGCCGGCCGGCTGTCGCTCGCGCGCTTTGTCGATCTCACCAGCGCCGGCCCCGCGCGCCTCTACAACATGGCCTGCAAGGGCCGCATCGCCGCCGGCTACGACGCCGACTTCACGGTGGTGGACCTCAAGCGCAGCGAAACCATCACCAACAAATGGGTGGCGTCGAAGGCTGGCTGGACGCCGTACGACGGCGTCCGCGTGACGGGTTGGCCCGTCGGCACGTTTGTGCGCGGCAAGCGCGTGATGTGGCAGGGCGAGCTGGTGACGCCATCGCAGGGCGAGCCGGTGCGGTTTCTGGAGACGTTGAAACAGTAGGGCGACGCGTGTGGGGGCACAGTGCCTCCCATCCGTCATTGCGAGCGCAGCGAAGCAATCCAGAATCCCTCCGCGTTGACAGTTCTGGATTGCTTCGCTGCGCTCGCAATGACGAAAGGAGAGGTCTACACTTTCTCGCGAACGGGAGTGCAGTCCGATGTCCCAGCCCACCGCCCTCATCGCCACCGAGCAACTCGCCAGCATCCTCGGCGATCCCAATCTGCGCCTCTACGATTGCACGACCTACAACGAGCCGGTGCCACCGGGCAGCGACGTGCCGTATCGCGCTGTCCCAGGCGACAAGACGTTTGCCGCCGGCCATATCCCCGGCGCCGATTTCCTCGACCTGCAGGGCGAGTTCTCCGACACCTCCGCGCAGCAGTTCTTCATGATGCCTGATGTGGCCCAGCTCGAGGCCGCCTTCGGTCGCCACGGGCTCGATGCAGGCAAGACCGTCGTGCTCTACAGTATCGGCACCATGATGTGGTCGACGCGGTTCTGGTGGATGCTGCGTTCCCTCGGCGTCGACGCGCGCGTGCTCGACGGCGGCTTTGACAAATGGAAGGACGAGGGGCGGGCGGTCGAGACAGGCGCGCCGAAGGGCTATCCGGCGACGACCTTCAAGGCCGCGCCGCGTGCGGGCTTCTTCGTCGACAAGGATTTTGTGAAGGCGCGCATTGGCGATCCGGCGACCGTCACCGTCAACGCGCTCGGGCCGCAATTCCACAGGGGACTCGAGCCGAGCCGCTACGGCCGGCCGGGCCGCGTGCCCGGCAGCGTCAATGTGTCGGCTGCGACGCTCGTCAATGCCGACAAGACGCTGACGACGCTCGCCGACGCCGAAGCCAGGTTCGCCGCCGCTGGCGTCACGCGGGACAAGAACGTGATCCTCTATTGCGGCGGCGGCATCTCGGCGACGATCGACCTCCTCATGCTGACGCAGCTCGGCTACGACAAGCTGACGCTCTACGACGCCTCCATGGGCGAGTGGGCGAGGGACCCGTCACTGCCGATCGAGACCGATTGAGGCCATTTTGCCGCTCCAGGCGAGAGCAAGAAAGCCGGGAACCTTTGCCGCAGGCCTGCATCCAATGTCTGAGAGTAACGGAAACAAGCAGGTGCCCCCCATGCCACGGACCGCAGCCGGCCTGTCCGCCGGCCTCAGGCTATCCGAAGCCGAACTGGTCGATCGCGCGCGTAACAGGGATGAGGCCGCGCTCCGCGAGATCATGCAGGCCAACAACCGCCGGCTCTACCGCCTCGCGCGCGGAATCTTGCGCAGCGACAGCGAGGCCGAGGACGTGGTGCAGGAGACCTATGTCCGGGCCTTCACCCATCTCGATGGCTTCAAGGGCGAGTCCGCGCTGTCGACCTGGCTGTCGCGCATCGCCATCAACGAGGCGCTCGGCCGGGCGCGCAGTGCCAAACCGCATGTCGAGCTCGGTGCGGTGCCGGAAGAAGCGCTCGAGGCGCAGATCATCAAATTTCCCGTTTCTCACGCAGGCGATCCGGAAAGGACCATGGCCCAACGTGAAATCCAGCGCGTCGTCGAGCGCGCCATCGACGAATTGCCTGATGTTTTCCGCATGGTCTTCGTCGCGCGAATCATGGAGGGCATGAACATCGAGGAGACCGCCGATCTGCTCGGCGTGAAACCCGAAACCGTGAAGACGCGGCTGCACCGCGCTCGCACCATGCTGCGCGAGAACGTCGAGAAAGAGATCGGTCCGGTGATGATGGATGCTTTCCCGTTCGCCGGCTGGCGCTGCGAGCGGCTGACAAAGGCAGTGCTCAAGCGCCTCGGAATCGGCAGCTGATTTTTTCGGGAACGTTTGCGCGAAACGATCATCCAATTCCTGTGAAGCAACGCCGGCGAGCTGTCCGGCAGCACAGGAGTGTCAAACCATGTTCGTTCGTTGGAGCGCGGCGATCGCCGCAGCTGTTCTGTTGTCCAGCCCCGTGCTGCTGCAAGGCGCACAGGCTGCCGACAAGCTCTCCGACCCGCAGATCGCCCACATCGCCTACACCGCGGGCGTGATCGACATTAACGCGGCCAAGCAGGCGCAGAAGAAAGCGAAGAACAAGGACGTCAAGGCGTTTGCCGACGACATGCTGCGCGACCACGAGGCGGTCAACAAGCAGGCGCTGGCGCTGGTCAAGAAATTGAACGTCACGCCCGAGGACAACGACACCAGCAAGGCACTGTCCAAGCAGGCCAGCGACAAGCTGGCCGAGCTCGACAAGCTCGACGGTGCCGCCTTCGACAGGGCCTATGTCGCCAACGAGGTCGCCTATCACAAGACGGTCAACGGCGCGCTGGAGACCCAGCTCATTCCGTCCGCCGGCAATGCCGAGCTGAAGGGCCTGCTGCAGACCGGCCTGAAGATCTTTCAGGGCCATCAGCAGCATGCCGAGCACGTCGCGGCCGAGCTGAAGTAGGGAACGCGCAAATGAAGCCGGGACGCCTCGCTGCGATCGCGCTCGCCTTGTTGCCGATATCAGTCCCGGCGCATGCCGCGACCATCGAGATCACGATGGAGAATCTCGTGATCTCACCGGCCGAGGTGTCGGCGAAGGTCGGCGACACCATCACCTGGATCAACAAGGACGTGTTCGCCCACACCGCGACCGCGAAGAATGGCGATTTCGACGTGAAGTTGCCGCCGAACAAGTCGGCGACGTCAGTTCTGAAGAAAGCGGGAACGGTCGATTATTACTGCCGCTATCATCCCAACATGAAAGCGACGCTCAAGATCGAGCCTTGATGAAGACCCTGCCCGTGAGGCGGGGTCTTTTTCAAAGAGAGGCTTACTGCCGTGCGAGGCTGACCGAGAACTCGCCGTTGCGGATGCGCGCGGGAAAACCCTCGACGAATTTCGCCACCGCGTCCTCGCCATAGGTGCCGACGAGCTCGGCAAGCGCCGCGAACAGGCTCGCCTGCGCGAGGCAATCGCCATCGACGCCATCATGGCGCGCTTCGGCCCAGGCCTCGTTCAGATAGCTCAAGGCGGCCTGTTTCTGCTCATGGTCGGGCAGCGGCGCGCGGGCGGGGGCGTAGGAAATCGGCTGGCTCATGAAACTCGATCAGGGCTGGGGCGCGATCCACGGCGATGCGCTGTGCGAGAGGTGTAGCACGCGCATTAACGACCGCTAGGCCACATCTTTAAGAACGGTTAACGGCTGTGAACAAAGTCGATGACAGGGTTCCCTCGTCATTCCGGGGGCGACGCGTAGCGCGAGCCCGGAATGACGGAGAGCTCAGTTCGCGTAACGCGCTGTCAGATCCCGCGAGATCTTCGAGCCTTCCTCGATGTAGCGGCGGATCGCCACTGTCGCTGCCGGCGTGCAGCTTCGGTAGGTCTGCTGGAAGCCGTTATAGCCGCGGTTGAAGCCGGCGATCATGCGGGTGCGCCGCTCGCCGGCTGGGGTTTCGGCATCGATCAGCGCCTGCATCTCGCTGCGCCATTTGTTGCCCTCGTTGGAGCCGCAGATGCCGCGCAGATAGTGCAGGCCGCCGAGGATCTCGGCCAGCCGCTGCAAATCGGCGTCGAACGGCGCCGCCACGTCCTGGGCCCGGACGGGCGCGGAAGCGCAGGCGAGGATCAGGGCAAAAATGGCCAGAAATCGCGGGAACATCGGCGGCGTGTATGCCCCCTCAGGGCTGATGACGCAAGGCGGGCGCTCAGGAGCCGATCAGGCGCGCGGCAGACTGAATGATCTCCTCCAGCCCCCCGGTCAGTTTGAGGTCTCCGAGGCTGCCAAGCGCATCGGGAGCGATCCACCTGAAATCGTCGAGCTCGTCGTTCAGGGACGGTTCCCGCGCCACCCAGCGGGCCGCAAAGGACATGATCAGGTAATGGCCGGCACCCGGCGCGGCCGGCAGCACCTCGCGCCAGCCGGCGAGGCCGACGATCTCGATGGCAAGTCCGGTCTCCTCGTCGACCTCACGCTTGAGAGCCTGGTGCAGCGATTCGCCGAATTCGACCCGCCCGCCGGGCAGCGAATAGAAGCCCTTGGCGGGGGACCGGGCACGGCGGGTCAGCAGCACCTTGCCGTCGCGGAAAATCGCGGCACTGACAGCGATCTGGGGATGGGTGGGCTGGACGACCGGGGCCATATCTTCAAGACCTGGCCTAATTCGCCATGATGGTATCGACGTCGGCTTCCGCGCCGCCGTTGATGATGCCGCCGCAGGCCGCGATCAGCGGCTTGACCCAGGCGGTCGCCTGCTCGGCCAGCCGAACGCGGGTCGTGTCCTTCTCGACCTCGCGCATGGCCGAGCCAACCGCTGATAGAATCGAGGTCATGGTGTCGGTGATGTGGTCGAACTGGGCGCGCACGGACGGCTCGGCCTTCTCATAGGCTTCGATGGCGAGATCCCGCGCCTTGAAGTTCGAGGCCGTAAAGTGCTCGGCATAGGACAGCGGCGTCCAGGTCAGAAAATCCTCGGCGCATTCAGGCATGTCCGGGACCATCTCCAGGAGCATCACCGCTTCATTGAAATGGTTGAGATAGTCGGTGGCAAGCCCGGTCCGCGGGTTGATATTGGCCACGCGCAGCCGCTCAGCCCAGGCCACGGCCTCGGGGCCCGTCTGTGCGCGCGTCGCGGGTTGGGAGGCCATTGAGCTCATCGGCCGCAGTGTTAACGTTCGGGGTTAAAAGGTCCTCAACGGACCCTATATTGGCGCAGAGATGTGTGGACGCTTCGTCATAACTTCGGCCCCCGCGGCCTTACGGCAACTGTTCGGCTATATCGAGCAGCCGAATTTCCCGCCCCGGTACAATGTCGCCCCGACACAACCGATTCCGGTCGTGTTGGTCGAGAATGGCGCGCGCCATTTCCGCCTGATGCGCTGGGGCCTGCTGCCGAGCTGGGTCAAGGACCCCAAGGGCTTTACGCTGCTGATCAACGCCCGCTCCGAGACGGTGCTGGAGAAGCCCGCGTTCAAAAAGGCTGTTCGCCGTCGGCGCGGCCTGATCCCGGCTGACGGCTATTACGAATGGAAGTCGGAAGGCGGCCGCAAGCAGCCGTTCTTCATCCATCACGCCGACGGTGCGCCGCTTGGTTTCGCCGCATTGTTCGAGACCTGGATGGGACCGAACGGCGAGGAGCTCGACACCGTCGCGATCGTGACGGCCGCCGCGGGCGAGGACCTCGCCACCCTGCACGACCGCGTGCCCGTCACCATCAGCCCGCGCGATTTCGAGCGCTGGCTCGATTGCCGTGGCGACGAGATCGATTCGATTCTGCCGCTGATGACGGCGCCACGCGTCGGCGAATTCGCCTGGCACCCGGTCTCCACCCGCGTCAACCGCGTCGCCAATGACGACGAGCAGCTGCTCCTGCCGATCAGCGCGGAGGACATGGAAGCGGAGGCCGAGGCGGCGAAGCCCAAGAAGGCGGTGCGAAAGGTTGCTGTTGCATCATCAGATGACGGGCAGGGCTCGTTGTTCTGATCACCGGTGCCGTAGGGGTGGGCAAAGGCGCAACGCGCCGTGCCCACCACCTCTCGCTTCGATGCGCAATGGCGGGCACGCTTCGCACTACGAAGTTACGTTCGCCTCAAGCCGAGGCGACAGCCGATCCGAGCGCGGCGTTGCTGAACGCCTCGCCGCCGATCCCCCATCCGCCGTCGACGGCATAGCTGACGTTTGCAAAAATGTGCTCGCGCTTGATGCGCCCCTCGGCGGCTTTCTCGATGATGGCAGTTCCCTCTGAGATCCAGGCGTCTTTCAGCTCCTGTGTCGGCAGCACGAATGACGGCACCTTGAGCTCGAACACCGCGATGTCGGCGGGCTTGCCGCCGGAATAGGTGCGACGCTTCGGCACCACGGTCACCTCGCCGATGACGTTCGGCGTCATGAAGCGGTTGCCGGTCAGGCCGTGCAGGCGGAGCAGCAGCTCGGTCAGCTTGCCGAACGCCTCGGCTTCCGCTGATGGCGTCAGCGCGCCTTCGGGAACGATGATCTGGATAGGCATGTGAGGTCTCCCTTTGAACCGTGAGATAACGGTCGTTATATAAAACATAACGATCGTTATCTCGTCAAGCCTAATATAACGATCGCTATCGAAAGGTGATTGGCGATGGCACGACCGAAGAAGAGTGACGGTGACGCACGGGCGCGGCTGGCCGATGCCGTCGGGCGCGGCTTCCGCACCGGCGGATTCGGCGGCGCCGGCGTGGACGCACTCGCAAAGGGGGCGGGCCTCACGTCAGGGGCGTTCTACGCCCATTTCGACTCCAAGGCAGATGCGTTCCGGCTCGCCGTCGCGGACGGGCTCGCCTTCCTGCGCGGCGGCATCGCCCAGTTTCAGGCGCAATATGGTAGCGGTTGGCGTGATCAGTTCATCGATTTCTATCTCGGTGAGCGGATGGAGGTCGGCCTCGATGAAGCCTGCGCGCTGCCGAGCTTTTCCTCCGATGTCGCGCGTTCGGACGCGGCGACGCGCGCCGTCTATCAGGCTGAGCTGGAGCGCCTCGCGGACCTCGTTGCGCAGGGTTTTCGCGGCACGCATGCGCGCCACCGCGCGCTGGCGCTGCTGGCGATCCTGACTGGCGCTGCCGACATGGCGCGCGCAGTGAAGGACGATGCGATCAGGCGCGAGATCCTTGCCGCGGCCAAGGTCGCGGCCAAGGCGATCTAGCCCTCAAACAATTTCCTTCGCTCTCAGCGCCGCGATCTCCGCCGCGTCGAACCCCAGTTCGCCCAACACCGCCTCCGTATCCGCCCCAAGCTCCGGCGCCATCCGGTCCAGTCTGCCGCCGCCGTGGGCGAGCTTGAAGCCACTGCCGGCAAAGCGCAGGCGGCCGTATTGCGTATCCAGCTCCTGGATCGCGCCGCGCGCCCTGATCTGCGGATGGTCGATCACCTCCTCGACCTTCCAGATGCTGGCGCAGGGCGCGCCGGCGTCCTCGAGGATCGTCTCCCATTCGCGCGCCGGCTTTGCCGCGAGCGCCTCCTCGATGATGGCGCGCAGCGCCGGCTCGTTCTCGTTGCGGGAAAACCAGTCGGCAAAGCGCGGATCGCTCAGGGTGTCCTCGCGGCCGAGCGTCGTCATCAGCGCGCGATATTGCTTCTCGTTGTTGACCGCGAGCAGGATGTGGCCATCGCCGCATTTGAACAAATTCGCCGTGGTCCTGCGGCTCACGGCCTGATTGCCCGAGAGCTGTTGGCGATGGCCCGCGACCGACCAATCCGCGATCTGGCCCGATAGAAACGCCATCGTCGCCTCCAGCATGGAGACGTCGACGAGCTGGCCCTTGCCGGTGCGGTCGCGCTGGTACAGCGCGCTCGACACCGCGAATGCAGCCGTCGCGCCCGAGAGCACATCGCACACCGCAAAGCCCGCGCGCGTCGGGCCCGTCTCGGGATGACCGGTGATCGCCATGATGCCCGACAGCGCCTGCATCTTGCCGTCATAGCCGGGCCGCAAACGGTCCGGGCCGGTCTGGCCGAAACCTGAGACCGCGCAATAGATCAGTTTTGGATTGATCGCCGACAGCGCCTTATAGCCGATGCCGAGCTTGTCCATCACGCCGGGGCGGAAGTTTTCCATGACGACGTCGACCTGGCTGACAAGCTTCTTCACGATCGCGATCGCGTCAGGCTTTTGCAGGTCCAGCGTCAGGCTGCGCTTGTTGCCGTTGATGGCCTGGAACGCGGGCGCCAGCCCGCGCTCGGCCCATTCGCGGCTGAGCGGCGTGCGGCGCATGTCCTCGCCCTCGCGCCGCTCGACCTTGATGACATCGGCCCCGAGCAGCGCGAGCTGGTAGCTCGCATAGGGACCTGCCAGCACTTGCGTGAAATCCAGGATCTTCACGCCTTCGAACGGTCGCGTCACGTCGCTCTCCCTCTTGTTCTTGGTTATCCGAGGACGTCAGGCGGCGCGGTTGCCGCGCGCGATCTCCTTCTGCTTGTCGAACTCGGCGCGGCGGCGCGCCAGCTCCTCGGGGGAAAGCTGGGCGACATTGTTATAGTCGAGCTTCCAGGAGGCGTCCTCGCTCCAGCGCAGCGGCGATTGCATGGTGGTCTGCGGCCCGCTCGCGGTCTCCAGCAGCCTCAAGGCCAGCTCCAGCGTCTCCGCCTGCGAGGCGATGTCCTGCGGCCTGCCGGCGGAATTGCCGAGCGGGAAGTCGCTGAACAGAAAGCGCGGCACCGCGGCGTGCTCGATGATGTCCTTGGCGCAGCCCATGATCACGGTCGGGATGCCGCCTGCCTCCAGATGCCGCGCCACCAGCGCGGTGGTCTGGTGGCAGACCGGGCAATTCGGCACCAGCACGGCGACGTCGACCTTGTCGGCAAGGCAGCGCGCCAGAATCTCCGGTGCATCGGTATCCAGCGTGACGCGGTGGCTGCGATTGGTGGGCGCGCCGAAGAAGCGCGGTGCGACCTCGCCGATTCGTCCCGCCGCCTGCGCCTTCAAGAGTTGCGGCAATGGAAACCAGGTGCCGTTGTCGGTCGCCGTCGTGTGCTTGCGGTCGTAGCCGATGTGCGAGATGCGCAGGTCGTGCGCTTTCGACGTGTCACCGTCATAGACCTGGTAGAACTTGGCGCCGCCGTTATAGGCCGCGCCCGGGCCCTGATCGCCCTTGGTGGGATCGTAGGGCGCTGCCGTGGTGATGATCGTCACGCGAGATTGCGCCAGCGGCTTCGCCAGCTTCTGGAATGGCGAGGTGGTGTAATGCGCCCAGCGATATGGCGTGGTGTAGCCGATCGCGGTGTAATAATCCCGCGTGCGCTGCATATAGGGGATTGGGGCATCATAATCGGGCGCAAAGCCGAATTCATCGTCGCGCGGCGCGGACATGGGCGCGTCTCCTAGTTCTTGGTTAGGACCAGAGTAGAGATAGTTTTGGGGTTGCTCAACGGGGGGAGCGGCGGCGCAGGTCTGAATTGCAGAGTTAGAAGAGCCGCTTCCGCTATCAAGCTCACCTGAAAATATGCAGCGCCGCGTATTGCAGCAGCATGATCGCCTTGCCGTCGATGATCCTGCCGTCGGCGATCATCGCCAGGGCCTCGTCGATGCCGAGCTCCAGCACCTCGATGTCCTCGCCCTCGTGTTCGAGGCCGCCGCCGGCGCTGACCCGCATGTCCGGCTCGTACTCGGCGACGAAGAAATGCAGCTTCTCGGTGATGGCGCCGGGGCTCATGTAGGCTTCGAACACCTTGTGCACGTCGTGCAGGCGATAGCCGGTTTCTTCCTCGGCCTCGGCGCGGATGCGCGCCTCGGGCTCGGCGTTATCGAGCACGCCGGCGGCGGCTTCGATCAGGAGATCGTCGTAGCCGCGGATGAAAGCGGGCAGGCGGAACTGCTTGACCAGGATGACGGTGCGCGCCGCGCGATTATACGGCAGGATGGCGGCGGCGTTGTCGCGCTCATAGGTCTCGCGCTTCTGCGTCTGCCACTCGCCATTGGCGCGCCGGTAGTCGAACGTGGTGCTCTTCAGCGTGGTCCAGCCGTCGGAGAGCACGCGAACGTCCTTGATGCGGACGCGGTCGGAAATGGTCATGACTGTCTTTCAGTGTTCGCGGCCGTCGAGCCACTTCTGGAACATCACCGAGGTCGATTCCTCGAACGCCAGCGACTGGTAGAACGCATTCGCCTGCGCATTCTCGCGCCGGACCAGCAGCTGCAGCTTGGCGATGCCGGCATTGCGCAGCCAGTCCTCGGCGGCGGCCATGATCGCGCGGCCATAGCCGCGCTTGCGCCCATCGGGATCGACGGCGACGTAATAGACCCAGCCGCGATGACCGTCATGGCCGACCATGACGGTCGCCACGATCGCACCATCGTCGCGGCCAACAAGCACCGTCGAGTTGTCGCGCCGCCGCGCCAGCGCGATATCGGCATGCGGATCGTTCCAAGGGCGCGTCAGGCCGCAGCGCTGCCATAGCGCCACCACCGGCTCGACGTCGGCATCGTTGATCGCATCGATCTTGAGCGCGGACATGCCTACAGCACCTTCCCGGGATTCATGATGCCCAGCGGATCGAGCATCGCCTTGATCGATCGCATCAATTCGATCGCGGTCTTGTCCTTGACGTCAGGCAGCTCGTCGCGCTTGAGCACGCCGATGCCGTGCTCGGCCGAGATCGAGCCGCCCATGCGCATCACGATCTCGAACACCACCGCGTTCATCTCATGCCAGCGCGCGAGAAAATCCGCGGTGTTGGCGCCGACGGGCTGGCTGACATTGTAGTGCAGATTGCCGTCGCCGAGATGGCCGAACGGCACCGGCCGCGCGCCGTGGATGAGCTTAACGACGGCGGCGTTGGCCTCCTCGATGAAATCTGGCACTGCGGCCACGGGAACGGAAATGTCGTGCTTGATCGAGCCGCCCTCCGGCTTCTGCGCCGCCGACATCTCCTCGCGCAGCTTCCAGAAGGCGTTGCGCTGGGCGAGGCTCGACGCGATCACGGCATCGTCGACGATTTCCTCTTCCATGGCGCGGCCGAGGATCGTCTCCAGCGGCGTGCGGGCATCGTCGCTCGCGGAGGACAATTCCATCAGCACATACCAGGGGTGCTTCTCGGCAAGGGGATCGCGCACGTCGATGCCGTGCCGCACCGAGAAATCGACCGCCATTTCCGAGAGCAGCTCGAAACTCGTCAAGGCATTGGCGGCTTCGCCCTGCGCGATCGTCAGCAGCTTGAGCGCCGCCGCCGGCGATTTCAGCCCGACATAGGCGGTCTCGATCGCCCGCGGCTTCGGAAACAGTTTTAACGTCGCCGCGGTGATGATCCCCAGCGTGCCTTCGGCGCCGATGAAGAGATTGTGCAGGTTATAGCCGGTGTTGTCCTTCTTCAGCTTCGACAGCACGTTGAGCACGCGCCCGTCGGCGAGCACGACCTCCAGGCCCAATGCCATCTCGCGCGCGACGCCATAGGCGAGTGCGGCGGTGCCGCCGGCATTGGTCGAGAGATTGCCGCCGATGGTGCAGCTGCCTTCCGCGCCCAGCGACAGCGGAAACAGCCGGTCCACATCCGATGCCTTCGCTTGCGCGATCTGCAGCACCACGCCGGCCTCACACGTCATGGTGTTGGAGGCGGTGTCGATCTCGCGGATCTTGTCGAGGCGCCGCAGCGACACAACGACCTCGCCATTGTGCGGCGTCTGGCCGCCGACGAGCCCGGTGTTGCCACCCTGCGGCACCAGCGCGATTTTGTGCTCGGAGGCGAGCTTGCAGATCGCGGACACTTCCGCCGTCGAGCCCGGCCGCAGCACCAGCGGCGAGCGGCCGTGGAACAGATTGCGCTCCTCGGTGACATAGGCCTCGATATCGGCCGCATCGGTGATCGCATGACGATCGCCGACGATCTTGCGGAATTGGTCGATCAGCTCGGGCGCAAGCGGCGGGGTGGCGGATTGATTGATATTCATTGTCTCTTCTTTGCTTCGCTTTTATCTCTCGCGCATGATCTTATCGGAAAACCGCTGCACACTTTTCCGGATCATGCGCTATCGTGCCACCGCAGCGCGCCGCAGCCGGTCGTTGATCGCTTCGCCCAAGCCTTCTTCCGGAATCGTCATCACGGCGATCGCTCGCGGCGCCTTCGCATCCAGGCTGCGAAGATAGCCGAACAGATTGGCCGCGGCTTCATCGAGATCGGCCGCGGGCGACAAATTCATGACGGCAGCAGCGGTCTCCACACCAGGCAGGCGCGCGGGGCCGAACGCCAGCAGCGCTTCATCAGGCGCCACATCCTGCGCGTGAAGCCGCACGTTGGCGCGCGGCGCGTAATGCGAGGCCAGCATGCCCGGCGCCAGCGGCTGGCTGTCGTCGCTGTCGGCCTCGACGGGCGGCCGCGCCAGGGGCGCGCCGAGCACGGCCTCGATCCGCTCGCGTGACAGTCCGCCAGGGCGAAGCAGCATCGGCGCCTCGAAGCAGCCGATGATCGTCGATTCGACGCCGACCGCAACAGGCCCGCCGTCGATGATCAGGTCGATCCGTCCCGCAAGATCGCTCTCGACATGGGCGGCCAGCGTCGGCGAGACGTGGCCGGAGATGTTCGCGGACGGCGCCACCACCGCCCCGCCAAAGGCGCGCAGGATCGCTTCCGCCACCGGGTGCGCGGGAACGCGGATCGCGACGGTGTCGAGGCCTGCCGTGGCGAGATCAGAGACCGGACAATCGTCGGTCTTCGGCACCACCAGCGTCAGCGGCCCCGGCCAGAACGCCTCGGCCAGCCTCAACGCGCGCGCATCGAACCGGCCGATCCGTCGTGCCGCGGCGAGATCGGGGACATGGGCGATCAACGGATTGAACGCCGGCCGGCCCTTGGCGCTGTAGATGTGGGCGACCGCGGTGGCATTGGCGGCGTCGGCGCCGAGCCCATAGACCGTCTCGGTCGGAAACGCGACCAGCCCGCCGGCGGCCAGGACCCGGGCGGCGGCTTCCGCGCCAGCCTCACCGGCCGGCAAAATCAGCGTTTCAAGACCCGTTTTCACAGGGACAAAATTCCTCAGCTCGGCCGCTTGCGGTGCGCCAAACCCGACGCTATAAGCCGGCCTCTTGTCGGAGTGTGGCTCAGCCCGGTAGAGCACTGCGTTCGGGACGCAGGGGTCGCAGGTTCGAATCCTGCCACTCCGACCATTCTTCCAAAAGTTGGCGTTTTCCAAAGGCTTGGCGGACCGGCCGCCAGGGCCTCGGGATGCTCTTTTTGCAACGAATTTGGGAGCGGGTCCACGGCCGATTTGGCCGGGCAGAGGGGGCTGCCGGAGCGGCATGGCTCGTCACTCGCCGAGACCTGCGGTTCGCCATCGCGAGCGAGGTCAAAGACCTAACGCCGCGTCACCACCACGCCGAGCAAGAACGCCACCATCAGTGATGGCAGCGGGGCCTCACGGACCATGCCGCGGATGATGTCGGACCAGTGCGGCTCGGGGACCAGTCCTGGCGACCTGACTTGAGCAGTCGGCAAGATGCCCCACTCTGTTGCAAGCTCGGCGATCTCGCTTGAAGCCAGACGCACGCCGTCACGCACGCGGAAGATCGCCGCCTCCGCGCGCTCGCGCGGGGCAAGCAGCATCACGGTTGCGATCGCCGAGCGCAGCGTCATCTCGCCAAAACCTTGCAGCCGCACCGACTCCTCGGGTTCGGACGTCATGTAAAAATCCTCACAGCGCGAAGTGGCGCGCGATGGTGAAGGCCGCCGTCGCACACAGGACCAGCGTGGAAACCGCGCCGGCCACGCCACGCGCGAAATGAACTCGCGTCAGATGCCTGGTCATAATGTTGCTCCATGCTCAC
>Ga0209148_1000652_pt1 | contig 29973 bp, 23 predicted proteins | sample AraplaCol_mMF_r2_2_FD_184288 | JGI IMG/M metagenome (GOLD analysis project Ga0209148, IMG submission 184288) | Arabidopsis root microbial communities from North Carolina, USA - plate scrape CL_Col_mMF_r2 (SPAdes) (version 2) | ecosystem: Host-associated > Plants > Roots > Endosphere | place... | reverse complement strand
TGGAAGCCTGCCTGAACGTGGCGCTGGAACGCGGCGACGAGCTGGCCCTGCACGGCTTCAGCCACCTCGATACGGAAGAGGGCGGCGGCGGCCTGCGCGCGCGCTTCCTGCGCAACGTCTACACGCGGCGCGAGGGCGAGTTCGCGGCGCTGACCGAAGCGGAAGCGCGGCGCCGCCTGGCGCTCGGCCTGGACTGGTTTGCGGCGCGCGGCTGGACGCCGACCGGCTTCGTTCCGCCGGCCTGGCTGCTGGGCGAGGGCGCATGGCGGGCCCTGCGCGACTCGCCGTTCGCGTACACGACGACGTTCAGCCATTTTCATTGCCTGCCGGGCGCGCGGGGTCATCAATCCGGCAGCGACGACCAACGCCGCGGCGCACCGCCGGTGCGTGAACGCGGCCAGGCATATCGGCCCGGGCACGAGCGTCGAGACGGCTATCGCGGCGATGACGGCGCGAGTATTCAGTATGGCAGTAGCGCCGTGCAGGATGGCCAGGGGAACCAGTCTCGACGGGACAGCCCGAACAGGCAGTTCGATCAAGGCGACTGGACGGGGCCCGCTGTCCTCGGCGGTGCGCATGACGTACGCAGCCGGCACGGCGACACGAACCGACCCGCGAACCAGCCCGCAAATCGTCTCGTGGAGCAGTTCACGAATCAACCCGCAGCCGGGCAGGACGCGCAGCATCCGCAGGCCCCGTATCCGCAGGCCCCGCACGACCCGCACAGGCCGTTCACGCAAAACAACCGCCACGGCACGCATGCGCTCCTGTCGCCGTCGCTCGTGTACGCCGCGCGCAACCGCAGCGGACGCTTCCTGTCGCCGCGCGTGGCCGATGCGACGGCGGCCATGTTGGCGCATTCGCCGCTCGTGCGCTTCAGCCTGCATCCACCCGATGGGCGCTATCCGGAGCTCATCCGGCACATCCAGCGGGTGCTGGAACGCCTGCTGGAACGGCGCGAAGCCGTGACGAAAGCCGAGTTTGCGCGCCGCCTCGCCTGCGGTTTCACCAATACGGATCCCACCAGCCACCCCGCCAGTAACCCGGACCCCAGCCGTAGTAGCCCGGGGCCGGTCCATAGCGCTGCAGATCGTACTTCGTACTCAGATTGATCACGCAGCTGCGCCACGCATCCGATTGCGCGGCATAGCCCAGCCGGGTGCAGGCCGGTCCGTAGATTGCCATCATCCGCTCGACGTCGGCCTGTGCCTGTGCCGTGCGTTCCTGCGGGGTCGTGCAGGCGGCCAGTGCCAGCACGATGGCGACACCTGCGCACCGCAGCCATGCGAACATCCAAGTGAGCACCCGAACCATGGCGCCTCCCTCATCCGACACGCGCGTCCTGCGCGCCTGTCGTCAGCTTAGAAGAGCGCGCCCGCCAATCATCAAGTTTGCTCAATCGCGTGAAGGGAACCACGGCGGATATGAAATGTCGCGCACTCGCCCGGACGTGGAAATTCTGGCAAGATGCGCTTTTTCGCTAAGGGATGAGCGGCATGGGACAACGTGGGTGGCGCAAGTGGGGACGGCGGGTTGCGGCCGGGGTCGTCGTGCTGCCGGTGCTCGTCGCGGGCGGCGCGTGGCTGACCTTGCGGGCGAGCCTGCCCGAGCTCGACGGCCGGCACCAGTCGCCACTGTTGTCGGCACCCGTGACGGTCGAACGCGACGCGAACGGCGTGCCATTGATCAGTGGATCCAACCGGCTCGACGTCGCCTATGCCACCGGTTTCGTGCACGGCCAGGAGCGCTTTTTCCAGATGGACCTGCTGCGCCGCAGCGCGGCAGGGGAACTGGCCGAGCTGTTCGGTCCCAAGGCGCTGCCGCTCGACCGCGCGCACCGGCTGCACCGCTTCCGCGCCCGCGCCGCGGAGGTGCTGCGGCGCATGACGCCGGCCGAGCGCGCGCTGCTGGACCGCTATGCCGCCGGCGTCAACGACGGCCTCGGCGGGCTCCATGCGCGGCCGTTCGAATACCTGCTGAGCCGCACGGCGCCGCGTCCGTGGACGCCCGCCGATTCGCTGCTGGCGGTGTGGGCCATGTACTTCGATTTGCAAGGCAACCAGGAGCCGCGCGAGCTGGCGCGCGGCTGGCTGGCCGCGCATCTCGATCCGGCCCAGCTGGCCTTCCTGCTGCCGGAAGCGACCCGCTGGGATACGCCGCTGGACGCGCCCGCCGTCGAGCTCGCGCCGGTCCCGATCCCGGCCACGGCGCCGGCCTGGTGGGGCCGCAAGGACGCCGTGCCCGCGCGCCAGGTGGCCGGCATCGCGTTCACGGATGCGGTCGGCAGCAACAACTACGCCATCGCCGGGACGCGCACGGCGAGCGGCGCCGCCATCGTCTCGGACGACATGCACCTGGGCCTGCAGTTGCCGAACACCTGGTATCGCCTTGCGCTGCGCTTCCCGGACGCGCACGGCCAGCCGCGCCGCATCGTCGGCGTGACCCTGCCGGGAACGCCGCCGGCCGTCATCGTCGGCAGCAACGGCCACGTCGCGTGGGCCTTCACGAACAGTTATGCGGACACGCTGGACCTCGTCCGCCTGGGTCTCGACGCCGGCCACCCCGGCCAGGTGCGCACGCCTTCCGGCTGGGAGACGCCGGTGGCGCACACGGAAACGCTGCTCGTGAAAGGCGAGCCGGCGCAGACGCTGACGGTGCGCGAGACGAGCCTCGGCCCCATCCGCGCGGTCGAGGGCGCAATGTACGCCGTGCACTGGGTGGCGCATGCGCCCGACGCGCTGAACCTGAATCACTTGAAGCTGGAGTCGTCGACGAACCTCGACGAGGCGCTGGCCGCGGCGGCCAGCGATGGCATCCCGGCGCAGAACGTCGTCCTCGGCGACGACCGCGGGGGCATCGCCTGGACCATCGGCGGCGCGCTGCCGCACCGGACGCAGGGCGGGCAGGCCGTGTCGTTCCCGCTCGCGTCCGATGGCACCGTGCCAACGTGGGACCGGCTGCTCGCGCCCGCGCAGCACCCGCGCGTCGTGAACCCGCCCGGCGGCCAGCTGGTGACCGCGAACAGCCGCCAGTTGGCGGGCGCCGCGGCGCAGGCGATCGGCGATGGCGGCTTCGATCTGGGCGCGCGCATCCATCAGTTGAGCGGCGACGTGCGCCGGCTGGGCGCGCGGACGGACGTGCCGGCCGCGTTCCGGGCGTCGCTCGACGACCGCGCGCCGTTCATCGCGCTCTGGCGCGAGCGCGCGCTGGCGGCGCTGGATGCGCGCGCGCTGGACAAGCACCCGCAGCGCGCCGAGTTCCGCCGCCTGCTGGAAACGGGTTGGGATGGCCGCGCCAGCACGACGTCCGTCGGCTACCACCTGGCGCGCCAGTTCATGTGGTCGCTGCACGACCTGCTGTTCGGCGGCGTCGACGCGGAACTGGCCAGGCTCGACCCGAAGGCCAGCATCGTGGTCGCGACGTCGCGCTGGCCGGACGTCGTCGCGCGCCTGCTGGACGAGCGTCCGGCCGCGTGGCTGCCGTCCGGCTACGCCAGCTGGCAAGACCTGCAGCTGGCCGCCGTCGACCGCGCCATCGCCGGGCTGACGGACGACGGCACGCCGCTCGCCCAGGCCACCTGGGGGCGGCGCAACACGGCCACGATCGCGCATCCGTTCACGATCGCCGTGCCGGCGCTGCGCCGCTGGCTGAGCGTCCCGTCGGACCAGCTGCCGGGCGATGCCAACATGCCACGCGTGGCCGGTCCCAAGTTCGGGCAGTCGGAACGCATGACGGTGGCGCCGGGGCATGAGGAAGCGGGCCTGTTCGACATGCCGGGCGGGCAGAGCGGGCACCCGCTGTCGCCGTACTTCCTCAAGGGGCACGAGGATTGGGTGCACGGGAAGCCGATCCCGCTGTTGCCGGGGGCGGCGGTGCATACGTTGACGTTTACGACACAGTAGTCCGGTCGTTCGCGCGCAGGCGGGAACCCGGGTTCAGCGCTTCGGCGGCGCAAAATTGGGCCCCCGCCTGCGCGGGGGCGACGTTTAAACGCCAGGGGCGACGTTCAAAAGCCGGGGGCGACGTTTAGCCGGGGGCGATGTTTAAAAGCATGGAGCGGCGGCACATTACGTTGACGTTCACGAAACAGTCATCCCGTCGTTCCCGCGCAGGCGGGAACCCAAGTTCAGCGTTTCGGCGGCGCAAAATTGGGCCCCCGCCTGCGCGGGGGCGACGTTCAAAAGCCAGGGACGACGTTCAAAAGCCGGGGACGACGTTCAAAAGCCGGAGACGACGTTCAAAAGCCAGGGGCGACGTTTAAAAGCTCGGGGCGACGACGCATACGCTGACGTTCACGAAACCGTCGTCCCGTCGTTCCCGCGCAGGCGGGAACCCAAGTTCGGCGTTTCGGCGGCGCAAAATTGGGCCCCCGCCTGCGCGGGGGCGACGTTCAAAGCCGGAGGCAACGTTCAAAAGCCGCATGCAACGTTCGAAAGCCACGTGCAACGTTCGAAATTTCTCAGCGGGCCGCCATCGGTACCCACAACTGCTGCAGCATCCCGGTCACCGTCTCCGCCGGCGCGGGCCGGCCGAGGTAGAAGCCCTGCACGAGGTCGCAGCCGTATTCTTCCAGCAGCACGAGCTGTTCGCCCGTCTCGACGCCTTCCGCCACGACGATCATTTTCAGGCCGTGCGCCATCGCGATGATGGCGCGGGTGATCGCGGCGTTCTCGGAATCCTGCGGCAGGCCGCAGATGAAGCTGCGGTCGATTTTCAGGGCGCGCACGTCGAAGCGCTTCAGGTAGTTCATCGACGAATAGCCGGTGCCGAAGTCGTCGATCGACAGGTACACGCCGATGCCGCGCAGCTGTTCCAGCGTCGCCAACGTGGCCTTCGCATCGTCCATCAGCGTGCCCTCGGTCAGCTCCAGTTCCAGCAGGCGCGGGTCGAGGCCCGTGTCGTGCAGGGCGGACAGCACGATCTGGGACAGGTTCTCGTCCTTGAACTGCTTGGCCGACAGGTTCACGGCCATGCGCACGGGCCGGCGCATCAGCTTCTGCCAGTGGCGCGCCTGGTTGCACGCCGTGCGCAGCACCCATTCGCCGATCGGCACGATCAGGCCCGTCTCTTCGGCCAGCGGGATGAATTCGTTGGGCGAGACGACGCCGCGCTCCGCATGGCGCCAGCGCACGAGGGCTTCCACGCCGACGATCTCGGACGAGCGCACGTCGAGCTGCGGTTGATACAGCAGGTACAGCTCGTCGTTCTGCAGCGCCTTGCGCAGGCCCACTTCCAGCTTCACGTGGCTCATGATCTGCATCGTCAGCGACGACGAGTACAGCTTGGCGTTGTTCTTGCCGCAGTTCTTCGCGTGGTACATCGCGGTGTCGGCGTACTTGAGCAGCGACGTGCAGTCGTCGCCGTCCTCGGGGAACAGCGAGATGCCGATGCTCGCCGTGACGAAGATCTCGTTGCCCTCGATGACGAAGGGGCGGCGCATGGCATCCTTCACGCGGTGCGCCACGTTGAGGGCGTGTTCGACCCGTTCGAGGTCGGGGATCAGGATCGTGAATTCGTCGCCGCCGAGGCGCGCCAGGTTCGTGCCCGCGCTCCGGGCCGAGTCCGCGCGCGGGAGCAGGTCGCCGCGCGACAGCAGGTCGTTCGGGCGGATCGTCTCGCGCAGGCGGTCCGACACCTGCTTCAGCAACTGGTCGCCGACGTCGTGGCCGAGCGTGTCGTTGATGCGCTTGAACGCGTCCAGGTCCATGAACAGCACCGCGAACTTCTTGTTGCCGATCTTCGAACGCTGCAGCTCGCGTTCCAGCGTTTCGAGGAACGCCTGGCGGTTCGGGATGCCGGTCAGGCTGTCGCAATAGGCGAGGCGCCGGATCTGTTCCTCGGCGCGTTTGCGTTCGCTGATGTCGCGCACGAGGCCCAGCACTTCGTCCGGGCCGGTGGCGACGAGGCGCGCCTCGACATGCTGCGCCTCGCCGAAGCGGATCAGTTCATATTCGACCGAGCGCACCTGCCGCACGTGCAGGGCCATCCCGACCTGTTCGAGCAGGCGTTCGGCGATGTCGCGCGGCAGCACGTCGGTCACGTGGCGGCCAACGATCCGTTCGTCCGCGCTCGTGGCGCGCGTGCCGCGGCCCGGCCCCTCGCGGCCCGGCTCGTAGTCGAGGTAGACGCCGTTGCGCGACATGCGGAAGAACGTGTCGGGAATGGCGGCCAGCACCGCGCGGTTCTGGGCGTCGGCGATGCGCAGGCGGACGATGGCGTCGCTGGCGCGCAGCACGTACAGCACGCGGTGGCCGAGGATGGGCCAGTTGATCGGCTTCGACACGAAGTCCGTGGCGCCGGCCTCGTAGGCGTTGGTGACGGCTTCCAGGTCGTCGCCGCCGGTGACCATCACGATCGGAACCATCGCCCCGCTCGGCAGGTCGCGGATCGCGCGGCAGGCGTCGAAGCCGTCCATGTTGGGCATTTCGACGTCCAGCAGGATCAGGTCGGGCGTGCGCGCGTGCGCGAGGGCCACGGCCTGTGCGCCGTCCGCGGCCTCGATGCCCTCCAGGCCGACGCTGTCCAGCATCTCGAGCATGAGCAGGCGCATCACCGGATCGTCGTCCGCGACCAACACGATCGCGGGCGAATGATGAGCACGCTGTTTGATATGTTGGGCTGGCATGTCAGGTTTCCTTTTCGAGGATGGCGGTGAGCGAATGCCGGACGGCCTGGAACTCGTGTTCCATGTCGGTCAGGATCGCGCCGGCGCCTTCGGTGGTGTCGGCGCGGCCCAGGTGCTCCATCGCCTTGCACAGGGAGGCGAGTGCCTCGGCCCCCACATTGGCGCTGGCGGATTTGAGCGTGTGCGCGATGCGCCGCACATTGCCCGCATCGAGGCCGTCGATGGCATGGCGCAGCGTGCGCAGCTGCTGCGGCGTGTCGTCCACGTAGGCGGCGATCACCTTCTGCACGAGGGCGTCGCCGCGCTCGCGCGACAGGGCGCGGATCTTGTCCAGCGCGACGCGGTTGATCACGTCGCGCTGGATCACTTCGACGGATTCGCGCGGCAGCCGCGGCGGCTCGTCGTCGTGGTGGACGGTGGCCGCGAGCGGCAGCGCCATCCAGCGTCCGATCACGGCGGCCAGTTCCTGCTGGCTGAACGGCTTCGACAGGTAATCGTCCATGCCGGCCGCGAGGCACGCTTCGCGGTCGCCCTGGAGCGCGTTCGCCGTGATGGCGATGATGGGGAGCACGCGGCCGCGGCCCGCTTCGCGCTCCTCGCGCCGGATCGCGGCCGTGGCGGCGAAGCCGTCCATCACGGGCATCTGGCAATCCATCAGCACGGCGTCGTACTGGTTGTCGTTGCGCCGCGCCTGCACGGCCTGCAGGGCGTCCTGGCCGTTGCGGGCGCAATCGACCTGCAGGTCGAGGCTTTCCAGCATCGCCCTGGCCACCTCGATGTTGACGGGATTGTCCTCGGCCAGCAGCACGCGCCGCGTGCGCGGGCGGCTGGCGTCCAGCTGCAGGGGACGCGGCGGCAGGAAGCGCGGCGCCGGCGCCACCTGGCCGCGCGGCGGGGTCGCGAGGCAGGCGAACAAATCGGCCGCGCGCGCCGGCTTGATCAACTGGTAGGCGACGCCGGCCTCGCGCCGCTGTACCGGATCGGCGGCCAGCAGTTCGGGACTGAGCAGCACGAGCCGCGTGGCGCGCGTGGCGGGGTCGGACTTGATCTGCGCGGCCAGCAGCAGGCCGCTCGTGTGCGACAGCTCCATGTCGAGGATGGCGGCGTCGTACGGCTGGCCAGCGCGCGCCGCTTCGTCGAGGCGGGCCAGCGCGTCGTCCGCGCTGTCCGCCGCGTCGCACTCGACGCACCACGTGGCCAGGTGGCGTTCGAGGCCGACGCGGCTCGTCGCCCGTTCGTCGACGACGAGCACGCGCAGGCCGTCGATCGTGTGCTGGTGGTCGCCCGGCGCATCCGGGTCGACGCGGCGTTTGTCGAAGGCGACCGTGAACCAGAACACGGAGCCCTGCGTCAATGCGTTCTCGACGCCGATGGCGCCGCCCATCAGCTCGACGAGTTGTTTCGAAATGGCGAGACCGAGTCCGGTGCCGCCGTATTTGCGCGTCGTGGAGTCGTCGGCCTGCGAGAACGCCTCGAAGATGCGGCTGCGCGCGTCGCGCGAGATGCCGATGCCGGTGTCGTGCACTTCGAAGCGCAGCATCACGGCCTGGTTGTCTTCGCTCGCGATGCGTACCTTGGCGAGGATGCGGCCCTGGTCGGTGAACTTGAGCGCGTTGCCGAGCAGGTTGGCCATGATCTGGCGCAGGCGGTTCGGGTCGCCGCAGATCGCCACCGGGATATCGTTGGCGATGTCGAAGTGCAGTGCGATGTACTTCGCCTCGGCCTGCGGCGTGTAGACGGTGTGGATGTCGTCCAGCAGGTCCCACAAATTGAAATTGATGTACTCGACGGTGAGCTTGCCGGCCTCGATCTTGGAAAAGTCGAGGATGTCGTTGATGATCACCAGCAGGTGCTCGCCCGACTGTTTTACCAGGCGCGTGTAGTTGCGCTGGGTGTCGGTGAGGTCCGTCCCGAGCAGCATTTCCGTCATGCCGAGCACGCCGTTCATCGGGGTACGGATCTCGTGACTCATCGTGGCCAGGAAGGCGCTCTTCGCGTGGCTCGCCGCTTCGGCGGCGTTCTTCGCCCGTTCCAGCTGCTCGGTGCGCACGCTGACCTGGCGCTCCAGTTCGTCGCGGTGGTGCGTGAGCGCGGCGCCGCGGCCTTCGACCTGGGCCAGCATATTGTTGAAGCTGTCGATCAGCACGCCCAGTTCGTCGCTGCGGTTGTGGGCGATGCGCAGCGTGTAGTTCTGGCTGGCTGATACTTTTTGCGCGGCGTTGATCAGCTTGCCGATGGGGTCGCCGATGCTGCGCCGCAGCCGCCGCGCCAGCACGAACGCCGTCAGCATCGCGGCGGCCAGCGCGGCGGCCATCACGCCCAGCGCGCGCGCGACGTCCAGCCACAGCGGCACGAGGTCGCTCTCGATCATCATCGCGCCCACGGGCGGCAACGGATGGCCGTCGGCATCCGCCGCCGCGCCGAGCACGTGGTAGACGCGCAGCACGGGCAGCCAGGGCCGGCTGCCGGCGCGCTCGGCCGCGGCGAGGGCGTCCGGCGCGACGCCGTCCAGCGCGTCGTCCGGGCCGGCGCCGTGCCCCGGCGCGTGCCACGCGGCGAATGGCCGGCCCTTGCGGTCGTACAGGACCGCAGCGCTGAGGCGTTGACGGGCTTCCAGCGCCGCCAGCAGCTGCGTGGCCAGGCGGCGGTCGTTGAACTGCACGGCATCGAGACCGCCCTGCGCGAGCACGGCCGCGAGCGCATCGAGCTCCTGCCGTTCCGCGCCGCGCTGGCCGGCCACGGTCGTCACGGCGAATACGATGTAGACGACCAGCAGCGCGCTGGCGGCCGCCTGCAGGCACATCGACGTCAGTTTTCGGTTGAGGCTTGAGCGCTCGAGAGTCAGCATGGGTTGGGCGGATCCGGCGGTCGGCGCTGCGAACGAGCCTGTCGGACAGGCTCACCATGCAAGAAAGCAAATTCTTGCAAGAATTGACTATAGGGGAGGGCTATGGCGCGCCGTTTGTGCTGGCGCAAAGCGGCGGGAGCCGATGAGGTCGGGAGAAGAGGGAAGATCTATAAAAACGTCGTCCGCGCGGAGGCGAGAACAAATCGGACATCGTCCCCTCGGAGGGGAGGACAAATCGTACGTCGTCCCCGCGGAGGCGGGGACGACGGGGCGGGGTATTAAACGCCTAACTCAGCAACACCCCCCGCGCTTGCCGTTGCCATAACGCGCTTCCTGGCGCTCGCGGAAGAACGCCTCGTAGCTCATGACCGGTTGATCCGGATGGGTCTTTTCCATGTGCGCCACATAGGTGTCGTATTCCGGCAGGCCGACCATCAGGCGCATGCTTTGCCCCAGGTAGCGGCCCGCCTGTGCCAGCGCGCCGAGCATCACTGCACCTCGGCCATCGCTGCCACCGGCGCCGGGACGTACGGCGTTTCCTGCGCGCTCGGGCGGGCATTCCTGCGTGCGGCCAGCGCCGTGCGGATGCCGTACAGCAGCACCGCGAGCACGACGACCATGAAGAAACCGCACAGGGTGGCGTCGACGTAGTCGTTGAAGATGATGCGGCCCATCTGGTCGAGCGACTTGGCCGGCGCCAGCACCTGGCCCTGGTCGAGCGCGGCCTGGAACTTGTGGGCATGCGCCATGAAGCCGACCTTGACGTTCGGGTCGAAGATCTTGAGCCAGCCGGCGGACAGCGTGCAGATCAGCAGCCAGACGGTCGGCACGATCGAGACCCAGGCGTACTGGCCGCGCTTCATCTTGAACAGCACGACGGTGCCCAGCGTCAGCGCGATACCGGCCAGCATCTGGTTGGCGATGCCGAACAGCGGCCACAGCGTGTTGATGCCGCCCAGCGGATCGACGACGCCCTGGTACAGGAAATAACCCCAGGCGGCCACGCACAGGCCCGTGGCGATCAGGTTGGCGGGCAGCGACTCGGTGCGCTTGAACGACGGCGCGAAGGCGCCCAGCAGGTCCTGCAGCATGAAGCGGCCGGCGCGGGTGCCGGCGTCGACGGCGGTGAGGATGAACAGCGCCTCGAACAGGATCGCGAAGTGGTACCAGAACGCCATCATGACCTTGCCGCCGATGACGTTCGACAGGATGTGGGCCATGCCGACGGCCAGCGTCGGGGCGCCGCCGGCGCGCGAGATGATGGTGTTTTCGCCGACGTCTTTCGCGATCTGCGTCAGCTGGTCGGGCGTGATCACGAAGCCCCAGTGCGAGACCGCGGCGGCGGCCGTCTGGGCGGTGGTGCCGAGCACGGCGGCCGGGCTGTTCATCGCGAAGTAGACGCCCGGGTCGATGGTCGACGCGGCGACGAGGGCCATGATGGCGACGAACGATTCCATGAGCATGCCGCCGTAGCCGATGAAGCGGGCGTGCTGTTCGTTCTCGATCATCTTCGGCGTCGTGCCCGACGCGATCAGCGCGTGGAAGCCGGACACGGCGCCGCACGCGATGGTGATGAACAGGAACGGGAACAGCGAGCCGGACCAGGCCGGGCCGGTGCCGTCGATGAAGCGGGTGATCGAGGGCATCTGCATCATCGGGGCGACGAACACGATGCCCAGCGCGAGGCCGACGATGGTGCCGATCTTGAGGAACGTGGACAGGTAGTCGCGCGGCGCCAGCAGCAGCCACACGGGGATGACCGACGCGACGAAGCCGTAGCCGATCAGCATCCACGTCAGCTGGATGCCGGTGAAGTTGAACATCGCGCCCCAGACGGGCGAGTCGTGCACGTACTGGCCGCCGGCGATGGCGCCGATCAGCAGCACGAAGCCGATCAGCGACACTTCGCCGATGCGGCCGACGCGGATGTAGCGCGAGTAGATGCCCATGAACAGCGCGATCGGGATCGTCGCCATCACGGTGAACGCGCCCCACGGCGAGGCGGTCAGCGCCTTCACGACGATCAGCGCCAGCACGGCCAGGATGATCACCATGATCATGAAGGTGCCGAACAGGGCGATCACGCCGGGGATCTCGCCCATTTCCGACTTGATCAGGTCGCCGAGCGAGCGGCCGTCGCGGCGCATCGAGATGAACAGCACCATGAAGTCCTGCACGGCGCCGGCGAACACGACGCCGGCCAGGATCCACAGCATGCCGGGCAAATAGCCCATCTGCGCGGCGAGCACGGGGCCGACGAGCGGACCGGCGCCGGCGATCGCGGCGAAGTGGTGGCCAAACAGGACGTAGCGGTTCGTCGGCACGAAGTCGAGGCCGTCGTTGTACTTGTAGGCCGGGGTCTGGCGGCGGGCGTCGAGGCCCATCACCTTGTCGGCAATGAACCGGCTGTAGAAGCGGTATGCGATCAGGTAGACGCAGACGGCCGCGACGACGACCCAGACCGCATTGATGGATTCGCCGCGCTTGAGGGCGACGTAGGCGAGCGAGGCGGCGCCCGCGAGCGAAAGCGCAGCCCAGCCGAGCTGGCTTGTTAGACGTTTCATGTTGACTCCTCCGATTGGATGCGCTGCCCGACCGGTCGATGCCGGCTTGTACGATGAGCAGCGTGCCTGTCAGTATCTTGCACGCGTAGGCGACTCACAAGCGCATGATTACGCAGCACGCTACGTAGTCCTACGTAGGGTGGGCACCCCTGTGCCCACGCGTAACGCCAACACGGCGCATACGTCACGCGTGGGCGGAGGGCCGCCCACCCTACCGACAAGCAGAGACGGCTGATCGGTCGTACAATTTCATGTTACGACTAATTCGACGCGCACGGCATGCAATTACGGCAGAAGGTCATCTTTCTCGCGATCGCCCCGCTGATCGTGGCGCTGTGCGCGATCGCGCTGTTCGTCCGGCAGCAGGCGATCGCGCTCGCGCACGAGCAGCACGCGACCATCCAGCAGGCCTACCTGGCCAGCAAGCAGGCGGAACTCAAGCATTACGTGGACCTGGCCTCGCATTCGATCGCCCACCTGACCGCATCCGGCCGCAGCGACCCGGCCACGCTGGCGGAAGCCAAGCGCGTGCTGCAATCGCTCAGCTTCGGCGACGACGGCTATTTCTTCGTCTACGACATGCAAGGCCGCAACCTGATGCATCCGCGCCAGCCCGAGCTGGTCGGGCGCGACCTGTGGAACCTGCGCGACCAGTTCGGCGCGCCGACCATCCAGAACATCGTCGCCGTGGCGAAGCAGGGCGGGGGACTCGTGCGCTACAACTGGGTCAAGCCGTCGACGAACAAGTCCGGGCCCAAGCTCGGCTACGTCGTGGCGATCCCGCAATGGGGCTGGATCATGGGCAGCGGCCTGTACCTGGACGACGTGCAGGCCGCGCTCGACCAGGTCGACGCCCAGCAGTCGCGCAACATCCAGACGACGATGTGGTGGATCGCCGGTCTCGCCATCCTCGCCACGCTCGTCATCGGCGGCGCCGGCCTCGCGCTGAACATCAGCGAATCGCGCGTGGCGGACACGAAGCTGAAAGCCCTCGCGCAGCGCGTCGTCGATTCGCAGGAGCAGGAACGGGCGCGCCTGTCGCGCGACCTGCACGACGGCATCAGCCAGTGGCTCGTGTCGATCAAGCTGCAGATCGAGGCGGGCATCATCCGCCTCGGCGGCACGCCGGACCAGCAGCACCAGGCGCGCGCCAGCTTCGAACGCACGGCGGAAGAACTCAACAAGGTGCTGGGCGAGGTGCGCCGCATCTCGCACGACCTGCGTCCCACCCTGCTGGACGACCTCGGGCTCGCGGCCGCGCTCGACCACCTGGCCGAGGAATTCTCGCAGCACAGCGGCACGCCGGTGACGTTCGCGGCAACGGGCGAGCGCGACGCCGAACACCTGCCGCAGACCGTCGGCACCGTGCTGTTCCGCATCGCCCAGGAAGCGCTGACCAACATCGAGCGCCACGCGGGCGCGCGGCACATCGACCTGTCCCTGCACACGGGCCGCGGGCGCGTGCTGCTCACCATCGCCGACGACGGCGCCGGCTTCGACGCCGAGGGCGTGGCCACGCACCCGCAGCGCGGCATCGGCCTGCGCAACATGATGGAGCGGCTGGACGCCATCGGCGGCCACCTCGACATCGCATCGTCGGCGGCCGGCACCACCGTGTGCGCGAGCGTCGAACTGGAGGATTCATGACCACCGGGACCATCCACATCATGCTGGTCGACGACCACCCGCTCGTGCGCGACGGCCTGCGCGCGCGCCTGGAGGCCGTGCCGCATTTCCGCGTCGTGGCCGAAGCGGATTCCGGCGCGGAAGCGTTGGTCCTCGCCGGCAGCACGCGCATCGACCTCGTGCTGATGGACATCACGATGCGCGACGGCAGCGGCATCGAGGCCACGGCCCGCCTGTATGCGAATTTTCCCGACATCGCCGTGCTGATCCTGTCGATGCACGACAAGCTGGAGTACGTCACCCAGGCCATGCAGGCCGGGGCGCGCGGCTATGTGCTGAAGGATGCGCCGGGCAAGGACATCGTGCTCGCCATCGACACCGTCATGGCCGGCGGCATTTATTACAGCGCGGCGGTGGCGCGCCAACTGGCGCGCCCGGCCGCCCAGGACAACCAGCTCACGTCGCGCGAACAGGAAGTGCTGCGTCACATCGCCAACGGCGAATCGAACAAGCAGATCGCGCGCGCGCTCGACCTGTCCGTGCGCACGGTCGAAACGCACCGCCTGAACATCAAGCGCAAGCTGGGCATCGAGGGGCAGGCCGAGCTGATCAAGTTTGCCGTGCAGCACGGCCGCTTCGGCGGCGCGGGCGCGTAAATATATATCTGCAAAAGCGTATCCCGTAGGAAACAGAAACAGTTGCTTTCCGAAAAAGGCTGCTCTACTATTAGCTGGTTACTATCAATGCATAATCGTTAATGGCCAGCGCCCCGTTCCCGGTGGTTGAAATCCGCTCCGTCGCCAACGCACAGAACGAGTGGGTCGCGCTTTTGCTCGGCACGTCGGGCGAGGGGCTCGACGAGACCCACTTGCTGGGCCTGTTCGGCACGCCGGACCTGCTGGCCGCCATCGCGCCACTCGACTGCATCGTCCGGCTCGATGACGCCTCCGTCCTCACGCCGCCCGTCCTGAACGTGTTGCCGCCCAACCGCGTGCTGCTGGCCGTACGTGGCGCGGCACTGGCGACGGACGGCACGGCGCGCCGCCTGGCGGAACTGCAGATGGCCGGCTACCGCGTGCTGGTCGACGGTCCGCTGCCGGACGGCGTCGCGGCGCCGCTCGCGCTGCGCACCGTGGCGCGCGACGCTTGCACCGAGCTGCCGCGCGCCGGCGCGCTGCCCGCGCTGTTCGGGCCGCACTTGGCGTACCAGGTCGACGACATGGCGGGCTACCGCGCCTGCGAGAACGCCGGCTTTTCCTGGTTCAGCGGCGACTACGCCCTGGAAGGCAGCGTGCCCGAAGGCGACGACGGCACCTCGCGCCGCCACATGCTGACGATGCTCGCCCTGCTGGCCCGCGACGCCGATTCGCGCGAGCTGGAAGCGCAGCTCAAGCAGGATCCGGCCCTGTCGTACCACCTCCTGAAACTGGTGAACTCGGCCGCGTTTTCCGTCGGCACCCAGATCACGGGCTTCGCCCAGGCGATCAGCCGCCTGGGCCGCCGCCAGCTGCAGCGCTGGCTGCAATTGCTGCTGTACGCGCGCCAGCATCCGGACAGTCCGCCGAACCTGATGCTGCCGGTGGCCGCGCTGCGCGGCGCGGCGCTGGAGGCGCTGTGCAAGCGCGACGGCGGCGACCGCGACGACCAGGACCTCGCCTTCATGGCCGGTGTGTTCTCGCTGCTGGACCGCCTGTTCCTGATGCCGATGGCGGACGTCGTACAGGATTTGAACCTGCCCGAACACGTCGACGCCGCGCTGCTGCGGCGCGAAGGGCAGCTCGGACAACGATTGCGACTGGCCGAAGCGGGCCGGCCCGACCCGGAGACGCTGGAGGAAGCGGGCGTCGACGGACCGGACTGGTGGCAGAGCCAGTTGCACGCCTATCACTGGGCCATCCAGGTAGCCCGCAATGTCTAAGATGCCAGCCGCTGCGCCAATGGATTTCGTGGGCGGCAGCGCTGCCGTCTGCGACGCTGTATTGAAACTCCGGGGCGATGCCCTGTACGCCGAACTGGGACGCATCGCCGGCGCGCTGCTCGCCAGCCCGCACGGCGCGTTCATCCCCGACGATGCCATGCCGCGTGCCGCGATCGACGGCGCGCTGCTGCAGGAAGTGCGCGCCGACGGCCTGTGCTTCGGCCGCTACGAAGTCGCCGGCCGCGCCTACAGCCTCGACGACTGGCGCGTGCTCGAAGGCCTCGCCGGCCTCACCGGTTCGCTGATGCAGGTGCATTCCCTGGCCCGGCGCACGACGCACGCCTATGCCCAGGTCGAAGCGCAGCTGGCGCACCAGTCGCAGATCCTGGACCAGATCCACGAATCCGTGCTCACGCTCGACCGCCTCGGCTACATCACCAGCTGGAACAAGGGCGCGGAACGCCTGTTCGGCTACACGGCGCTGGAAGCGGTGGGCCGCAACATCCTGTTCCTGTACGCGGGCGAAGAGCCGGATTTCGAGGACGCCTTCGCGGAGCAGGGCGGCCGCATGATGGAAGTGCGGCGCCGGAAGAAATCGGGCGAAGTGTTCTGGGCCAGCCTGTCGCTGTCGCCGCTGTGCGACCTGGAAGACCGCCCGGTCGGCCTGATCGCCTACCTGACCGACATCACCGAACGCAAGCTCGCCGAGGAGCGCCTGCATCATCTGGCCTACTACCATGAGCTGACCGGCCTGCCGAACCGCACGCTGTTCTGCCGCCTCGTCGACCAGGCGCTGATGGTCGCCCAGCGCAACGAGGCGACGGCCTGCGTGCTGTACCTGGACCTGAACCGCTTCAAGCTGATCAACGGCACGCTGGGTCGCAAGGTCGGCGACGAGCTGCTGCGCCAGGTCGCCGAACGCCTGCGCAACACGCTGCGCGACGAAGACGTCGTGGCGCACCTGTCGGGCGACGAATTCGCCGTCGGCCTGTTCGACATCCGCCAGCACTTCGAAGCCACGACGGTCGCGCAAAAGCTGCAGGGCGCGCTGGAAGCGCCGTTCCTCGTGCAGGGGCACGACCTGCGCGTGGGCGCGAGCATCGGCATCTCCGTCTACCCGCAGGACGGCCAGGACGCGGAAACGCTGCTGCGCATGGCCGACATCGCGATGGAGCGCGCCAAGGAACACGCCGAGAACCCGGACCGCAGCGTCGCCTTCTACCGCCTCGACATGAACGAGGGCATGCAGCAACGCATGCTGATCGAATCCGGCCTGCGCCACGCCCTCGGCAACGGCGAACTCATTTTGCACTACCAGCCGAAATTCGAGATCGGCTCGAGCCGCGTCGTCGGCGCCGAAGCCCTCGTGCGCTGGCAGCATCCGGTGCGCGGCATGGTCCCGCCGATCGAATTCATCCCGCTGGCCGAAAGCACGGGCCTGATCGTGCAGGTGGGCGAGTGGGTGCTGGAGCAAGCCTGCGCCCAGGCCGCGATCTGGCAACGCGCCGGCCTGCCGCCGTTCCGGCTGGCGGTGAACGTCTCGGCGCGCGAATTCACGGCATCGCTGCCGCGCCGCGTCGCGGAAACCCTGCGCCGCTACTGCCTGGACGCGCACTGGCTGGAACTGGAGATCACGGAAAGCACGCTGATGCACGACATCGAGCACGTGATCGCCATCATGGACCGCATCAGCGCGCTGGGCGTGGCGCTGTCGCTGGACGATTTCGGCACCGGCTATTCGAGCCTGTCGTACCTGAAGCGCTTCCCGATCGACACGCTGAAGATCGACCGCTCCTTCACGACCGGCATCCCGCAAGACCCGAGCGACTGCGCCATCGCGAGCACCATCATCGGCATGGGCCGCAAGCTGGGGCACCGCGTGATCGCGGAAGGCGTGGAGACGCTGGCGCAGCTGGAATTCCTGCGCCAGGCCGGCTGCGACGAAGTGCAGGGCTATCTGTACGGGAAGCCGTTGCCGGCGTATGAGTTCGAGAAGAGTTTGCGCGAGAACTGGCTGCTGATGGCACGGGCGGAGTCCGGTGGGGAGCCGGTCGGAGCCATGGTGTGGTCGGTCAAGTAGTGCTTGCGTGGCCAGTCCGTTTGCTGCCCGTGGGGCAATGAATTATGTATAATGCCGGTTCCTCAGGAAGCGTGGCCGAGTGGTTGAAGGCAGCAGTCTTGAAAACTGCCGACGGGGGAACCCGTTCGTGAGTTCGAATCTCACCGCTTCCGCCAGGAAATAAAGAAACCGCCCTCGAGGCGGTTTTTTATTTCCTGGCGGAAGCGAGGAGGGCGCCTGCGCGCCCTCCGTGTGAGATTCGAAGGGCTGCGCTTGCAAGCGCAGCCCTCTCCGAATCGCCTGTTTGCTGGCCGCGCAGCGGACAGCGTTGCGCGCCGAGGGCGCGCACTGCGGGCCCCGCTCAGTCCTAGAAATATTTCTCAAAGATATCTTATTGCCAGCACGAAACACATACTGTACCCTGCAATAATAGTTGTCTTTTCGAAATCAACTCTGTTGGAGGAAGCATGGCAATGGTGTTTTGCAGGGGTTGCGGTAAAGAAATCCATGAAACAGCCGTTTCATGCCCGCATTGTGGATGCCAACAGACGGCGGCGGCGACCGGGAATATCAAGAGCCAGAGCGTAGCTGCGGTACTTGCGGCATTCGTTGGTGGTATCGGCATTCATCGGTTTTATTTGCGGAGTCCGATCACCGGTATTTTTTATATCCTGTTTTGCTGGACGGGGATTCCGGGTCTGATCGCCCTCATCGAGACGTTCGTGTACGCTTTCATGAGCCAGCAGAGCTGGGCAAGAAAATACAACAATGGCGTGATCAGCGAGCCTGTGCATGTCGCTATCAGAATTCTCATCCTGATTTTCCCTGTGATGTTCGTTGTCGGTGTCCTCGCCGCTATTGCGATTCCGGCATACCAGAGTTATCGGATCAAGGCCGAGGCAGCGAAGAGCAGAGTTTCGATCGATGTGCCTCGGCACGTTGGCGCGGCCGCCGATCGTTCGTTGATCATCGTCCCGGCAGCGCGGCAGGCAAGGACAGTACTCGTCGCTTAAGATGATTGACGACCGTCTCACCGGACACGAGGAACAGCCTCTTCGCGCAGGTGGGAGGATGATTCAATGCCGTGTCATCGCGGGCGCCGTCACCCCCGCGCGAGCGCGAGGTCGAGCAGCGCGTCCGTCGTGACGCCGGCGGCCATGCGCGCCGCCAGCGCCGTCGCGTCGTGGGCCAGGTAGGCGGCGTGGTGCATCCTGTCTCCTTCGTCGTCGCGCTGGCCAACCGGCCATCTTGTCACGATGGAATTGTTGCCGCAAGGCCGCGCATGCTACGATCGAAGGAATCCTAAGCCATCCTCCAGCCCATCGTATCGGAATCCGCGACCATGTCTGAAGTCACGCAATTGCTCACGACCATCAAGCGCCAACTGAAGCTGCAAGGGAAGACGTACCGCGACGTGGCCGGCGCGCTGGGCCTGTCGGAGGCGAGCGTCAAGCGCTTGCTGACGTCGGACACGCTCGGCGTCGACCGCCTCATCGAGATCAGCAACATGCTGGGTTTTACGCTGGCCGAGCTCGCGCAAGAGGCGGCGCTGGCCGGCACCCGGCTGCACACCTTGAACCCCGAGCAGGAAAAGGAACTCGTGTCGGACACGAAGCTGTTGCTCGTCGCCGCGTGCGCGCTGAATCACTGGACGTTGGCGGACATCCTCGCCGTCTACCGCCTCACGGAAGCCGAGTGCCTGCAAAAGCTGCTCCACCTCGACCGCCTGCACCTGATCGCGCTGATGCCGGGCAACCGCATCCGCCTGAACGTGGCGCGCGATTTCGACTGGTTGCCCCACGGTCCCATCCGCGGTTATTTCCGCACGCAGGGCCTGGCCGATTTCCTCGATGGCCGCTTCGAGCGGTCCGACGAGACGCTCGCCTTCGCGCACGGCATGCTGACGGAGAGCGCGCTGGCGGCCATGCAGGTGGAACTGCGCCGGCTGCGCGCCCGCTTCGCCGAACTGCACGAGGAAAGCCTGGCGTCGCCGCTGCCCAAGCGGCGCGGCAGCGGCCTGCTGCTTGCGCTGCGCGAGTGGGAGCCGGCCGGGTTCACGGCGCTGCGGCGCTGACGGGCGCGCCGCAGCCGGCTCCGAATCAGTGGGCGCGGCCGCCTGGTGCGTCGATGCGGTAATCCCACGCGGCCAGCGTCTGCGGTTTGCCGCCGGGCAAGGTGTAGCGCTGCGCGCTGTTCGACACGTTGACCGTCACCTGCACGCTGTTGCCTGCCATGGTCCGGCGGAACGCGAACACCTTGTCGTTGCCCGTTTGAAGCACCTGCACGGGGCCGCCGTATTGGCCATTCCACAGGGCCGGATTGGCGTGCTTGAGCGCCAGCAATTGCGTGTAGAAGGGCGCATAGGTGTAGTCCTTCCACTGGATCGGGTCTTTTTCGAAGAACTGGATGCGCTTGTCGAGGCCGGATTCCTGTCCGCCATAGATCAGCGGCATGCCCGGCAGCGTGGCGGCCAGCACGGCCATCGCCTTGAACGCGGGGCCGTACAGTTCGACGTCGCTGCCGGCCCACGAATTCTCGTCGTGGTTGCTCGTGAAGCGCATGCGGTAGGCGCCGGGCGGGAAGGGCTTCGGTGGGTGTTCGATGAAGTCCGCGAGGGTGCGCGCGTCCGCCTTGCCCTTGGCGACGGCCTTGAACAGGTCTTTCGTGTCCCATCCATACGTCATGTCGAAGGCGTGTTCGTGCAGTTCGGGCTTGTCGGCCTCGGCCAGCATGAACACGGGTTTTACGCGGTCGAGCTCGGCTCTGGCCTGGTTCCAGAACGGCGTCGGCACCTTGCCGGCGACGTCGCAACGGAAACCGTCGACGTCGGCCTCGCGCACCCAGTACAGCATCGCGTCCGTCATGCCTTTCCACAGGCCGGGCTTGCTGTAGTCGAGGCCCGTCACGTCGGTCCAGTACTCAGGCTCCGCGCCATCGGTGTAGGTGACGGGATAGATCTCGCCCTTGTCGTTCTTGAGGTACCAGTCGGTGTGTTCCTGCGTCCACGGATTGTCGAACGCCGTGTGGTTCGCGACCCAGTCGATGATCACGTGCATGCCGAGGCCGTGCGCCTGCTTGACCAGGGCGCGCAGATCGTCGAGCGTGCCGAATTCCGGGTTGACGGCCGTGTAATCGCGCACGGCGTAATAGCTGCCCAGCGTGCCCTTGCGGTTTTTTTCGCCGATCGGCTGGATGGGCATCAGCCACAGGATGTCCACGCCCATCTTCTTGAGGCGCGGCAGATGCTGCTCAAATGCCTTGAACGTACCCTCGGGCGTGTACTGCCGGATGTTCACTTCATAGATATTGGCGTTGCGTGACCAGCTCGTGTGATGCATTATAGCAACACTTGTTGTTTTCGTAGTCACAGCCAGTGCGGGAAGCGCAACGCACAAAGCCAGGGAAATTGTAGTCAGGGTACGTCGGAACTGTCTCATGGTTATCGTTATCCTGTAATTTAAGTACAAACTGGGCCTGTGCGATTCTAAATCGGAAACGCTTCGACGGCCAGTCGGCAAAATCGAAACCTTCATATTTTCTAGAAATACATACGTCAGAATCCGCTGACAAGACATCGGGAAAAGATGAGAGTAGATTTGTGCGATATGGGACAGAAAGAGCCGCGGTCAAGCGGATAGTGTTAAGGCGTAGAGAGGAATTACGCCATGGACAAGGGCTTCGTTGTGTGTGTGATGCTGGGCGGATGGGCGTCGCTCGCATGCGCACAGGATTCTGGGAGTGCGGCCGGCGCGGGCAATCCGGATGCGACACGCAACAGCGCTTGCGCCGATTGCGTCCGGCCGGCAGGCACGCGCGCGGGCAAGGACTACGCCGGCGAAACGCCGGGCGGGCATGACATCGCCGTCTTCACGGGCCAGCCGGACCGGAACACCGGTGCGGCCTGGAGCTCGCCGCCGCGCCACACGTACGGGCGCCTCGACGATATCGGCACCCATCCCGGCACCGGCAGCTTTACGCTGGGCCATCAGTACAACTTCGAATACCTGGCGCATCCCGACGTGGGCGACCCACTGCACGCGGGCACGGCCGGCAAGGCCAGCAATCTCGTCACGCGGAGCGGCATGCCGGTCGACGGCGGCGTGCGCTATTACAACAGCCAGTTCAAGCACTTGAGCACGGGCGCGTCCTGGACCATCGACACGCCCGGCGGCGACCCGTTGGGAGATCGCGCCTGGGGCATGTCGATTGGCCTCGACTACGGCGCGCTGTCGCTGCGTGCGGCCCACCAGAACCGCCACGTGGCGCAAATCCATTTGTACGACTTGGCCGGCAACAATATGGACGCCAAGAATTCCCTGATCGCGGCCAATCTGCGCACGCGCTGGGGCACGGCCTATGCGGCCTATTCCGCGAATCGCGGCTGGGGCAGTTCGCCGCTGTACAACCCCGACAATCCGTATGGCGCCGGCGTGGCGAGCACGTCGTCGACCGACAGCCGCGACACCCTCGTCGGCGTCGCCGTCCCCGTGACGCATTCGACGACCTTCCTCGCCTCGTACATCCACAAGAACGACCGTGACCTGGCCAACCGCGACGCGAACCAGTTCGCGATCGGCGCCAGCTACGTCGTCTCGCGCAACACCGACTGCTACGCCGCGTTCTCGCGCACCGTCAACACGAACGGCACCGGCATCCTGATCGGCGGCGCGGCCCGCCCGAGCGGCAGCTCGGCCGTGAACGTCGGCATGCGCCACGCGTTCTAGCGACGCCTCCCGTGCGCTGCGCCGCCGCGCGGCAAAAGCAGGTAGCCTGTCCTCATGATTTTTGCATTATTTCGGAGGCAACATGACTGGCACGAGCACACTTGATCCGGATAACTTTCCTGAAGCACCCGACCGTAGCGTCGGCAAGGGCCACGGCGTCGATTCGCTTGGCCCGAGCGATATTTCGGACACCGGCAGCGACGTCGTCGGCGGTCCGGGTTTCGCGGCCAACCTGGACGACGACCAGAAGATCGACCTGGACACGGGCACGACGTCGGACAACGAAGCCAGCTTCGGCAGCGCCGGCGCCGACCTGGGCGACCCGAACTTCGAAAGCGACAGCGACTTCGGCGGCACGGGCGAACGGGCGGCGGCCGGCCGCGACCTCATCGGCAAGGACGGCAGCGACATCGATACCGACCACATCGAAACGATTCCGAACCTGCCGCTGACGGACGAGGACGTCGACTTCCTCGGCAGCGAGCCGCCGCGGGGGCGGGCGCCGGGTAAATAATCCGCTTCGATCCGCACCCACGAAGGGCCAGATGGTTCGCGTCATCCGGCCCTTGTCACGTGCGCCGATATACCGGCAAGTCCGTAGGATGGGCACCCCGTGCCCATCGATGCATGCGGACCGCAAACGTCACCGTGTCATGCCTGCCACACCGTCCGCTGCCACGGCTTGCGCGCCAGCGCCCAGGCCGCCAGCAACGCACCGCCGAGCAACACGGTCTTGGTGGACCTTGATCGCATCTCGAACGTCGTGTACGGGCTCCGTTCGACGACGAGGTGGTCGTTGTTGTTGCGCTGGCGGAGTTCCTGGGCGGCGTCCGGACTGTGCAAGGCATCGCGGCGCGCGCTCGAATTCGGGCGGTCCGATTGCTGCTGGCTGAACATGGTCTTGCCCATGAAGCGGTCGGATGCGCGCGGCATCAGGTAGCCCGCCAGCGCCGTCAGCTTGGCGTGGCCGCCCACGTACAGGTCGCGCTCGGGCACCTGGGCCGCGTGGACGATGGCCTGCGCCACCAGCTCCGGTGCGTAGTTCGGAGGGGGCAGGTCGGGCTCGTGTTCCATATAGCTCCTGGCGTGGTTCGGGAACGGCGTCGCGATGGCGGATGGCTTGATCACGGTGAGCGAGATGCCCGCGTCTTCCTTGTCCAGCTCCATGCGCAGCGATTCCGTGAACGCCTTGATCGCGTGCTTGGACGCGGAATACGTGCCCTGCAGCGGCACGGCGCGGTCCGATACTTCGCTGCCGAGGTTGATGAGGGCGCCGCCGCCGCGCCCCCTCATCAGCTTGACGGCTTCCAGCGAGCCGTGCACGACGCCCCAGAAATTCGTCTGCATGACCTTGCGCATGTCTTCCAGCGCGACGTCCTGGTTCCGGCCGTACACGCTGATGCCCGCATTGTTGACCCAGGTGTCGACGCGGCCGAAGCGCTCCATGGCTTGCTGGCTGATGCGTGCCACGTCGGCCGGGTTGCCGACGTCGGCCGCGACGGTCGCCACTTCCACGCCGCGCTGGCGCATTTCGTGCGCGAGGGTGTCGAGGGCGTCGGCGTCGCGGGCCGCCAGCACGAGCCGCGCGCCGCCTTCGGCCGCCATGCGGGCCGTGGCCAGGCCGATGCCGCTCGTCGCGCCCGTGATCACCATCACCTGTTCATCCAGTTTTTTCAGCTTGAGGGACATGATGCCTCCTTGTCGATTCGTGATAGGGATTCACAGCGCCTGGCGCAGGCGGTTCGCGGACCACGTGCGCGCGGCCGGACGCCGCGCCAGCGTCCAGGCGGCGTACAGGGCGCCGGCGCCCAGCAGCGCACCCATCACCTTGCCCTTGCGCAGCGACAGCGCCGTGTACGGGCAGGTCTCGACCACGTGCGCGGAGATGCCCTGGCGTTCGCGCAATTCATGCTGCGGGTTCGGTCCGTGCAGCGCATCGCCGCGGTTCGGCGCGCTGGTGGCGTCGGATTGCTGCTGCTTGAACATCGTGGCGCGCATGTAGCGGTCGAGCACGGCGGGGAGCGCGAAGCTGCCGGCCGAGAGCGCCTTGGCCGCGCCGCCGACGAACACGTCGCGCTTGGGATGCTGGGCCGCGTACAGGATCGCTTTGGCGACGAGTTCCGGTGCGTAGACCGGCGGCGGCAGGCTCGGTTCCTTGTCCATGTAATTTTTCGCGTGGGCGACGAACATCGTGTCGACGGCGGCCGGCTTGATGAGCGTGACGGCGATCGGGGCCTTGTCTTTTTCCAGTTCGACGCGCAGCGAATCCGTGAACGCCTTCACGGCGTGTTTCGACGCGGCGTAGATGCCTTGCAGGGGGATCGAATGGTCGGACAGTTCGCTGCCCAGGTTGATGATCGCGCCGCCGCCGCGCGCCTTCATGTGCTTGACGGCTTCCAGCGAGCCGTGCACGACGCCCCAGTAATTGGTGTCGAACAGGCGCTGCATGTCGTCCAGCGCGACGTCTTCGTTGCGGCCGAAGATCGAGACGCCGGCGTTGTTGATCCAGGTGTCGATGCGGCCGAAGCGTTCCATCGCGACGTGGCCGATGCGCTCGACGTCGGCCGGGTTGCCGACGTCGGCGGCGACGGTCGCGACTTGCGTACCAGTGCGGCGCAGCTCGCTTGCCAGCTGGTCGAGCGCGTCGGCGCTGCGCGCGGCGAGGACCAGCTTGGCGCACTGCTCGGCGGCCATGCGTGCCGTCGTGAGGCCGATGCCGCTCGTGGCGCCGGTGATGACCATCACCTGCTCGTTAATCTTGCGTAGTTGCAGTGCCATGAATGCTCCTTCTCTCGGTTGGAGAACGGACGCCGCGTTCCGCGCCATGCGGATTCCGGAGGTCCGCTCAATGAGTAGGACGATACGATGACCGATCACGACAATCGTGGTCGCACGGCAGAATTCAAGACGTTTTACAAGTGAGGCGAGGGGAGGGGTCATGCGGCGTACTGCGGTGCGCCCGGCGCTGCTGCCAGTTGTGCGCGATAAGGCCGCGTTCGCTGATAGCATCGATGTCGTACACGAGGGCCGGCGTGATGACGTCGGCCGGCAGGCCGTCGATCACGGAACGGGCCTGCCTGCCCGAGCCGCCGTACAATTGCCTGATCGTGACGTTGGCGCCCGTCTTGGCCTTGTACTGGCGCGCGAACGGGCGTCGATGTCCTGGTACAGCTCGCGGGTCGGGTCGTACGATACGTTCAGCAGGGTGACGTCCGCCGCGTGCGACGGACTGGCCCGGCGGAACAGCGGCAACGAACGTCGTAGACAACGTGGCACCGGGACGGACGCGCGCTTTTTATTGAACATCGTTTTCTTTCGAAGGGGTGTCTGGGAGCCTGCAGGGCAGGCGCCAGCCCGGCGAAAGAAAACGAATTAAACGATGATGCTTATGAGTTTAATGCGCCTTGGACAGGATCAGCAGCCAGCGGCGCAGCAGCAGCACTTCCACGTGGCCCGGTTCGACGCCGGTATCGCACTCGATGATCGGGTTGACCGGGTAGAAGCGCTTGCGGAAGTCGCGCGTCACCAGCACTTCGCGGCGGCCAAGGCGCAGCAGGAAAGGCGTTGGAGCGTATTCAAGGCCGAAGGAGCTGTTCAGAGTAGTCATGACGATCCCTTAATCGAGTTGGTTTGCGAATCAGGTTGTGCTGTTCTTGGCAAGGTGTCTTGCTCGAGTAGGTACAGAATAGCACAACTACTGTATAAATCCACAGGTACTGTACAAAAAACCAGTTGTTGCATATTTGTGTGGTTTTTTCACCAATACACCCCATCTGGAGCGGCATGCTGACCACCGTTCCGCCCCGCCTGCGGCGCTTCGTCGCCGCCCGCCTGTCGCCCGAGGGCGCGATGGGCCTGCACCTGACCGTCGGCCTCGCGCTGCTGCTGCTGGCCGCCTGGGCCTTCGGCGCGATCGCCGAGGACGTCGTGACGGGGGCCACCATCACGCTCGTCGACGTCCGCCTGGCTCACTGGTTCCACGACCGCGCCACGCCCGGCTTCACGCGCGCCATGCTGTTCGTCACGCACTGGAACGGCCTTGCCGGGTCGAGCGTCATGGCCGCGCTGCTGGCCCTGTGGTTCCGGCGCCGCCGCGCGCACGACTGGCTGATCGTCTGCCTCATCGCCGTGCCGGGCGGCATGCTGCTGAACGTCGCGCTCAAGCACGTGTTCCGGCGCGTGCGTCCGTCCTTCGACGATCCGCTGCTGAGTTTGCTCACCTACAGCTTTCCCAGCGGCCACACGGCGGCGGCCACGGTGTTCTACGGCCTGCTCGCGTGCTACCTCGTGCGCCACGTGCGCGCCTGGCACGCGCGCGCGCTCGTCGTGGCCGCGGCCGTCGCGATGGTGGCGCTCGTCGCGCTGTCGCGCATGTATCTCGGCGTGCACTATCTGTCCGACGTGCTGGCCGCGGCGGCCGAGAGCGCGGCCTGGCTGGCGATCTGCATCACGGCCGTCGCCACCCTGCACCGGCGCCGGATGGCGCGGGGACTGGCATCGTGGAGCGCGCCCGCCCGAGGCGCGGATGCCGTGGAGGACCTCGGATGACGCCCGTGACCGTAATCGTCAACGGCGGCGCCGGCACCGGACACGACGAGGCCGCGTGCGCCGCCATGAAGACGCAACTAAGCGACGCGGGACTGGACGCCGACCTGGTTCTGGCCGACGGCGGCGGGCAGATGATCGCCGCCGCGCGGCGGGCGCTGGCGCAAGGCGCGCGGCTCGTCGTGGCCGGCGGCGGCGACGGCACGATCAACGCCGTGGCCTCGGTGATGGTCGACAGCGGCGTGCCGTTCGGCGTGCTGCCACTCGGGACGCTGAACCACTTCGCCAAGGATCTCGGCATCCCGCTCGACCTGGACGCCGCCGTGCGCAACCTGGTGACGGGCCGGCCGATGCGCGTCGACGTGGGCGAGGTCAACGGCCGCATCTTCCTGAACAATTCCAGCCTCGGCCTGTATCCGGACATCGTGCGCGACCGCGAGAAGCAGCAGCGCCGCCTCGGTCGCGGCAAGTGGCCAGCGGCCGTCTGGGCGGCGCTGGCCGCGCTGCGCCGCTATCCGTTCCTGTCGATGCGCCTCGACGTGAACGGCGAGCGCCTCGCGCGGCGCACGCCGTTCGTCTTCATCGGCAATAATGCCTACACGATGCAGGGCCTGGCGATCGGCGAACGGGCGCGCCTCGACGAAGGCGTGCTGAGCCTGTACGTGGCCCAGCGTCCGACGCGCCTCGGCCTGCTGCGCTTCGCCATCGACGCGCTGCTCGGACGGCTCGGCGAGACGCGCGACTTCGACGTGCTGACGGCGCCTGGGTTCGACATCGACACGCACCGCAGGCGCCTGCCGGTCGCGACGGATGGCGAGGTGACGGAGATGAGCCCGCCGCTGCGCTACCGGATGCGGCCTGGCGCACTGACGGTACTCGTGCCGCCGGTACAGAATGGCGTCAATCATCGCTGACGGAAAGGGAAGCCCATGCGTACACTCGTCCACCTGTCCGACCTGCACTTCGGCCGCGTCGATCCCGTGCTGCTCGATCCACTGCGCGAACTGGTCCACCAGCTCGCGCCCAACGTGGTGGTGGTCTCGGGCGACCTGACGCAGCGTGCCAGGAGCGAGCAGTTCGAGGAGGCGAAGGCCTGGCTCGACACGTTGCCGGGTCCGCAGATCATCGTGCCGGGCAACCACGACATTTCGCTGTACAACGTGTTCCGCCGGTTCCTGCTGCCGCTCGACCGCTACAAGCGCTACATCACGGACGACCTCGATCCGGTCTACATCGACGACGAGATCGCCGTGCTGGGCGTGAACACGGCGCGCTCGCTCACGTTCAAGGACGGCCGCGTGAACCGGGAACAGGTGGAAAAAATCCGCGCCACCTTGTCCGGCCTCGCGCCCAACGTCACGCGCGTCGTCGTCACGCATCACCCGTTCGACCTGCCCAAGGGCGTGGAAGAGGACGACCTCGTCGACCGCGCGCACATGGCGATGGACGTGTTTGCCGAACTCGGCGTGGACCTGCTGATGGCCGGCCACCTGCACATGAGCCATGCGGGCAATACGCAGGCGCGCTACAAGATCAGCGAATACGCCGCGCTCGTCGTGCAGGCCGGCACGGCGACGTCCACGCGCGGGCGGGGCGAAGTGAACTCGTTCAACGTGATCCGCATCGCGCCGCTGCGCATCGAGGTCGACCGCTACGGCTGGGACAGCGTGCACAAGCAGTTCCAGCTTCTTGCGACCGAAAAATTTATCCGCAGCGGGAATATCTGGGCCGAGGCGGTGGATGGGATGATGGCGGCGGGGATCTAAGCGGTCGGGTCAGGCGATCAGGCCGGATCGTCGCGCCTGGTCCTGCCCGGCCGCGCCTTCTCAGATCCAATACTCCCCCAACCGCGACATCCATTCCTTGATCCGGTCCGACCATGGCCGGTGCCGCCATCTCTCCAGCGTGACTTCCTTCGAGTCGCGCAAGTCCTCGTTGAACGCGCTTTCCATCGCGGCGCCGAACGCCGGGTCCATCACGACCACGTTCAGTTCGTAGTTGTGGATGAAGCTGCGCCGGTCGATGTTGGCCGAGCCGATCGTCGACCAGCCGCCGTCGATCACGGCCGTCTTGGCGTGCAGCACGGCGATCTGCAATTCGAAGATGTGCACGCCGCCGGCCAGCAACTGGTCGTAGAACGCCTGGCCGGCGTAGCGGATCAGGCCGTGGTCCGAGACGCCCGGCAGCACCAGCTTCACGTCCACGCCGCGCCTGGCGGCCGCGATCAGGGCATCGACGATCTGCTGGTCGGGCACGAAATAGGCGGACGTGATGTGGATCGTTTTCTTCGACTCGCCGATCGCGACGACGAGTGCCTTGTAGATGTCGGATTCGTGGTCCGGGTCCGACGCGAGTACGCGGATGATCTTGTCGCCGGCCGGCGTCAGCGTGGGGAAATACTCGGCCTGCGGCAGTTCGCCGCCGTCCTGCTGTACCCACAGGTTGATGAACGACCATTGCAGCGGCGCGACGGCCGGGCCTTCGATCTTGACGTGGGTGTCGCGCCAGCCGACCTTGTCGCCGTCGACCTGGTCCGGTTTCTGGCGCGAGCGGAACAGCGAGCTGTTCGCGTACGTGCTGCTGATGTTGATGCCGCCCGTGAACGCGACCTTGCCGTCGACGACCATCAGCTTGCGGTGGTTGCGGTTGTTCAGTTCCCACTTGCCGCGCGCCTTGGCCGGGTTGACGGGATTGAAGATCAGCACGCGGATGCCGGCCTGGCGCATGCGGTCGAAGAAGGCGGCCGGCGTCGCGAGGGCGCCCACGGCATCGACCATCACGTTCACGGCCACGCCCTGGCGCTGCTTGTCGATCAGGACGTCGGCGAACTCGTTGCCGATCTTGTCCTGGTCGAAGATGTAGGTCTCGAGGTTGATGGAACTCGTGGCGACGCGTGCGGCCGCCATCATCTCGCGCATCGTCGCGGGGCCGTCGAACAGCAGCGTGACCTTGTTGCCCGCGATGAGGGGCACGCCCGTCGCCTGTTCCTCCAGCGCGGCCAGCGCCTTGAGGTTGCCGCTCGCATTGGCCCAGCGCCGCGCGACGAGGGCGGACGCCCGCTTCG